>ERZ1090862.165-NODE-165-length-28591-cov-15.220073_pt1 | contig 28591 bp, 37 predicted proteins | sample MGYA00478481_ERZ1090862 | MGnify/ENA primary metagenome ERZ1090862 (study PRJEB33644, sample SAMEA5815745) | chicken gut metagenome | biome: Chicken; feature: Gastrointestinal Tract; material: Caecum | place: Ireland | collected 2019-01-01 | study: A study of the... | reverse complement strand
GCACTAAGGCCGAGACTGTATCCATTTTTGCTAGACTTCTTCACATTTCTCCATAATCCTCTTCCACCCCTAATAAATCTTGGCATAGTATATTCCTTTTATTGAATTTTGTTAATAATATGCGTTACTGCAATTCGGCGCTATATAAATTATATCAAAAATTGGACTGTAAGGCAAGAGGAAGAGGTATTTTTTGCAATTTATAAAAAAGACTTTTAAGGTGAATATTTTGGCAAATTTAATTAAAAATGGCTGCTTTGATGCGATAATTAATTTTTGGTTTCCTTTTTGAACGTATTCTTTGCAACGGCTGATGAAGGTATAGCGGAGTTCGTGGACGTGCCGTTCCGGGAATACCTTTTTGATGGTGTCGGACAGCGTTTTGCTGGAAGCCTTTTTAGCTTTTTCGAAATCGATCATATCCCAGACTTTGCGGAACATGGGCGATATGGGGATGCGCCTGCGTATCGTCGCATAGCCCTTTCTGGTTTTCTCCGTCTCGCACGTTATAAAGGTGCGGCCGTTTTCGTTTTCGATCCTCATTGAAGTGAGTTCTCCTCTGCGCATACCGGTATAGAGCAGCACCAACAACGAGTGTATGCCGTATAAATGCGGGTTGCTCTTGCAAAATTCGACGAGCTGCTTTTCTTCGGCTTTTGAAAGGGGTGAGCCCTTCTTGACTTCGTAATGGGGCAACTTGATTTTGGTCATCGGGTTTTTGAAGTCGTAGTCCTCCACCGCGAGCGCGAATACGGCGCCGAGAAGCTGCTTTACTTTCTGAGCCGTTCTGTTTTTCCCCTGCTCTACGATGCGGAGCAGATACTCCTGAATTTCCTTGCGGGAGATTTGGTCGATATGCTTGTTGCCGAGGTTGGGAATAAGCTCTGTTTTGATCAGACTTTCGTAGCTTTTGTAAGTGCCGTCTTTGAGCGTCGGTTTCTTCTCGGAAAGCCATTGCATGAGGTAATCTTTCATGAGCGGCTTTTTGGAGGGCTTGTGCGCCGTCTGCTCCATGAGCGCCGCAAAGAATTTGTTTTTCATGACGTCGAAGTCTTTGGACGCGACTTCAATGTTGTATCCGTCGCGGCGGAACCGGGCGTGGTATACTCCGTTATGAAATCGGTATCGGACAATGTTATTATTGTAAATAAAAAGTTTTCTCGTATCGTCAGACATTTGCGATAACTCCTTTTTGGTAAATGTGATCGTGCCGCGTTCCGACAAGTTGCTGCCGTCTGTCACTTTGCGTTGGACGGTCTTTGTGGACGCAGCTTTGGCAAGAAGGGAAGCGAGTTCGTTCTGCTCCTCTTCGGGGGCGTATTGCACCAAGCCCATAAGCTTCTGTATTTCCTTATAGGTCATTCCAATCAAATCAAATGATTTTTTCCGGCGCAATGAGTGTAACATATCGTTTGAGAAAATAATAGCGCATTCCCCTACCCAAAACCGCAACTCATGTGGAAGAAACCGCTCATTTTGCGACCTTCACGGGATAAAACGTAACCTTTCACGGATATGACCTCCTTGTCTTTTTTTGCCTTTCGGCAACCACAAAAAAGCGGATTTGCTCGTGCCGTCAAGGATAAGGGAGGTCTGTCTGTTTATTGTTTCATATCTTACGCGCGGAAAATATTGCTGCATAGAATTACCCGCCACATATGTCCCGATCAAGACGCATACGGCGGGTATTTTTTCTCTGCGATATTTTCCCGTCCTTGACGGCGCAGGCAAAAATCCGCAACAACCTTTTGCCGAAAGGAAAAAAGTTAAAGTATCCAAACAGAAGTCATATTATTTGTACAACTTACTATTTACAAATGCGCGCGGATATGTTATAATTAAAATGTATTATCATAAAATCGGAGAAGTCTATGCCGGTCGAGAAAGGACAACGCCTGAAACTATTGAAGATATGGGAAATATTGCGCCAGGAAACGGACGAGGCGCATCCCATGAGTTCCGTCGAGCTCTTGAAACGATTGGAGGCCATAGACATCAAATGCGACCGGAGAACGCTCTACGCTGACATTCAGGCTCTCGACGAAAGCGGCTACAAGATCAACTGCGTCCGCCGCAAGACTAACGAATACTTCGTGGAGCACCGCGAGTTCAGCATGGCGGAAATACAAATTCTGATGGACGCCGTACAGGCAGCCTCCTTCGTTACGGAAGAAAAGACAAAGCTGCTCGTCGATAAGATTGCCGAACTTGCAGGCAGCCGCAAGGCGGAGGCCATCAAAAAGAACGTCGTCGCCTTCAATACGGTCAAAAGCCATAACGAGGACATCTTCGGTACCGTCGCGATCATCACGCAGGCGCTGGAACAAGGCAAGAAGATAGAGTATCTGTACTTCGATTACGACACGAATAAGCGCAGGATATACCGCAAGGAAAGCAAAGTTTATAAGGTCAATCCCGTTGCGACGATCTTCTCGGACGATAAGTATTACCTGCTCTGCTATGACGATAAGCACGGCAACCCCTCGCACTACCGCATCGACCGGATGGCGGAGGTGAAGGTTTTATCGGAGGATATTGTGCCGTCAAAGCTGTCGGAGCTTTGTTCCATTCAAAAGCACAAGCGGCAACTTTTCGGAATGTTCACTGGCGAGGAATGCAAAGTTTCCTTCGAGGCGGATAACTCCCTCATCGACACCGTGCTGGACAAGTTCGGGTTTAATACCCGTCTGAGCGTCCGCAATGACCACACATTCAGCTTTTCCGTGACCGTACAGCTGAGCCCCGTCTTCCTCGGCTGGTGCTGCTCATTCGGGGATAGGCTGAAAGTTACGGGGCCGGCGAAGGTTACGAACGCAATAATTGACCATATACAATCGATAGAAAAATTGTATATGGAAAGCTGATTTTACTGGTTGGGTTCAATAAATGAAGGGAATAAATGCACAATATATGCGCGTGGATGTTAAAGAAAATATTTTATATTTCATAGACCCGTCTATTTTGAAGACATTGCTATTTGACAGGACAACGCGCAAAAATATTATCTGGGCAACAAATGATTACGCATCGTTGGGCGAGCAATATGCCGCCGACCAGCAAATCGTTCCGAGTTGTATTACCGGATTATTTGGCAATACAATTCGCCCGCGCAGCGACAAGTCAAAAGCGGAACAAAGCGCTCGCGTCCGCGATAAGGCGGAAGTCTTTACGCCATCCTGGGTATGTAATTGTCAAAATAATCTTATTGATGAGGCTTGGTTTGGAAGAAGCGGTGTCTTCAATACAGAAAAAGAAAAAGGCTGGCAGACAAATCACGATAAGATAGTTTTCCCGGACGAAAAAGGCAAAAGCTGGCGCGATTACGTCAAGGAAAATCGCCTTGAAATTACTTGCGGTGAGGCGCCCTATCTTGCAAGCAGATATGACAGCGTTACAGGAGAAGCTATCCCCGTGAACGAGCGGATCGGGTTGCTTGACCGCAAACTGCGCGTTGTTTCCGAGAATACAGATAACGAAGAAGAATGGCTCTCCTGGGCAAAAAAGGCGGTTCAAAGCGTTTATGGCTTTGATTGGCAGGGCGACAACGTGCTGCTCGCGAGAGAGAACTTGCTGTTCACCGTCATGGATTATTACGAGGAAAAATTCGGCCGCTCTTTGTCGAAAAACTTGAAGTATCTGAATGAGCTTGCCCGCGTATTATCATGGAATATCTGGCAGATGGACGGTTTGAAATTTGTCGTGCCGAACAGCTGCCATGATGAAGTCGTAACGGAAACAACTCTAATGGGAGAAAGCAAAAAAGTTGTACCCTGTGAGGGCTGTAAAAAGAACGACCCTGGCAAGCACAACGGCATTTATTGCAGGATTTATGATTGGTCTGCAAATTGCTCGATAGAGTTTTATTCGTTATACAAGGAGGGGAAAAACGATGGCGATTGATACAACGGAGTTGGATAAGATTATTGTTGGGAGAGTAGAACCTCATATTTATGCGTTTTCAACCGGCACTATTCCCAATTATTTAAAAGTTGGGGATACTTACCGCCCTGTTACAGAACGATTGGCTGAGTGGGAGAAAATATTCCAAAACTTGAAGCAGGAATATGAAGGTTCTGCCAAAATAGATGACGAGGTATATTTTCGTGACTTTTCAGTCCATGATTATTTAGAAAATAGTAAACACTTTCAGCGTCTTTTGCAAGGGCAATTCCCAACTGCTTATTATTCGAGAGAGTTCTTTAAAGACGCCACACCTAATGATGTTAAAGAGGCCATTGATGATATTCGTTGCGACTATGCAAATAAGACTCAACGGTATCAATTTTATAGTGCCGAAAAACGTTTGCCTATCACAACAAAGTTCGCTCGCGTCGATAGTTATTCGCCTCGCCATAATCAAGAAGTAGTAATCAACAATTTTAACAATGCGCTTGCTCATCATAGGACTAACCTTTTAATGTATGCAGTGATGCGCTTCGGTAAATCATTTACTTCCATGTGCTGCGCCGTTGAAATGGGAGCAAAATTTGTCATAGTCGTATCCGCTAAAGCCGATGTCAAAAACGAGTGGAAAAGAACTGTAGAAAGTCATATAAAATTTGTTGACTATGATTTTATAACAAGTGATGATTTGAAGCGAAATCCATATCGCATTTCTGGAATATTGTCTTCCAACAAAAGGGTCGTATGTTTTCTTACGTTGCAGGATTTGCAAGGAAAGGAAATTAAAAAGTGGCACCAGGAAGTTTTTAAAAATGAAATTGATCTATTGCTGGTTGACGAGTCACATTATGGCGCTCGAGCTGAAGAATATGGGAAAGTATTGCGTGCTACCAATTACACGAAGGATATTAAACATGAAAAAGCAAACGATGACTTTGTCGAGACAAATGATGCCGATCAAATTATTAAGAGGCTGAAGGCAAAAATCACTATCCATCTGTCCGGAACGCCCTATCGCATCCTTATGGGAAGCGAGTTTAAAAAGGAAGATATTATTGCATTTGTTCAATTTGCGGATATTGTAAAAGAGCAGGAACAATGGAATAAAACTTATTTATTAGATGATTCGCATAAAGAATGGGATAACCCTTATTTTGGTTTCCCTCAAATGATTCGTTTTGCGTTTCACCCTAATAAATCTTCCAGAAGGCTCTTAGACGAATTGAAGCGTTCCGGCATCACTTATGCTTTTTCCGCCTTGCTTGAGCCTTGTTCTATAAAAAAAGATGACAAACAAGGTTTACATAAAAAGTTTCGTCATAAAGATGAAGTATTAGACCTTTTAGAAGTCATAGACGGCTCGCAAAGTGACGATGAACTTCTGGGCTTCTTAGATTATGACAAAATCAAGGACGGCAAAATGTGCAGGCATATTGTCGTTGTGTTACCCTATTGTGCATCTTGCGATGCGCTTGAACAGCTTATTAAGGATAATAAATCTCGGTTTAAAAATCTGAATGAATATGAGATAATAAACATTTCAGGTGTCGAAAATCAAAATTTATATAAGGACACCGAGGCTGTTAAAGCTGCAATTCGCAAGTTTGAAGAAGAAGGCAAAAAAACGATTACATTGACGGTAAATCGTATGCTTACGGGCAGTACTGTACCGGAATGGGATACGATGCTGTATTTGAAGGATACATCGTCTCCACAGGAATACGACCAAGCGATTTTCCGCTTGCAGAACCAGTATATTAAAACGTTTGTCAACGCCTCCGGAGAAACGATCAAATTGAATATGAAGCCACAGACCCTGCTTGTAGACTTTGATCCAAACAGGATGTTTGTTATGCAGGAACAAAAATCATTGATATACAATGTAAATGTCAATATTGGCGGAAATTCGGAGTTGGGGAAGCGTATTCAAGAAGATTTGCGTATATCGCCTATCATTACGCTTAATAAGGATAAAATAGAACGCGTTAAAGCTGTTGATATTTTGACGGCTATTAGTAATTATCAAAAGGATAAGGGCATTAAGGAAGAAGCTCTTGAAATTCCTGTCGATATGGGCATTCTTGACGACACAAGGCTTCGCGAAGTTATAGAAAAAGAGAATGAAATTGGATCGCGAGCCGGTATTGCAACAAACGCATATACCGGAGAAGGTGACGATGATGGTAAAGATATGAATACGCCATCGCCTGCCGAAAATGCCGGTAACGCGGATACACCTGAGCCCTCCCAAAATCCTAATGATAAACAAAATGATAAGAAGAAAGCTGAACAAGTAAGTCTTCAGAAAAAAATCAGAAGCTATTATGCGCGTATTCTTTTATATGCGTTCCTTACTAACGATAAAGTAATTTCTTTATTCGATATTATTCAGACAATAGCTACTGCAGATAACAAAAGAATTGCGCATAATATAGGATTAAGTAAATCTGTTCTGATTCTTATCAATGATAAAATAAACAAATTCGTACTAAATCAGCTGGATTATAAAATTAAAGATTTGAATGATTTATCAAGGGCAAGTAATATGACGGTCGATGAAAGAACGTCCGTTGCAATTAGTAAATTTGGTAAACTTGGTGAGGCTATTGTTGTTACGCCGTCTAATATTTGCGACGATATGGTGGCGCTTCTACCAGATGAATGTTTTAATTCTGTTGTACAAAACGACACAAAAATTTTAGATATTGCTGGGACGGCGGGTGAATTTGCAATAGCTCTTGTTAAAAGGATGAAAGTCCTTGGTGTAAATGAGTCTATTATTAAAAATTCGATCTATACTATTCCAAAATGGAAGACTGTAAGTGCATAATTTGCGGATCATCAGCAAGAGGAAATTCCTCACGAGGCATACGGTTTTATGAATGTCCTAATTGCGGCCATTTTTCGGTTTCACGCAATCTTGAAGATCGAGACGTTGATATTCATGAACAGATAGCCAAACATTTATTATCCGGATATATCAGGGAACAGAATGAACATGGGAGAGTGGATACGATCATACTCCATGGCAACAATCGCAGCTATACACGAGGGAATCTATATGAAAACAGATAAACAATAAATCGGGAGAAAGACCATGGAATTATCAGAGAAAATACAAAAACTACGAAAAGGACATAATATGACACAAGAGCAGTTTGCAGAAAAGCTCTTTGTATCCCGTACCGCTGTTTCAAAATGGGAGACAGGTAGAGGAATGCCAAGCATGGAATCCTTGCAAATGATAGCAAAGCTCTTTCACATCACTCTTGATGACCTTTTATCCACGGAGGAAATCGTTGTAATTGCAGAAAGCGAAAACAAAGAAAACATCAAGCGTTTTGCCTCTTACATGGATGGCATTATAAATCTGGCGGCTTTGCTTGCTCTGCTTTTGCCGCTATACAAGATGGAGGATAACGGATTTTTCTATTCCGTTCCATTATATCAACTTGGTGGATGGCAGGGGTGTGTATTCTGGATAGCTCCGATCATCATGATGCTTTGCGGAATTGTGGAGCTGCTTCTCATCGGACGGGAGCAAGAAAAACTAATCAGAATCATAAGCGCAGTTGGTACGATTGCCCATGTCAGCGCAATCACGCTTCTGATTGTCAGCGGCCACCCTTACCCGACCGTGCTGCTGTTCTTCATGTTTGCATTGAAAGGTGTCCGTTTACTAAAAAAACGCCACTGACACGCAAAGTGTCGCCCGTGTGACCGCAAGATTCTACCATTTATCTGCGCCATTCGATAGAATTATTACAGGCTTACAGCCACAAATCTATCAAAGGAGCAGATTCGCAAATGAAAAGAAAAGCAATCTCACAATTCATTCTCGGGGGCATACTTCTTATTATGTTTGTCCTCTTTACATGGTCACTGACATGGTTTGATATGCAGCCGATCGGCCCCAACGGTTCTTCCGTTGCGTACGCAAATATCAACCAAGCTATTCACAATCTCTTTGGAGTCAATATGACCCTCTACAACATCACCGATTGGGCTGGTGTCGTAGCGATCTTCGTAGCCCTTGGGTTTGCAATCCTTGGATTGGTACAATGGATCAAAAGAAAGCACATTTTGAAGGTTGACAGCAGCATCCTGATTCTTGGTGTGTTTTATATCCTCGTATTCAGCGCTTATGTGTTTTTTGAGTTTCATGTAATCAATCGCCGCCCTGTTTTGATAAACGGCATTTTGGAAGCATCGTACCCATCTTCCACAACCATGCTGGCTATGTGTGTTCTGCCGACCTCCATGATGCAATTTCGCCGCTTGATTAAAAATACAAAAATCAGAAATACCATCAATACTCTGGGTGGTCTGTTCACGGCATTTATGGTAATCGGGCGACTGGTTTGCGGTGTACATTGGTTAACCGATATACTTGGTGGATTGATTTTCAGTATAGCTATGATTCTGCTCTACTGTGCTGCAAACAACTCTATTAGGTGTTTATCCGTATCCGAAACCGATTAGACATCAGAAATGACCGAACAGACAGGAAACAACTTTTCTCCATTTTTATTTGCTATAATTACCAGCAAAAACAAAATGGAGGATTACACATATGCAAGCGATTAAAACCATGGAGCTTGTCAAGCGGTACAAAAATCTTACTGCCGTGGACAAGCTCCATTTAGAAATTCAGCAGGGCGAATTATTTTCTCTGCTGGGTGTGAACGGTGCTGGAAAGACCACAACTATTAAAATGCTCTCCTGTCTGACAAATCCCACAGGCGGAGATGCCCTCGTAGGGGGCTATAGCATTATTAAGGAGCCGGAACAGGTAAAGCGGCTGATTGGCGTATCGCCGCAGGAAACGGCTGTTGCTCCAAATCTTTCCGTGAAAGAAAATCTGGAACTGATCTGCGGCATCCACAGTTTTTCAAAAGAGAAAAGGTCAGCAAAGATTAAAGAACTTTCCGGGCAATTTGCTTTGGATACCGTTTTGAAAAGAAAAGCCGGTAAGTTATCCGGCGGTTGGCAACGCAGAGTCAGCATTGCCATGGCTCTAATCAGCGAACCACAGATATTGTTTCTGGACGAACCTACCCTTGGCTTGGATGTCATTGCAAGGCACGAACTTTGGGAAGCAATTTGTTCGCTGAAAGGCAAAGTAACAATCATTCTGACCACACATTACATGGAAGAAGCCGAGGCTCTTTCTGACCGCATTGGCATTATGAAAAGCGGCAGACTTCTTGCAGTAGGAACGGTAGCAGAACTGAACGCAATAGCTGGAACAAACGATTTTGAAACAGCGTTCGTTTCTATTGTGAAGGAGGACACTGCGGTATGAGAATGATGACTTTTGCTAAGAGATGTGCCAAAGAAATTCTCCGAGACCCTATCAATCTGGGATTCGGTCTGGGATTTCCGTTGGTCTTGCTGCTGCTTTTGACTACAATGCAAAAGAATATTCCGGTACACCTGTTTGAGATCGACACCTTGGCACCGGGGATTACCGTGTTCGGTCTATCATTTATGACGCTGTTTTCAGCGACACTAATTGCCAAAGACCGGGAAAGTGCCTTACTGCAACGACTGTACACAACACCTCTGACTGGACTGAACTTCGTCCTTGGCTATATGTTACACACATGAGCGTGTAAGCGCCCCAAGTTTATTCGTTGAATTGTTTCATGCGCTGACAACAGAAAATGCTCCACTTGCTGAAAAGGAATTGGTTATGAAGCATTGCCTTTTCCTTTATTCGTTCAAGTATGAAGATTGGAGCAGTGAACATGAAGTTAGAGCGATCTTTCTGAATGGAACCATTGATAAAAATGGGAAGCTGTATTCCTATGATGAAATCGGTATTATACCAACAAAACTATTTATAGGGGTTTGTTGTAGCGAGAAACATAAAAAAGAGTTGATTGATATTGCGAACAAGCTGAATATTCCTTATGAGTTGTGCACTGTTAGAGATGAAGAGAAGTTTAGTGTTCTTTCAAGCAAGTAAGCGGACTTGATTTTTTAAACTAAAATTTTCTCAAAAATATTACCAAGTGTCGCGGAGATTGTACATTTGACGATTGACATCCCCTCTTTTATGTGCTATAATCGTAGCATAAATACGAACATACGTTTGTATTTTTAAGGGAGGTGAATGCAGTAATGAAACGAAGTAATGTGCGATGTCCCGTTTGCGGGCAGCTCAATGAAGGTCTGGATCTGGAAGAAACCGAAGGGTGGGCAGAATGCAGCAAGTGCAAGGTCGTCTTTATGGCGCCCTCCTATGCGCGGCAGTCCTTTAATCAGAAATTGCCCCTCGTAAATCTTCCCGATCATGCAGTCAAAGCGGTAAAAGCATAGACAAATACCTTTTGGATCAACATAGCCCCGTTTGTTGTTTCTGGATGGAAAAACGCCGTTCGTTGCGGGATATCCCCTATCGAATGCGTTTTGCCTTATGCGGCTTAATTTTGAATGATGAGGAAGGGCGCTATTTTGAAACTTACGGAGTTGACGCGCCCATACAAGGCAGTATGCGATAACTGTCTGAACACTTACACCGCTTATCGGTCAAATGACGGGAGTATTTCATACCAATGCCCTGTATGCGGCACAAAAATACGGATACATATATGCAATAAATATCTTATTTTCAAAGAGCTGCGCTATCCGCGGCACGGAAAAGATCAAATTGAATCATAAACGGTTGCCCGGGAGAGAGTGGTCGAGCTGAAACAGAGCTATTGTAAAGCCATTCAGAATACGGGCGACTAAGATCGTTCGGCGTGATCAAAGATATTACCTGTGAGGTCGGCGATAAATTTCGGATTTCTTATTGAAGTCCGGGTTTATCGCCGGCCTCTTTTTTTATGTCAAAAACAGGCTGATCCCCTGCTATAAAGGATCGAAAAAAATATTGAATGCCTGATTTGCAATAAGGGCAAGGGATACATACGGCTTTTCTTGTTTTGAAAAGGAAAGCGGAAAGTATCTTTTTCTTGCCATGCCCTTATTGCGTTCAAGCGAGCGGTCTGGCTCGAAAAGCTCCACCTTTCCATGTTCTCCTTTGCCTGCATTGCGATTTGGCGAAGGAGATTTTTCATGGAAACCAAAGAGCAAAAGCAGTATTACGTCATCGTAAACGGACAGAAGGTGGAGGTAACGGAAGAAGTATATCGCGCATACGTCCGCCCGGTAAGAGCGCAGCAGCGCACCGAAAAGCGGAATAAGCGGTGCAAGGTAAAAGGCGAGCGGTTCGGGCTTGTAAGGTGCAATGGCGATTGTTCAAAATGCGAGTACGCGAAAAGCGGAAAGGCGTTGGGCGGCGCAGAACAGTCTTTGGAGGCATTGGCGGAATCTGGGTTTGAACTCCCCTCTGAATCGGATATGGAAACCGAATTGATTATAAAAGAGGAGCGCGAGGAAAGAAGCGCGGCCGTCAATGCAGCCGTTGAGCAGTTGAGCGAGCGGCAGCGTTATGTCGTTAAAGCTATATTTTTTGAAAGTGCCACCCAAGCGCAAATTGCAGCAAGGCTCGAAGTTAAACAAGCTACTGTATCGACTACTTTAAATCGTGCTTTAAAGAATCTCAAAAAATTTTTGAAAGATTTATAAGCAAGCGTCTATATTTTCCGAGATAAGTGTCCTTGTGATAGTGAAGGGAGTTGAGCCGGCGTTCAAAAGCAGTCATGCCTGAAAGCGTTCCGGTATCCGGCACAAATATCACAAGGAGGTAATCGAATGATCACATCGGAACAGATACGGAATGACCTGCACGAGATCAGATACTACTATTCGCGTAAGGCAAAACTGGACGACGCAAGCCGTTCCATCGGCGATTCCGCCGTCCGCCAGCTCGTGGAAAAGTATAACCGCGCCATTCGCGTGGCTCCGTTGCGGCTCTATGACATCTACGCCTGCCTGTATGTTCGCGGGCAGACGCAGGAAGAATTGGCTTATGAATTAAGCTATACGCCGCAGTATATTCGCAAACTGATCAGCCAGCTCCCCTCTTACTTCAAAAACAAATTCAATGAAACGGAGGTTACGTAATGGAGCAATTCATGAAGCACTTTTTGGAGGCGATGCTTCGCGCAAAGCCTGAGGATATCGTATCGTCCTTTGACGACGATATGGAAGATGACTGTGACGAAGATGAGGAGCAAGACGAGCAGAATGCGGATATGCCCGACTTTTTGGAGAGGGCGACCAACGTCTATCGCACGAAGTTCTTTATCGTGCGGCAGCAGATCATGTACCGGCGCGACTCGCTTCTCGGAGCATATCTGTGCAGTCGCGATACGTTCTATTGCCGCACGCCCGAACGCGACAGGCAATTTGAAGCCGCCTTCCCCCGTCGGGAAGAGAAAGACGGCAAGCGCATCCCCACTTTGATGTATATCCGTACATACATCGACTGATCCCCTATTCCAAACCGGCGTAACCGAACGCAGAGAATTGAGGCGGGTAAACCGTGCGGCACTTGCAAGTGTAAGAGCGGCCGCTCACCGTAACAGCACCGCACGGGACGTATTGTCCAAAAAAATGCGTTCGTTGCCACATATCCACAACTTTATACCTTTATTTTGCTTTGCTAACGGCAACACGGGCAACAAGAATGCTGCGCTAACGGCTATACGGGCAAATTTTTATCAAGGAGGCATATATGCCCAGAAACAATAGCACCGGCAACAATTCCGGCAACGGCGGCAAGTACAATAATCGCCGCTGGTACATCCCTTCCAAGCGCGCCAAGAGCTATGCGGACGAACGCAAAGCAAAAGTCCATCAGCACGGCCCCAAGGAAGGCAGGCAGCTCACCGACTACGAGGCGGGCATCCGTTCGGGATACCTGCAGGCGCAGTCCGACCACGCAGGCATCTACAAGTACAAAAAGGCTCTTTCCGAGGGCAAGAGCAAGCAGGAAGCGCGCGAAATTTCGCAGCGCAGAGGCAGAAATTAACAGGAGGTAATCAATGGAACAGAACACGATCAAGGTTGAACGCGAGACGTTCGAGCGGAATGGCAAGACCTATTTCGGGTATTTCGTCGGCGGCGTTGTCCGCGGCAGACAGGTAAAGGCAGGAGTCAAGCCGCCCGACAACGGCGGTTATACCGTCCTGGATATCGTCTTCGACGGTGCAATGGAAGCAGACCTCACCGTTACCCCCTTCGAGATGAAGGCGGAGGACGGCAGGGTCATTACGGGCAACACCTATGCGGTGACGTCGGTCGATCCCGATACGGGAGAGATCTATTCGTGCAAGGTCAAGCCCGCACGCGAGTCGGACAAGACGCTTCTTCAGATGCTGTTGAAGTAATTTCCGCGCAACATTTTAAGGAACGGCTACCTGCGGGGAAAACCGCAGGCGGCCCGTTCCCCTATTTTATAAGGAGGTTTTCATGAGTAACTATAACGAAAATTCATGGTCGGAGCGGTTCAGCTGGATCATCACGGTCATTGCGCTCGTACTCGTTGCCATCCTCTCCATCGGTCTTCTTTGCGCACTGTTCATTCAGCCGAACGAGGAAAAGCCTGATGAGCAGACGGAGCAAGCGGCGGTCATGGACGGCGAAGGCAATGCAATGATGAGCGGTACAACCTATGCAATGCCGGCAAGAATGGTCTTTGCAACGACCGCGGCCGAAGTGAGCAATGCAAGCGAAGGCATCACGCTCACGGCTACCATTCAGCCCGAAACGGCGGAGAACAAAGCCGTCGATTGGGATGTGGCGTTCGTCAATCCGTCCTCGTCCTGGGCAAGCGGGAAAGACGTTTCCGATTATGTAACCGTAACGCCCGCATCGGACGGTGCGCTCACGGCGAACGTGAATTGTCTGAAAGCGTTTGGCGAGCAAATCAAAATAACGGTGACTTCCCGCGCGAATGTCAATGCAAAAGCCGAGTGTACGCTCGATTATGCACGCCGCATTCTGGATATTGCGCTCTATTCGGAGGACAGGGATACCTGCCCTTTGGAGTTCGGCTCGGACGAGGTGTTGGTCGATCTGGTCATACCGAGCTATGAGGATTTTATCTCTTCGCTGCACGACGGCACGCTTTGGGCGGGCGGTTATGGCACGACTTGGCTGTATCATGGTGCATTGACGCCGGAAGAGGAGAATGATCCGTGGACGGGCTGGGCGGATGAGTATCTGACCAGAACATTCCGCTTTTCGGATTACACGATCAAAGATAATCTTATCGTCGAGCCGGAAAATGAAGCGGGAAAGCCGTATGTGGCGCAGGTGGAAAGCTCCTGCGAGGTGGCAAGCGAATTGTGCAGCATTTACTGCAATTTTGCAACGGAAGTGACGATGACGCAGTCCGGCGGCGGCAGGGTGTATTCTTTTCAGGAGTTGTTTGAAGGCGGGTTCAAATTCGGGAATAACCCGCTCGCCATTTTAGCCGCACAGGACAGGTGGGAAGGTTTTGCAGCCTCTCCTGACTTTACGGCAGAGCTCTATTACGACTATATGGAGCAATTCGTAAGCTGGTTTCAGGAAAATCCGGATACGCCCATCGCGGAATATACGATGACGTACACCGGCAAGTATTCCACGTTCACACGGCACTATACTTTCCGCTACAACCCGGAATCGGTGGAAATGCCCGTGGTTTCTCTCGAACTCGACAAGAGCGAGATCGTAATTTAAGGAGGTAATCTATGAGTAACGAACTTTATGAGCACAAGCGCTCGGACACCATCAAATGGGTACTTACGCTTTTGGCATTTATCCTCGTGGGCGTTATGCTTGCGGGCATCATCCTCGGCTGGTTCGAGAAAAAGGAAGAGCCGCCCGCGGAGGAAGAGCAGACGGAGCAGGCTGCCGTCATGGACGGCGAAGGCAACGCGATGGACGCAGATACTGTTTATGCCATGCCGGAGGCAATGTCCTTCTCGGCAGCTTCGCTTGCACAGGCAAGGGCGCAATTCAATGAGCCGAGCGGCACGACCATCACTTCGGATGAGAGCGTGGATGTGCGCATCGAGGCGTATGTCCGCCCGGACGATGCGGCAAACAAGAAGGTCGATTTCTCCGTTGCATGGGGAACGGCGCCCACGCACGGCAGCGAGCCGGTCGAGAACTATCTCACCGTCACGCCCGATTCTGACGGCAGCACGACCGCGACCGTATCCTGCAAAAAGGCGTTTGGCGACGATACCATCCTCATCACTGTAACCACCCGCGAGGGCGGCTATACCGCGACCTGCACGGTCACGTTCACGGGCATTGCGGACGGCATCTCCATTTCGGGCAGTACGGCAACGAAGAAGTCCTCTTCGGGACGCGGCGAGTATTACGAAGTCGGCACGAGCAAGACGTACACCTTTGACATCTCGCTCACCAATGCTTTTGACGACGTGGCAAGCGACTTGTCCGTAAAGGAGATCGGCGGCGAAGGCACCATGTATTTCGGCAACGGTTCGTTCAATGACGGCGGCTATATCAATTATACAGAGATGTATCAGAAGGACTTGGGCGAAGTCGCCGGTAAGTTTATCACATCTGCAACCATTTCCGGAAATACGTTGACGGTCAAGACAGGTTCGGTTGTTTTGGAAAACTACTACGACCATATAGCACCCGATGAGTACCACATTGTGGATATACTTTACGACCGCTATGTCGTAGAAATTACGGATGATACCATGGGCTACAAGGACGTTGGCGATTCCTTCGTCAATCAGAATGCGAAGTATAACGCCGAGCACATTGACGATTGCTACCTCTATGTGACGGTCGAAGATGAGATCAGCGGCCTTACGCAGACGGTCAAGCTGTGGCTGGTCAGCTCGGTGAGCGGCGTTTCGCTCTCGCCTACAACGCTTGAATTTTAAGGAGGTGCAAGGTGCAGGCCAAAGGAAAGACGGCGGCAAAGATCATCGGCATCATACTCGTGCTGTTGCTTTTAGCCGGTCTTGTCGCCATCATCTATAAGTTTACAAACGGCTTCAACGAGGATTTCAAGACCTTTTATGTGGAGTACGGCGGCGAGCAGATCCTCACGACGGAGAGCGAAATGCACCTCACGTCCGGGAATACGCACCGCTTCGAGGTGAAGTACACCTTTGATACGGAGAACACCGAGCCAAAGGGCTACAATGTAAAAGTTGTGCCGAACGCGCAGCGCGACTTCGATTTCACGGTGGACGGCGAGCGGTACCTCTACTCCAAGCAGGGCGACATGACTGCCGCCTTCGGCTTGAAGAAGAGCGATACATACTTCGAGCTTGTCATTCCCGAAGATTTCAGTCTGGAATACGCGCTGCAAAGCTGTTATCCCGGCAAAGAGGTCGTCGTGCCCGAAGAGGCTGCGGACGCCAACGCCTACCCCTATATGCTGGTCATTTCTTCGTATAACGACAGCGTGGTCTATCATATCGCGCTGAGCGTGGGAGCGGAAGTTACGGGTGTAACATTGGATCCAGACCATATCATCTTCACCGGCTCATCGGCATAAGGAGGCAAAACATGACGATACGAAGCATAAAGGCAAGGCTTGCGGCGTTCCTGCTCGTGCTGCTTGTATGTTTCGGCGCGGTCATGGGCGGACAAGGTTTCTTGTCCGCTTTTGCCGCCACCGACGTGCAGACGGCATACGAAAATACAAACGTATTGGACAATCTGGACGGCGCGACCATCGGCGGAAAGACGTTCGACATCGCAGACTATCCGCACAACGATGAAGGCAGACCGCAGGTCATCTCTCTCGTGGAGTTCTGCTATTCGTACTATGCAGACAAGCAAGGTGACTTCGGGCTGTATGTCTATGTGTATAACCCGCAGGACATCGCCTTCGATATGGCGACGGACAGGAACAAAATTCAGCTTACATACGGCAGCAAGCAGAGCTATTCCAAGTACACGCTGGACTTTCTCAACTACTCTACGCGTGCCGGCTACGAGGGCAGATTCTACAAGTTTAAGGTGCGGCTCACGGATGCCGAGCGGCAGGATATTTTGGATACGGTAAACGACGACGGGCGCGTGTATAAGATCAACGGCATCGAACTTTCGTATAAGGGTAATGTAACGGAATATCCTTGCGGGCAGACCTATACATATACGGGCTATGCCGAAGGATATGGTTCGGAACTTGCCGTAGGCGATACGCTCACCTGCATGGTGGATGGGTTCGACAAATATCTCACGCTCGACGTACACTCCACCTACTACCGCCCGGAAGGCAGCAACGGTTCGGAAAACAAGCAGGATACGCTGCATTCCGTATATTTTGCCGTACCCAATGAGATTATACGGGAATATGGCGTCATGACTGCTGTTCACGCCACCTGGCTGAACGCCTACACAAGCCCGATTTTCGTGACCGGCAACGAGGAACTTTATAACGGCTTTATGGAGCTGGTCGGAAAGGAAAGTCCCGAAACGGACTATGCCTTTCACACCAATGAAAAAGGCGGATACCTGGGCGGTTTTTATTTCGTCAACTATTCGCACGGGTACAACTACTCCAACGCAGTGGAAAACGTGCTTACAAAGCTCAACTATGCGTTCTATGCGGAAAACGGCGACGCGGACAGTTACGTCTTGCCGGCGGAAAAACTTTTAGGCGACAGCGAGAGCGGAAAGAAAGGATGGCTGGAAACTTATACTGAAAACTTTGGCGGCGAACTCGTCAACGACAAGTACAGCGCCGCGCTGTTTGAAAAGGTGGACGCCGCTTTTACGGATAAGACGATAACGAGCGACGACACGTTCAGCCTGACAAGCGTTACGACCTCGCAGAACCTTTGGCAGAAGATATGGGGAACGTCAACTTCGTACACAAACACCTATACCATGAGCGCGATACAGGACGTCACTTTGGACGACATGGACAACGCCTTGAACGAAAAGGCGTTCTGCGATGAATTTTTCGTGGCGGAAGGCGATTTCAATGAGCTGTATTCCTATGTCAAAAAGGCTGCCGCAAAGGACGAAACGGTGTATCTGTTCCGATACTATCAGTCGGAATATTTTGCCGTGGAACTTTCGGAAGGCATGTACGAAACGGGCTTTTATACGCAGATCGTCGGCGATATGTCTATGCCGGCATACGGCAGGCACTACGAGCATGAGGACACAAACGCATACCTCTGCCAGATGTGGGTGCAGCTGGACTTCGATATCATTGACCTGACGTTCACCAAGGACAATGTAGATACCATCATCCCCGTTGTCATGTCGCCGATGGATATTGCGGCGGACGGCACGCCGCCGCTCGTCACGACAAAGGACGGACTTTCCTGGTGGCAGATCTTACTCGCTGTCATAGCGCTCGTCTTCGCGCTCATCCTGCTCTTCAAGTTCGCGCCGGTCATCGTGTATGCGGTCGGCAAGGTGGTGGCTCTTCCGTTCAAGGCAATTTCTTCGGCAAGCAAAAAGTCACAGGAAAAGCGGCGAGAGAGTAAGGAAAACAAGGAAAGTAAGGCAAACAAAAAGCCGCCCGATACGGACGGCGGGGAGGTGTAAATGAAAACTGTCAGGAGGATACTCGCAGTTCTCCTTCTGGTAGTTGTGGTTTTGGCGGTCGGCTACCTGTTCTTTACGGGCAGCCGGCTTGCCGACACACAGCAGGAGGCAGCTTATGAGCAGACGGTTTCATATTAGCGTTACGGTCATTCTATCCGTACTTTTTCTTGCTCTCACCGCCGTATTCTGGCAGTCGTATGCAAGGTTTTGGGAAGCCTGCAAGGACTTCGGACTATCTGTCGCCTACTACTTTTGCGAGCTGTTCGGGATAGATTACTCATTTATGCCCACCGTCACGGAGTATTCAAGTGTGCTGCAATGGGAGATACTGTTGCCTGCGGACTTCGACGAGTTCACCGTTTCGGCGGGCGAATACTTCTCGCTCCTAATAGACGGCGAAAACTTTTCGGGGTATTGGGCGGCCGTCGGCGACGTCATGCTCGTCATGGCAAAGGTCATCGCAGTCGCATTGCCTTGCGTTATTGCGCTCATCCTCGTCGTATTCCGTATGTACAAGCAGGGCAACACGAAGCACAATCAAGACACGGTGCCGCTACGGGTATTCAAGGCAATTTCAAAGTACACCTATCAACCCGTCAAGCGCGCCGTGCTTTTCTACCGCGACTATCTGCGGGAACATAAGGCTATATGGGTGTGCTGGATCGTCCTTTGGGTATTCCACCTCAACCTTGCAAGCATCATTATGGGCTTCTTTGCGTACTATTTCTATTTCGTGTTGAGCTTTGACGTCGGCAATCTCTATGTGCAGGTCTGCAAGCTGCTCATCGATTTGCAAGTCATCTTCCGTCACTTCCCGTGGTGGAGCATTGTAACGGTGACGTGGCTGTTGTTCAATCGTTGGAGAAAGAATATCGCGCTCAACCGCCTGCGGCACTTCGAGGCGCGCAACTGCGGGTTCATCAACGAGCTGCCCATCGTGAGTATGTCCTGCGGCTCTATGGGAAAGAAAAAGACGACGCTCATCACGGACATGGTACTGTCGCAGGAGGTCATGTTCCGCCAAAAAGCGCTCTCTATTTTGCAGGAGAGCGACATGAAATTCCCGTACTTCCCGTGGATCTTCTTCGAGGACGAATTGCGCTCTTGTATGGAACACGGCACGGTGTATAATCTGGCTTCGGTCAAGACATGGGTGGCATTAAAACGGTCAAGATTTGCCCGCCATTACAACGTTGATTGGCAGATATATGGCTACGAATTGCAAAAATACGGCGGCACCTTCGATGACGCGCTCAAAGTCAACGGGCTGTTTGACGTACTTGAAACATATGCGCAGGCCTACTTCATCTATGTAATGCAGAGCAGCCTGATCGCGGCGAATTACTCTATCCGCACGGACAATGAGCAGATAGACAGCGGCAACTTCCCGCTGTGGCTTACGGACTTCTTTCCGAAGCGAAGGCGGCAAGGCAGCCGCCACGCGCATATCCTCGATTTCGACGTGCTGCGCCTCGGCAAAAAGGTGCTGGAACACAACCCGCTCGCAGGCAGCTTCGAGTTCGGCGTCGTCGCCATTACGGAGATAGGCAAGGAGCGCGGCAACAATCTGGAACTCAAAGAAGTCAGGAAAGGCACGGATGAGGCAAATCAGAAGAACGATCTGTTCAACTCGTGGCTTAAAATGTGCAGGCACAGCGCGACGGTAGACCATTTTCCGTTCATTAAGGTATTTACGGACGAACAAAGACCGGAGTCTTGGGGTGCGGATGCCCGCGACCTTTGCGACGTCATCCACATCGTTTCATCGGGGGATATGCGCCTTGCAATGCCCTTTTACACCATTGAAGAGATGCTCTCCGAGTGGGCGTTCAACCGCTTTATGCGCCTCTACGAGGACTTCCGTTTCCGCCGCGGCGACAACATGCTCTTGGTGCATATCCTGAAAAGTATCACGGCTTGGCTTTGGCGGCGAAACTTGCGCATCTACAATCGTTTCGGCTATTCGATTTTGAAGATAGAAAAGGAGCGCGGCACAATGGACGGCAAGACGGAGAACAAAAAGTATTACTTGATGAACGCGAAGATCTATGCAAATCGTTTCAGTACGGACTGCTTCAGCGACTACTTTAACGACCTCGCGCGTCGCAGTCATGCTGGGCTTGCCGATTATCTCGAATATGCGACCGAAAAGGCGAGCGTATCCGAGTTGCGGGCGCAAAACAGCTACTTTATAAATCTTTTGTACGGAGGTAAGTCATGAAAAAATGTAAGGTGTATTCGGACGGCAGTCATTACATTGCCATCCGCCCTACCGAAGGGTATTCCGGGCCGAGGCGCAAACCTCCTCCCGAAGAGCCCATTATCGTGGAAGAAGAGGCGGCGCCTTCAGACGTGCAGAATGCAGTCGGAGAAGAGTGCGCTGCGCCGCAGGAACAAGAGCAAGCGTGCGGGGATATGCCCGAACAAACGCAACCGGAGGCGTCCAAAGAGCGGCATATTAGCACGAGAGCGGACGAATTTCTGAAATGGTACAGGGAAAGTTACGGAAAGAAGAAAAAGGAGCAATATGCGTTTATCGCCGCCAAGCTTGCCCCCTATTTTGAGAGCGACGAGGCGCTGCACAAGTACCTCGATCACAAGATGGAATGCAAAAGGCGGGCGGAAGTTACCAGAAGGATCCGTTGTCTGCGCCGCGCCGCCCTGCACGAATTAAGCTATTTTGCAACATTTACCTACGACGATAAGAAGGCAACGGAAAAAGAGTTTGAAAAGAGATTGCTTACGGCACTATCGAATCTTGCAAGTCGAAAGGGATGGAAGTATATGGGCACATGGGAGCGCGGCGGCGATACAGACCGCCTGCATTTCCATGCCATCCTCTATATCCCGGATGGGAAGATGGTCGGGAAACTTGAATTGAAGCGCGACTATGACGTAAAGAAGAAGCGGATGGTCGAACGCATGGAAAACAGCTTCTTTCAGGACCGCTTCGGGCGGAATAAATTTGAACTCATCGACGGCACCGCTCTGACGATCGGAACGGCGGTAAGCTATATCATCAAGTACATAGAAAAATCGGGCGGGCGCATCATCTGCTCAAAGGGGCTGAAAACGTTTATCGAAACGGATATCGACAACGATGACGTCGTGGCACAGCTTAGGGAGGACGACGATAAAAAATACCTGCTCTTTGACGACTTCAAAGTGTATAGGGACGGAAAAGAGCTTGGCGCGGTAACGCCGGGCGTTTTGGCACAGGCAAAAACGGTGAACTAAAGCGCCGCAGGACAAAACAAAAGGCAAACCCTGAAAGAAAAGCGCGCGCGGAGACGGGCGATTTGCAAGCGGTTCAGCGCAAACGCCCGTCCGCCGCGTTTCAGGTTTGCCATTGTTTGCGTGCAGGCAGTGTGTGCGCTTGGTCGGCGGCGCGCAGCGCCGCCGCTTGTTTATAACCAAGCGCACACACTGCCGTCATTTGTGAATTTCTAACAAAATTTTCAAGCGTTTTCAGTGCCTTGCATTAAGCATTTTTTGCCTCTGCCAGATTGACCGTCGGAATGCCTTTTCGCTTTGCGTAATGGTAAGTCAGCGCTGCGCCTCCCCAACCGTGCGTTATATAGGCAATGAGCAGGTCGGCTCTGTCAACCATCCATTCGTTCCGGCGGATAATGGCGTACTTCGGCGGTACGTTTTCAAGCGCAGGATAGATAACCTCGTCAAAAAAGCCGTTGTATTCTTTGATCCTTTCCTGAAACGAAACGGTCAGATAAGGAATTACAAGACAGTTGCGGATATTCTTCGCTTTCGTTTGCGCTTCTTTTACGCAATGCGCCGCAAAATAATCGAATCCCCCGTATCCGCCGCTGTAACAGACAAGCGTATCTGTCTGCCCGGCATGAACAAGCAGCTCGTTCGTAAGGCATTCTTTCAAAATGGAATTTCCCTGAAAATCGCGGTGCCCGCAAAAGGTAATAATCATTTTTCCTCTGTCCAATTTCGTATCTTTGATTTCATTGTTGTAATTGCCATACGGCGTTATAACTTCCTATATTATACAGGATAAGCGGTCAACGGGGCAACCAATACGGCGTTTCAAATCCGTATTTTTAACGACGTATTTGGTAAACTATTCAAAAGAACCTGAAAGGAGTTTTTGTTTTGACTGTTTGCCAGGCGGTAGCCATCCGCACTAAAAATTTATTATCGGAGCGTAAGATGACGCAATATCGTTTGGAACAGGATTCCGGCATTCAACACGGTACAATGAACGGCATCATGAGCGCCAAAAATCGCGGCATCGAGCTGAACACGGTCATGATGATTGCCCGCGGTTTCCGTATGACGGTGTTGGAATTTTTGGATGACCCTGTTTTTGCATCCGAAGAATTGGAAATCGAGTAAATTAAAAGAGCTGTTGCAAATAAAAAAAGGGAAAAGCCGGATGACTTCTCCCTTAACTTTTCAGGCGCGGATAAAATCTGACAGTTTATATCTGCATCCGCGAAAGCGCACATAACAATTTTTTGTTCCGTAATGCAGCTTCAGGCGGTGATGTGTCCTCTTGCCGCTCCAGGCGCCGGCAACGAGATAGATGTAGTCCTCGATGCCGAATTCGATATGTTTTATTTCCAGGCCGCCAAGACCGCTGTAATAGGCAATGGTCGTCCTGCTTTCACAAGTTCTCTTTACAGCACGTTTGCTCATTCTGTCACCTCATACGATTTGCCGTGTACGGCAATGCCGTTGCCGTATCTTTCCGGCGCTCCTTTCCCGCAAGCGCGTACAACGAGCTGATTGCCCTCAGGAACCTTCGGAAAGTCTCCGTCGAGGAATTTATCGGCTCCTCCGACTTCGACGATTTTGAAGCCTTTCTGAACGAGATATGAGCTGAATTGCCAGAGCTTTTCAAATCTGCCGTTGCTGTCAAAGACGGCGCAGATATTTCTGGCGGGGTGATATGCGGTTATTCTGAAATAGTTTGCCATGGTGTTTTCTCCTTAATATCTTTTGAAAGCGTAATTTGTTACAAGCCCCTGAAGGGGGTAGATTCTGTCTTTATCGAACGGCGCTATCGTCGTTCCCAGCGTATAGGGAGCGAACTCGTCTGTAAGACAGGCAATACAGTTATAGCTTTCTACTTCGATGACAACGAAAGTAGCGTCCTCGCTGTTCGGGCAATGGCCTTTGAGATACTGCAATGCCTTTTCTGCCTGGTTTGAAAGCTCAGGATTGTCCCGCCTGAATTCGGATACGGTGTAGATTTCGTCAATGTAGTTTTTCATAAGAACTCCTTTGTGGTTATGCCGCCGTCTGAATTTGTTTGAGATGCTTATTTGCGTATGGTAACCAGACTTTGTTTACGTAATGCAGAATTTCTTCGCTCGGTTTTTGATTGTAAGAGGCATAGCACTGCAACACCTTGTGCATGGAGAGCGAGTATTCGAGCGTTACGAGCGGCTTTTCAGGCTTTTCCTTTGCGCGGATAAAGAAAATGAGCGATTGCTCCTTGGCAAAACGCTCATCGTACTGCATCCGCCCTACACAGTGGTGCATGAGTTCGCCTTCGCGGATAAGGTCTGCCGGCGATTTTGCAATGACGCAGATAAAAGCGCTCCGTTTGTTGTGCTGTAGCGGAGAATACTTCTCGGCTACTTCGGAAAACTTCTGAATAAGCTCTTGTTTCTTGCCTGCTTCTTCGATAGCCTTTTGTTCTGCGTATTGCTGCGTGCGTAAATCGTGGGCATATGTAAAGTCTTTCGGGTACAAATTCTGCTTTAAGGTCATATCGATTCCTAAATGTTTGCAGGCGTTCAGGTAATCGAGATACAGCCGTTCGGAGATGTTGTGCTTTTCTGCATAATCAAAATACTTTTTGAGCTCATAGCCCGGAAACGCTTCGCGGATAGGCGCCGTACTTGCATCTCTTTCAAACTGCTTTTTGCGGAAAAGGAAGTGGGAGACTTCCTTGAGCGGCAATCCCGTCTTATACGCCTGCGTAATTGTCGTGATGTTATAAGCGTTCCCGTACGGAAGGGCGAGTTCCTTTCGGCTTCGGATCACCCACTTACAGAACGCTTTGTCTTTGACGAGCTTTTTGAGGAATGAACGATTCTCCGCATACGCGCCCAAGCCAAGTTTAAGGAGATATTCCGTCTGCGGGTATTGCTCGTAAATACGAAGATAACTGATGATGTCGCGGCCTTTATAGAGCTGATAGGCGCTGTATTTGTATTCGGGAAATTTCCCGATCACGCTACGATTGATGAGCGGTGCATACGGATCATAATACCTGGCATCCGCAGGATACCATTTGCCGTCTTCAAACGACTTTTGTTGCGATTGCAATTCCTCTGCAAACCAGCCTACGCGGTAGCCGTATCCGAAGTAGTTATACTCCATATCGCGGACATAACATTTCGGAGAATGAACGCCGTGTACGGCAACCTGCTTGCAAGCCCATTGCTTGTTCTGAATGGTCGCAACGGCGACAGTCACTTTTACGAGTTCCTTTTTCCACACGGTCAGATATGCGTAATAGCGTACCGTGCTCGTCTGCCAGGGCTCGATTTTCAGATCGCGCCTGTAAATCTCGTCCATAATGTATTTTGGAATAGGTTTTATGTCTTTCTCGGTCATGGTATCACCTCAGGTCAATTTCATCACCGAACATTTCGCTTAAAACAGCGACAGCTTCGGAGTCAAATGCGGAAATATCGAAAGCGTATTCTTCGTCAGCAGCGGGAGAGGCGTCTTTTAAAAACATTTCGTCTGCCGGACTTTCCGTGGAGTAATCGGACAAAATGCCCGAAACCGTCGGCAAGCTCTCGTCAATGTCGCCGTCAAATTCGCGCATTTCCTCTTCGGAAAGTATCTCGCCCGTTTCAGGGTCAACGTTCTGTGGTTCTTCCACGGCTGTCTGTTCAGCCGCTTCGCAGTCGCATTTTGCCGGTTCCTCGTCCGATTGAGCGGCACATATGCCTGAATTATCCTCATTTTCGAACATATCGAACATAGACATTTGCGGTTTCGGTGGTGTATATTTCACCGTCGGAGCCTTTGCTGTGGCGCTGGGCTGTTTCTTGTATTCCGTGCCGTCTTCATTAAAGAGCGTACCTTCGATGCTGTCCTCTTCAAAGTAATGAACAGCCCAGCCGAATACAACTTCGTCCTCCACGCAGGCGGAATTTGCTCCTTTTTCGGCAAGTTTTCTTGCCTCTTCCGATGCGTATTTCATAAAGCCGTCCAGCGTCTTTTTGTTTTTCAGCTTTTTGCCGTCCTTTTCTATGACCGTGCCGTTGTTTATCTTTTCGGCAAGGGCAGAAGAGACGTTATTTTCAAGATATTCCTTGACCAACTGCTGTGCTTTGGTCTTTGCATCAAGGTTCAGTTGCATAAATTTTCTCCTTCTATGAACGCTTCCGCTGCAAGCATGATTCCGATAGAAACGCCGCGTTTGTAAATCATGAGCATCAAATCGTCGTGATTGTCCTCCGTCAGTTCAAGAAACGCTTCAAAAAGCTCATCGCTTTCTTTTGACAGAGTGGCTTTCAACTTGTCGTAAAGGGCAAGTTCTTTTTTTCGCTTCTTTTCGGGCAATACTATGTCCTTTGCGTAGACGTTGCCGTAGTAAAGATTTTCAATCAATGATTTCATATCGCGCCTCCTTAAAACGGCATATCATCGAGCAGTTCGGCTATCTTTACTTCCAGTTTGTCAAGAGAGGTGTAGTTGTTGAAACCGCCCCTGTAATCGACCTCGCTTTTAGCCGTTCGCACGAGGATATGGTTGAACCATTCGTTTGTAAAGTACCTTACGTCGCTGATGGATATGTAGACGCATTTGTTTTCTGCGCTTTTGATAAAGGCGGAAAAGCAATAATGATTTTTCCCGACGTTGACAAGCTGCCAATGGTTTTCGCGGCATAACGTTTTCAGGTAGTTCAGATATTTCGTCTGAAAACTCTTGTAATCGTCGCCGGTGTAGCACCCGGTAGAAAATTCGTGAGTGAGATATTTTTTGAGTTCTGCGATTTTAGCCATAGTTTCAATTCTCCTTTACGATTTCATAAACGTCGTCTGCGTAATATTCGCAAACAAACCAATTAAAGAGGGCGTGACATTTCACGCCCTTGTAGTCCACGATATAGTCGTTATCCCCGACTTTTTCAAGCACGGTGATTTCATCCATTTTGCCGTTCAGCGAATGGATATGCGCTTGTGCCTTGTAGTGTTGCATTCATTTCACCTCCAATTTTACGATCGCCAGATAATCTTTCATCAGCCAATTAGTGCATTGCGTAATAGTCCAATACGCATACGTTTCCAGGCGATTGTCGGGCGGACATTCGTCAAAATCATATCCGGGAAGAATATTATCGCTTTCGTCAAATGCTTCATGTACCCAAGACATATCTGTTTTCTCTTCTTGTATGCGTTCATTAAATCTTTCAGCCGCCTTTTCATAGCTGTCGAAAGCTTCAATATCAACGTCCGAGTCGTCTTCAGTTGACCATTCAAATACTACCAGATAAACTTTCATGCCGTTCACCTTACGCGATTCTTCTGATCCCGCCGCCAAAGCTCTGTACCATGACGCTGCCGAATTCGCTGCTCCAGTCATCGTCTTTGTTCCATACATAGGCAAAAGCGGTATGTTTGCTCCCTTCGGTATACATCAAAGTTTTCCATTCCGAGCGGTAGTCCGTTACAATGAGGAAGGAATAGCATTCGCCGAACGGCGTAAATTCGTGCGTTACGGCATACACGAGGCAGCTAAATTTCTTTTCGATTTCTTTCATTTTGGCATACAACTCAGGCTCCTGGTCTATCCAGAAGCCGCCGTAGTTTTCAAAAAAGCATACAGTGCCTTTTTCCTCAAATCCCTTTATGTACGGTTTGTAAATATCCATCTCTTTCAAAAGCTGAATTGCCTTTTCTTTCTTCGCGGTATTCATATCTTTCATTGTCTTTTCTCCTTAAATTTTACTTTCTAAAGCCTCGAAGTTGTAGCCGATGTTTCTCAGCGTTTCTTCGAAGCCGAACCATGCGAGTAAGTTCTGGTTGTGGCACTCCTGCGCGAGCGGATCCTCTTTGTCCCACTTTTCGCCGAAGAGGTCTGACGGAGCATATAGCCCCGTTCCGTTCATCGTGTCGTATAAAAGCTCATTGATTTCAGAACGGTACTGTTTGTAAAAGCGCACCGTGTCCGTGTAATAGATGAGTTCCCCGACAATGCCCGACTGACAGCCGTGATACAATACGTCCGTGAATATGCCCGATTTATCGCTGTATTCGCTCCAGCATTCAATTACATAATTGCAGACGCGGCGCTTTAGCGGACTCTCTGACTTGCGTTTGATTTCTTTGATATTTGCAAGGGTAAGTTTCATTTCAGATCTCCTCAAAGTCGTCAATGTGGATGTGTTCCTGACCTGAAACGCCGTACTCGAAGTACAATCCGTTTTCGTCAAGGTGCAGGTCATAATCCGTAACGGTTATTTTTCCGTTTTTGGTAATGGCAACGGTGATTTTGTCGCTTCCTTCGTAAAGGGCAACAATGTTGAAAACGACGGTATCTTCACCGTCGAAAAACTGAAATTCTTTGAGATAAAATTTGTTCATTGCAAGCCTCCTTAGTCAACCAACTTGTACCAGATGGAATACTCAACTTCGATCTCTCTCGTTTCATATCCGGTGCTTTCGCCGCTCGACGTTTTCTTTTCAAATTCGATTTCGCGGATCTCGTAGTAAGCGCCCTTGAACTCTCCGTCACGTCCCGATACGGCGTGGCAATTCTTGACGCAATCATCAAATACGCGGATATACGCATTGCCCTTTTTGCTCACACAGGCGATAATGAGGTCACTCTCGGTGATAAACCCGAGACCGGTCAGCTTGTTGCTTCCGAACCGATTGTTTCTGGAAACGGAATAAACTACTTTCTTCATTTGGAACTACCTCCAATTATTTATTTTTTGCCTTTCGGCAGGGCGAAAAGGGCACAGCAGGAGCTTATTTGCCTATCCTTTTTTGTCTATTACGGAAGTCAACGAGACAAGAAAAATTATTGCATTGAAGTTATATAAAACAGATGAAATAAAAAAGCCGAACAAGTCAGAAATGACCTGTTCGGCTGCATATATGCCATGATTATTTCATTTTTAAGCGATAATTTTTCGCGTTGACTTCCGCGCCCGCCGTGCCACAATCCCTGCCCGAAACGGGAAAAATGATTAGAAAAAATAGATTTTTTGAACAGACAATACGATAGATTATCTACTGAATAT
>ERZ1090862.158-NODE-158-length-29027-cov-5.614248_pt1 | contig 29027 bp, 26 predicted proteins | sample MGYA00478481_ERZ1090862 | MGnify/ENA primary metagenome ERZ1090862 (study PRJEB33644, sample SAMEA5815745) | chicken gut metagenome | biome: Chicken; feature: Gastrointestinal Tract; material: Caecum | place: Ireland | collected 2019-01-01 | study: A study of the... | reverse complement strand
ATTCAGGTCTCCCGCCTGAACAGCTCTCTGTATCTTTTCTCTGTATACGCCTCGGCTTCCCGGCAGAGTTTCTCGTATTTATCCATAAGCCGGCGCCCCGTCGCCGTAACTCTGGCTGTTCCTCCATGCTTACCTCCCGGACTTCGCTCCACAATGGTGCATCCCATTCCTTTCTCTGCTGTACGTATCAGGGTCCAGCCTTTGCTGTATGACATACCGGTTTTCTCACAGGCCTCCCGTATATTTCCCAGTACCTCAATCTGCTTTAAAAGCACCATCATTCCGGGGCCGAAAAACGCTTCATTCTTCACCAGCTGTACTTTCACCCTGGGGTGAATATCCTGAGGGAACTGTTTTTCCGCAATCAGTTCAAATTCTTTCTCTCTGCGCGCGCTGGCAATCACCCCTCCGTCTCCCACAGGAAGAACCACCACCTGTACGCCTGAAGCGTCAATTGCCCCCTTTAGTCCTCTGTCTCCTCTGTAGGCCGCGATCCTGTCCGTAAGATCTGAATCAGCCAGTACGGGATGTCCCTTTTTTCCTTCATAGGACGGAATAACCACCGGAGCCTTCTGCTCAAGCATAAGTCTTATCGTCTCCTCGGTAAAAAGCGGGTTCTCTGCCGGACAGAAAAAGATTCTCCGGCAGCTGTGTCTGAGATAGGAAAAACCTCTCACCGCATAGTCGATCAGCTGTTCTGTCTCATAAGACGGGCTTCTTAAAAAGACCACTCCCAGCTTCTTCAGCTTCCTCTCTGTCTCCTCTGCTTTATATCCTGTCACAACAACAATATCTGCGACACCGGCCCGGCGGAAACTGAAGATCATTCTCCTTATCATATCTGCCGCATCCACATTTTCCATTGTATCATAGGAACTGAACCCGCCGGGAACGCCCGCGGCAGCGATCACCGCACCCGTTTTCATTTTCTATTTCACCGCTTTCTGTTTCTTCGAATAATAGGTATTCTCCATCGGGAGCTTTGTCCTGAGAATATGGTCCATTGCATAATATGCTCCCTGTACAGCCGGTGCTGTCGGGATCGTCGCGATCTCTCCGATCCCCTTTGCCCCATAGGCAAACGGCAGAAGTTCTTCCTTCTCCACATAAATGGCATGGATATCAGGGATCTGCGTAGATCTCATAAGCCCGAGAGTTCCGTATCTGGCCTGAGGTACCCCGTTCTTCAGCGGGAAATCCTCTGTCAGAGCATACCCCAGTCCCATCAGCACGCCTCCCTCTATCTGTCCCTGAATAGAGATCGGGTTCACAACTTTGCCCGAATCATGGGCCGCATATACTTCTTTCACACGTCCGTCGTCATCCAGAATAACCACATGAGTGGCAAACCCATAAGCCACGTGGCTCTTGGGGAAGGGAACATCCGCTCCGAGTTTGTCCGTCGGATCAAAAAACTCTGCAAAATATTCCTTTCCTTCCAGCTTTTCAAGATCGCCTCCGGCCTCCTGCAGATCTTTATTCAGATCGGCTGACGCCATGCGCACTGCCTCGCCCGTGATCAGTGTCTGCCTGGATCCGGATGTAGTTCCCGAATCCGGCGCAACTTCCGAATTTGCCCCCATGTTTTTTATCTTTTCACGCCCCAGTCCGGTCGTTTCTGCCACCATCTGGACGAACACGGTCGCACATCCCTGTCCGATATCTGACGCAGCGCTATACAGCTCAACCTTCCCGCCGTGTACAGTCAGTTTTGCTCTTCCTTTATCCGGAAGTCCCACTCCCACGCCGGCGTTCTTCATGGCACATGCAATCCCGGCCCTTCCCGGATTGCTCTCATATGCATCTTTTACTGCCAGAAGTGTTTCTTTAAGAGCAGTAGAACAGTCCGCGATCTGCCCGTTGGGAAGGACTTTTCCGGGTTCGATCGCATTGCGGTACCGGATCTCCCACGGAGATATGCCTACCTTTTCAGCCAGAAGATTAATATTTGATTCCAGAGCGAATTCGCTCTGGCATACCCCGAAACCGCGGAAGGCTCCCGCCGGAGGATTGTTCGTGTAATACCCGAATCCTCTTATGTCTGTATTCTGATAGCAGTATGGCCCTACCGAATGGGTGCAGGCACGCTCCAGCACCGGTCCGCACAGGGAGGCGTAAGCGCCGGTATCAAAGTAAATTTCACAGTCAAGTCCTGTAAAAATTCCGTTTTCGTCGCATCCCAGCGTGAATGTTCCCTCCATGGCATGCCGCTTGGGGTGAAAATTGATCGATTCCTGTCTTGAAAATACAACCTTCACGGGACGGTTCACCTTTAATGCCGCCAATGCCGCTATATGCTGTGCAGATACATCTTCTTTTCCGCCGAATCCGCCTCCGACCAGCTTGTTTTCCACAATAACACGCTCCGGATCCCAGCCCAGCATAATGGATATCTCATGGCGGGTATCATAGACCCCCTGATCGGAAGACAGTACCTTCACTCCATCTTTATACGGATATGCAACCGCGCACTCCGGTTCGAGAAATGCATGCTCCGTAAATGGTGTGCTGTATTTCTGTGTCACCACATATTTGGATTCAGCGAGTGCTTTCTTTGCATCACCGCGTGTAACATGACGTTTCTGGCAAAGATTGCCTCCCGAATGCACTCTGGATGCGCCTTCTTCCATCGCTTCCCACACTGATGTCACTGGTCTGAGTTCTTCGTATTCTATCTTTACAACTTTCTTTGCCTTTTCCAGTATTTCTCTTGTCTCAGCGACAACAAGACAGATGGCGTCCCCTACGCATCTTGTTATGCTTCCTTTTGAAATCATTACATCCCAGTCCTGCTGAAGATGCCCTACTTTATTGTTGGGGACATCATCCGCGGTAAGCACGGTCAGCACCCCGGGCATTTCCAGAGCTTTCGAATAATCAATATCCAGTATCCTGGCGCGGGGATATTTCGAGCGCACTGCAGAGGCATAGACCATTCCGTCCATCTCTACATCGTCAGGATATTCCCCATATCCCAGCACCTTCTCCCGGACATCAAGACGGAATGCTTTCTGCCCCACTCCATACTGATCTCCCTTTTCAAGATCCGCTTCAATATATTCATCGCCGCGGAGTATTGCGGCCGCAAGCTGTATCCCTTCTATGATTTTTTTATATCCGGTGCACCGGCAGATATTTCCTTTCAGAGCAGTCTTGATCTCTTCCTCTGTCGGATCAGGTATTCTGTCAATAAGAGCTTTTCCTGCCATAACCATCCCCGGAATACAGAAACCGCACTGCACGGATCCCTTGGAGCCGAAAGCATAAACAAATGCTTCTTTCTCTTTCTCACTCAGCCCTTCTGTAGTAATAATCGTGTGACCTGTTGCCCGTTTCGTGGTAAGAACGCATGATTTGACTGCCTTCCCGTCAACAATGATCGTACAGGTTCCGCAGGCCCCTTCGCTGCACCCGTCTTTTACAGAGTGCAGATGAAGATCATCTCTTAAATATCTGAGAAGCGGTTTATCCACATCTGTAGTACGCAATACTCCATTTACCGTAAAACAATATTTCTCACCCATGTTCACACCTGCTCTTCCCGGACTGTGAAAATCCCATTGAAATCTCTGATTGTCCCCCTCGGACATTTCACCGCGCACATGCCGCACGCAATACATTTTTCCTCATCGATCACTGCGTGGTTCTCTTCTATCTTAATCGCATTTACGGGACAGTTTTTTTCACAAATCCCACATGCAATGCACCCTGTATCACACTTTTTCCGTGTCTGCGCCCCGGGCTCCTCATTGACACACGCGGGATAGATATTATACTCGGGGAAAGTAAGCCTGATCAGATGTCTGGGACAGACTTTTACACAAAGCCCGCATCCCACACATCTGCTCTGATCAATCTCCGCAGTGCCATACTGACTGATACGGACGGCCCCCATCCGACAGACCTCAGCACAGCTTCCTCCGCCAAGGCATCCCCATCGGCACTCCAGTATTCCCTCGGGATACTCTTCTGCAATCCTGCCGCAGTTTCCGTGCAGCTCTTCCCTCGGAACTCCGTGTTTAGTCCGGCATCTGCCTGCACATTGTACGACAGCGATTCTCTTTCTGCGCCTCTGTGTCATCTCTTTCATCTCCTTCCGCTTTCATATCCGCGTCAAAGCGCTTCTTTTGAACATATCTCCTCATCCGTCACCATAAGTCTTCTCTTCTGTCAATATCTTTCAGTTCCTCCGGATCTGTCTGGACAACCCGAAGCCGGTCTCCATGTTTTCTTATAACCTGTCTGCCGCCCTCGTCTCCTGTAAGTTCCATGAGCTCAGAAAAATATACGCGGTCCCAGAATACAGGATTTCCTGTTTTTTTCCCGTTTCCTGCACATATAATGCAGCTCGGATGATGCAGAGCCATATTAAAAATACGCTGCATTGTGGGTATTCCGATTCCCGGCTGATCGCACACAGAGAAGAGGACGCCTCTCAGCTCCGGCCTGTGCCGCAGCGCTGCTTTCAATCCCAGAATCAGCGAATGAGAGATTCCACGTTCCGGTTCCCGGTTCTCTACCGGCGTGATTCCGCGCTTTGCCGCATCCTCTGCAATACGCCGTGATCCCGTAACAACAAATGCAGGAAACGCCCCGAACGCCTGCACCTTATCCAGCATGTGCTCATACATCGGTCTGTTCCTTACAATGGCGTTCAGCTTATCTCCGCCGAATCGGGTTCCCTTTCCGGCCGCAAGTACGATGACCGCAAATGCATCTTTCATTTTTTCAAAAGATGAAACAGCCTCAAGAACACCGCCGCCGATCGCCCTTGCTTTGTCTGAGACAGTATAACAGTGGGATATCTCAGCTCTCGCATCGATATCCCCTATCTTAAGATTTTCAGTAACCTCGGCACCCTCCTGAAGCATTCCCCGCACAATGCCGGACATCCGGGCATATACGGGGACTCCCCCGGTGACTGCCACTGTCTGTCCCTTTTCTACATAATCTCCGATCTGCACTTTCGGCTCGATCCGCCCGTCAGAGCCCGCACGTATGAGTCTCTCGATCGTATATCCCCCCACATTCCCCGGAACACCGGTATTGGGGATAGCACTGCCCTGCCAGATAATATTTCCCAGAGTGTGCCCTCTCTTTGTCTCGACTACGCAGTTACAGTCCTGTCCTGCGGTAAAACCGGGGCCGACTCCTACAACAAAAGGTGCGTCCGTGATTTCCGTGCCCAGATTTTTCTTTGCAAGTATGCCATCTACAATCACATCCGGCACAAACCAGCTTCTGCATGATGCATTCGGATCCACCATCACCGCAATATCGCCCTGTTCCATGATCTTCTCTGCCGCTTCTCTGTCTTCCGCCAGAATTCCTTCCATTTCTTCCACCCGGGCCCTGCCCTCATAGACGGCACGGGAAAGGGCGACCGTGCGGCGGACTGTAAGCGGAACCGGTATCTCTGTCATCAAAATCCTGTGTCCCGCCCCATAGAGCCTTGATGCGATTCCCGTGGCCAGATCTCCGGCCCCTTTAATCAGTATTTTCATTGATAATCCTCCCGGCTTCCATCGCTCTGCTTTCTCTCAATTCAGCCCGGGTACTCAGCACCCCGATATTATAATCCGCTGAATCCCCGTATCTGAAAGAGTCCTGCATATCCCGACCGCCTCCTTCACAAGCATCTCATCATCTGCTTTATTCAAAACAACCGTGTACACCGCACTGTCCGGACATCCTTTTCTGCCTCCTCTGTATGACGCGGCAAGCAATGCTATGTCCTCCGCAGTGACCCGGTCTGATATATTCTTTTTCAAAAATACTGCCGCTCTCTCCGGACGGAAACAGACTTCTGACAGCTTCTGCCCGATAGAATCCAGCCCGTACACAGACAAAACATGTGTCGTTTCAGGCAGGATAACCGGTTCGTGATCCGCCGGTATTTTCAACGGAAGCTGCCTCGATCCGTCTGCCTCGATCAGAATCGGGAGAGCCATGTTCCATATTTCTTTCATCATTTCAGCGGGCAGACTCTTTATCTTCCCTGACGAAGACGGTAGACCTGCCCACACCTGTCCGTACCGTTCAAGCATATCCTCAATTTTTTCAACCGATGGCTCAGTCAGAAACCAGGGCTTGTCTCCTGCTGCCATATGTGTTGTAGTCGTCACAATAACCGGTATTCCGGACTGAACATACTCGTCTGCGAGACGTCTGAGTGTGGTTGTCTTTCCTCCTGCCCCCACTGCAGAGACGACCGGGTATTTAACCCCGGTCAGTCCTGCTGCCTCTGTCAGTAATTTACTTTCATACAAGTTGTTGTCTCTGTAACAGTAAAACATCTTACCAGCTGCGCTGTCCTGCGCCGTGCGTAACATAACGTCCGCTTTTCTCAATCAGAATCTTCCCGTTTTCTGCCGCAAGCTCTCCTCGCAGATATACCTGTTCTGCCCTTCCCCGGATCTTCGTTCCTTCCATCGGGCAGTAATCACAGGCTGACTGCTGGTTTTCCGCCGTCATTGTCCATTCCGTATCCGGATTCCATACCACGATATCCGCGTCGCTTCCCGATTCAAGGGATCCTTTTCTCGGATACAGATTATAAAGTTTGGCCGGGTTTTCCGACAGATACGAGCACATCTGCTCCGGTGTGATTCTGCGCTCATTTACTCCGAACTGCCAGATGAGGGCCGGACGCTCTTCCGCTCCCGGCATTCCGCACGGGGTCTTTGAAAAATCCTCCTCCCCCGCCGCTTTCTGCTCCGTCGTAAAGCTGCAGTGATCTGTACATATTGTCTGTATCCTGCCTTCTTTCAATGCTTCCCACAATATTTCCTGATTCTTTTTCTTACGGAGAGGCGGCGCGATCATGTATTTTCTCGCCTCTTCCGCCTGGAGATAATAGCGGCTCTCATCCATCAGAAGATACTGAGGACACGTTTCCACATATACAGTCTGCCCGGCTTCTCTGGCTCTGAGTATCTCCCGGTATCCTGCCGCAGTGCTCAGATGTACGACTACCACCGGAGTATCCACGCATTTTGCGATCTTAAGCAGTCGCCCTACAGCTTCAGCCTCAGCCTCTTTCGGCCGGGTCCACGGATAATCGGAAACCTGTCTTCTGTTTCCTTTTTTCTCCATAACTTCTTTCAGCCGGGCACTGATAATTCCATGATTTTCACAATGCACCCCTGCAATGCCGCCCAGCTCTTTCAGCCGGGCAAGTACCTCATACATGGTCTCATCGTCCACTCTGTTATCATATGTCATATAAAGTTTGAAAGAAGAAATCTCCTCCTTTACGATCCGCTCCAGTTCTTCACTGATCTCCTCATTCCACTCGGACAAAGCCAGATGGAACGCATAGTCACAGGACGCCTCCCCGTCTGCTTTCCTGTGCCAGTTCTCCAGAGCCTGCTCAAGAGACTCGCCTTCATACTGGGTGGCAAAATCAATGATACATGTTGTCCCGCCTGCAAGTTCTGCCTTTGTTCCTGTATCAAATCCATCCGCGGTAATCGTATTGCTCACCTCGAGCGCCATATGAGTGTGTGCATCAATAAATCCGGGGAAAAGAAGTTTTCCCGTCACGTCCACAATCTCCGCGTCGCGGAAATACAGATCATCTCCTGTCATCAGAATTTTCTCTCCCTTGACAAGAATATCTGTTTTCCGAAGTCCTTCGCCGCTGACAATTGTTCCTCCCTTGAATAAACGTTTCATCTATGATCCCTTCTTTCCTGATCTTTACTAAGGTCTTAACAAGTAGGAATACTCCCTGCAGACTGTTTCCATTAATTTCTGCAGTCCTTCGGGAATCCTGGTCTCCTCGCCTTTTGCCCATACATATGTCTCACCCAGGAAGCGTACACGGAACTTCAAGTGTTCCCTGTCAATCACTGCAAACCCCTGATTCCTACTGTTGTTCATGTCGTTTTCGTCGGCAAACAGGGTAAACTTGTCAAGATAGGGGGCGCTGTCATATGGACAGAAACTCCTGCAGTTGCCGCACTCATTGCACATATAATCCACATGAATGATCTGGTGCTTTTCCATGCCCGGAACCCGAATGGAGATATTGGCCCTGTTGGGACAGACTTCCACGCAGTTCTCACAGACTTTACCGCAGGTAAGGCATCTTCCGCTTTCCTCCTTATCTTCATACAGATCGGAAAGATTTCCTCTTCTGCCGTAAATCGTTTTTTCATCAATAGCCGGGGAAAAGTCTCTCACCAGTGTATCGCCGATAACTGCTTCTGCAGCTCTGAGGCCGTCCCGGATTCCTTCTACCACGGTAGCAGGTCCTCCCAGTCCGTCGCCTGCGACATAGACGCCCTCCAGGTTGGTCTCACAGGTCTCGCTGTTTACAATGGCCCGTCCTCTGTCGTTTACATGAATTCCGTTCGCCTTGTAAAACGCGGTCGGAACCCGCTCGCCCACTGCCGCAATCACAGTATCCGCCGGGACTGTCTTCTCCTCACCGGTCTCTGCAACGCTTCTTCTTCCAGACGCATCAAAATCCCCCAGTTTCATGACTTTACAGAGAAGTTTTCCGTCTTCCAGTTTCACCGGAGACAGAAGTTCCATAAACTCCACACCGTCATCCACTGCCATGATCAGTTCTTCCTCGTCCGCCGGCATGTATCTCCTTGTCCTTCTGTACACAAGATAAGCATGCTCCACACCCTTTGTGCGCTTCGCCGCCCTGGCTGTGTCCATAGCGGTGTTTCCGCCTCCAATGATTACCACATTCTTTCCGATATCCAGATTCCCGTCTTTCGCCTTGAAATCCGCAAGGAACTGCAGCGCGTTGACCGGTTCTCCCTTTTCCAGGCGCAGCACACCCGGTTCAGATGCCCCCACGGCGATAATCACTGCTGTATATGCTGCGTTCTTCAGCATATCAATCTCCCTGATCTCTGTGTTCAGACAGATATTAACGCCGATCTTCTCGAGAATAGCCGCATCTCTGTCAATGGAATCTGAAGAAATTCTGAATTCCGGAATCACATGACGCACCACGCCGCCTAATGCATTTTCCTTCTCGAACAACGTAACTTCCATTCCGGCACGCCGAAGGAAATATGCCGCAGCCATTCCGGCCGGTCCTCCGCCGATAACGGCCGCCCGCCCATGCTTTGTGATCTTCGGCGCCTTAAGTTTCTCAATAAAAGAATCGTATCCATTCTGTGCCGCAATCAGTTTCATGGCACGGATATGTACCGGCTCTTCATAGAAGTTTCTCGTGCATTTGCTCATGCATGCATGAGAACAGATCGTTCCTGTGATAAACGGAAGCGGATTCTTCTCCGTAATCACATCAAGAGCTTCTTCATATCTGCCTTCATTCACAAGCTGAAGATACGCTGTAATATCCTGGTGGATAGGGCAGCCCTCTTTGCAGGGTGCGGTAAAGCAGTCGAGAAGCGGCACCTGCTTCTTCAGTTTTCTGGACGGAAGGGGTTTTACGGCCTTCACATGATACGGACTTGTCCTGGCATCCTCTGCCAGTTTCTCTGTCTTTTCCGGATCTATTCCCGTAAAGACCGCATTTTCCTCCTCAAGCAGCCTGGCCATCTGAGTCATTCTGTCATATCCGCCTGGTTTAAGCAGCGTAGTTGCCACTGTCACCGGCCATATTCCTGCGTCAACGATTCCCTTTATATTATGGAAATCTGCTCCGCCCGAGTAGGAAATACGCAGCTTCCCTTCAAATTCCCCGGCCAGCTTTGCGGCAAGGGCGATGGACAGCGGATAGAGTGATTTCCCGGACATGTACATTTCCTCGCTTGGAAGCTCGTTCTGCTTTACATCCACAGGGAATGTGTTCGTAATCTTCACGCCGAATTCCAGACCTCTTTCCCGGCAGACTTTCATCAGGCGGGTCAGCATGGGAACCGCATCCTCATACTGAAGGTCATCCTTGAAATGAAAATCTCCGAATGCGACATAATCATATCCCATCTCGTCCATGGTCTTTCTTGCAAAATCATACCCCAGAAGAGTCGGATTGCACTTGATAAAAGTATGAAATCCTTTCTCTGTGATCAGATGCATTGCGATTCTCTCGATCTCCTGAGGCGGACATCCGTGAAGAGTTGAGATAGTCACGGAGTTACAGATCTCTCCGGATATACTCTCGATGTCTTCCCTGGTCACATTTTCGAACAGATCCGTATGCTCCAGCAGATATGCCCTGCATTTCTGAAAAATATCGGAATCCTCGGCCTGCCTCATGGTGTTCAGAAAATGATCGATCTTCTCGGACTTGATCCCTGCAAGATCGTAGCCTACACTGATGTTGAACTGAAATCCTTCCATGCTTCCCAGACCGAACTCCTTTGCCATCACCTTGCAGAGGAACCAGGCCTTGATGTATTCCTCCATCGCCTGAGGAACATAAAGTTCCGTGGACCACTCACAGTTGTAGCACTCATCATCGGCCTTGATGCATGGCTTGTTAACACATGCGGACAGTTCCGCTCCGTCCATGATCTGCACGGTCTTAAGCTCAAAGAAACGGCTCCCTGTATAATATGCCGCCGCAATATTCTGGGCCAGCTGGGTATGTGGGCCCGCCGCCGGTCCCACCGGAGTTTCCAGCGTACGCCCGAAAATCGTGCGGTTATATTTCTGATCCGCATAATACGGATGATGTTCGCCGAACACCGTTCCGCCTGACTTTTTCTCTGTCAGTATCCAGTTGAGAAGCTGTTCGAATGCCATAGGTCTCATAATATCACTCATAATCATTTCCTCCTGTCACATGGTCCGGTGCTACTGTGCGTCCGGCTTGTCCTTTGGCAGTATCAGGTTCAGAATCACCGCAAAAATCGTTGCCAGTACGACCGGCGATGAAGCAAATGTATTGTTGATGATGGACTGGAAACTCTCAAGACTCACACTCATGTTAAGCGCACTGTGGATGCTGGCAGACATCTGGTTCAGACAGCCGTCACTCAATGAGACGCCCATTCCGATGGCAATCGCAAGACCTGCCACCGTTGTATTTCTGTACGTCAGTTTCTCGGTCACAAGCAGTTTAATTCCGGTCATAGCAATGGATGCGAACACAGAGGCTACCGCACCGCCCAGCACACACTGGGGAATTGTTCGCAGGAGCGCAGAAAACTTCGGAATCAGTCCGGCGATAAGAAGAATCACCGCCGCCACGGAGAATACTTTTCTCGCCACAACCCGTGTGGAACCCACAATACCTACGTTCTGACTGTAGGTTGCCGTCGGAGGACATCCGAAAAACGCGCCGACAATATTGCTTGCGCCATAGCCGATAATGCCGCCGTTCAGCTCATCATCAGTAGGAAGCCGGTCCATTCCGCCGCTGGTAGTTGCCGAGAAATCTCCCATAGCCTGAATGGAATTAACCAGAAACAGAATCGCCAGAGGCAGAATCGCTGAAATATCGAACTTCATTCCGAACGCAAGGGGCATCGGTACCTGGAACCAGCCTGCACTTGACAGGGCGGAAAAGTCTACCATCCCGAAACAAAGAGCCACCACGTATCCGCAGAGAAGACCGATCAGGATAGAGGCAAGCTTAAACAGTCCCCTTCCGTAATGGTTAAGGAGTACAACAATAATCAATGTAATAAACGCTACCAGCCAGTTCTGCCAGGAGCCGTATACAAGCGCTTCTGTCTTTCCCTGCTGCTCCACGATTACTTCATATGTATTTGAAGAATTTCCTGCCATATAGTTCACTGCCGTACTGTAGAGAGACAGCCCGATAGCAAGAATAACCGTTCCGATGACAAGGGGCGGGAACACTTTCCTTATCTGGCGTATCGTCAGTCCTACGATGATCGCCACCACGCCTCCGATGACCATCGCGCCGAAGATGGTGTTCACGTCTTTTGCCTGTGCTGCGATCGCCGTCATCGTCGGAACATAGGCAAAGCTGACTCCGATGATAACCGGAAGTCCGGATCCAAGTTTCAGCCTGCTTCCATAAAGCTGGAGAAGTGTGGACAGAGCCGCAAACACGAGAGATACCTGGATGAGCAGTCCCATATCCACATCTCCGCCCGCGTTGTTCGCCGCGTTCGCGACCAGGATCGCAGGCGTAACGCATCCCACGACCGCAGCCAGAACATGCTGCGCCGCGAGAGGAAGTATCTGACTGAACGGCGGATTCCCGTCCCACTTGAAAAGTTCTGAATTGTCTTTTACTGCTTTTTTATCATTCATTTGTTTTAATTCCTTTCTTAGATGGTAGTCTTCTCGTCTCTGTCCGGATCTTCACTGACTAACGGCTGTTTATCCGGTCGGCCAGTTCTTTCGCCGCCTGTCTGCAGTCTGCCATTACTTTTTCTTCATCAATCTGTGTCAGTTTTCTGTCTTTCATAAGAACCTTTCCGTTCGCCACTGTAGTCACCACATCCCGTCCCGTCACGCCGAACAGCAGATGTCCGTTTACATTTCCCGCATTCATCGGCGTAAGAGGATCATAATCTGCGATGATCGCGTCCGCAGCCGCTCCGGCTTTCAGGACTCCCAGTTCCTGCCTGAAATACCTGCCTGCGATCCTGGCATTGTTCTCAAAGAGCATCTGCGGCACTTCAGACCATGCAGCATTGGGATCACAGAGATGATGCTTATGGAGGACATTTGCCACTTTATACGATTCCATCATATCATGGGTATATCCGTCGGTTCCAAGTCCTGTCAGGATTCCCCTGTGCACCAGTTCCATAGTGGGAGGACATCCGCAGGCATTTCCCATATTGGACTCAGGATTATGCACTACCATTGTATCGGTCTCTTTGATCAGATCCATCTCATGCGGATTGATATAGATGCAGTGGCCGAGAAGCGTCTTTTCTCCCAGAATCCCGTGGTCCATAAGCCGGTCCACGATCCGTTTCCCATAATGTCTGAGACAGTGGTGAAGATCTTCGATTCCCTCCGCCACATGGATATGATACCCGACTTCATCCGGTTTATTCTGCGCCGCAAACTCCATAGTCTCATCGGAAATCGTAAACTGCGCGTGCATGCCCATCATGCCCGCGATCATCCCCGTATCATCCTTTAACGCGTGACGGATAAACTCTGCGTTCTCCAGCACAGACTCTCTCGCCTTGTCCATTCCGTCCCTGTCCGAGACTTCATAGCACAGACAGGAGCGCACCCCGGTCTCCTTCGCCGCCTTCTCAATTTCAAAAAGAGATCCCCGGATCGCTCCGAAGCTGGCATGATGGTCAAACACAGTAGTAACGCCGTTCCGGATACTGTCAATGTAAGTCGCCATTGCACTTAAATAGGTATCGCCCAGCGTCAGATTCCTGTCGATGGTCCACCACTGTCCGTCCAGAATATCCAGAAATCCTTTCGGATCATACCCTCTGATGGAAAGCCCTCTGGCAAATGAACTGTAGATATGCTCATGTACATTAATAAATGCCGGCATGATTAGTCCGCCTTTTGCATCAATGTACTCCGCATCCGGATACTCTTTCCTGATTTCCTCACTGCCGCCCACCTTACAGATAATCGTGCCGTCAACAGCGATGGCTCCGTTCTCGATAAACGGCCGTTCCGCATCTCTTGTGATGACTCTTCCGTTTCCTAAAATCAGCATTTTACTTTCTCCTTTTTACATATTTCTGATTCTTTTCCGCCCCTAAAAGCATGCAAAAACTGTGCATTTCGCATATTAATGCCGCTCATTTCTTATAGAATACCATTAAAAATGTATAAATGCAACCTATATGTCTAAATATTTTTTAGATAACCTAAAAATTTTTTAGGAAAACTATTGACTCTCTTTTTTTTTATGCTATGATGGGTTTAGAGACGCAGTTTCTGTCAGTTGATTCGATCAGGAAAGGGCAGGTGAGAGAATGTATCGGCAGCTTGATTTTCTAAAACAGTTAGCGCACGGTCTTGCCGTCCAGTTCGGAAGTTCCTGCGAAATTGTGATTCATGATCTTACCGGGAAAGAACTGGACAAATCGATTGTCTATATCGAGAACGGAGAGGTATCAAACCGGCATACCGGAGACGGTCCTTCCGGCATCGTGCTTGAAACGCTCCGGAAAGATCCGTCCGAAGTAAAAGACAGACTTGCCTATCTCACCAGAACGGACGACGGGCGGATTTTGAAATCAAGTACCCTGTATATCCGGGATGAAAAGGGACGGATTGCGTATATCTTTTCCATGAATTATGATATCACCTCCCTCCTCGCCGTAGAGACAGCCGTACATTCTCTGACTCACACTGAGCAGAACGATTCTTCAGATGACGGTTCTTCAGGCTCACCTCAGAAAATCACTCACAATGTAACCGAACTTCTGGATCAGCTGATTGAGCAGGCCATCTCGCAGGTAGGGAAGCCGGTCGCGCTGATGAATAAGGACGATAAAATCGCAGTGGTTCAATTTCTGAACAACGCCGGCGCCTTTCTCATCACCAAATCCGGAGACAAGGTCTCATCCCTGCTGGGAATCTCAAAATTTACACTCTACAGTTACATGGATAAGGGATGATCCCGCATTCCGGGCTCTGTCCGCGTTCCTGCCGTACGAGAATATCCTGGACAGCAGTTCGGACGGGTGCCGGATCATAATTCAGCAAATATCACATAAGGAGGTTTTATAATGGAAACAATCAAATGGGCGGTAAACAGCATGCCCGGGACCGAGGACGCAAACCTGAAAATCATGGGGCTCGACGAAGTCAGAAAAGCAAGGACATTTCATGAAAGTTTTCCGCAGTATTCCGTCACTCCTCTGGCAAAACTCGACCGGATGGCTTCACGCCTGGGACTTGGAGAAGTCTATGTCAAGGACGAGTCCTACCGTTTCGGGCTGAACGCATTCAAGGTACTGGGCGGGTCCTTTGCCATGGCCCGCTACATAGCAAAACAGACCGGAAAGGATGTATCAGAACTTCCTTATAATGTACTTACTTCCGAAGAGCTTAAAAAGGAATTCGGACAGGCCACATTCTTCACGGCAACAGACGGCAACCACGGACGGGGCGTCGCCTGGGCAGCCAACAGGCTGGGACAGAAAGCCGTTGTCCTCATGCCCAAGGGCAGCACACAGACACGGCTCAACAACATCCTTGCCGAGGGCGCACAGGCAACAATCGAAGAATATAACTATGATGAATGTGTCCGCATGGCAAATGCCATGGCAGAAAAAACAGAAAACGGAGTCATGGTACAGGATACCGCATGGGACGGATATGAAGAGATTCCTTCCTGGATTATGCAGGGATACGGTACAATGGCGATGGAGGCTGATGAGCAGCTTCATGATTACGGCTGCAGCCGCCCGACTCATGTTTTCATTCAGGCCGGTGTCGGATCCTTGGCCGGTGCTGTCCAGGGATACTTTGCAAACCGCTACACCGAGAATCCCCCGAAAGTTATCGTCGTGGAAGCTTCCGCCGCGGCCTGTCTCTACAAAGGAGCCTGTGCGGGAGACGGAGAGATACGTATCGTGGACGGCGACATGGTAACCATCATGGCAGGGCTTGCCTGCGGAGAGCCAAACACCATCTCCTGGGACATTCTGAAAAATCATGTAGATACCTTTGTCTCCACGCCTGACTGGGTGGCAGCAAAAGGGATGCGCATGCTGGCGGCTCCGATCAAGGGAGATCAGCCGGTAACCTCCGGCGAATCAGGCGCCGCACCTTTCGGAACGCTTGCCTGCATTATGACCATGGAAGAATACAGACCGCTCAGAGAGCATCTGGAGCTGAACGAGAATTCCAGAGTTCTGCTCTTCTCCACCGAAGGAGATACAGATCCTCAGCGGTATGAATCAATCGTCTGGGACGGAAACGACAGATAATGTCTGTTTCTTTACCATAGAGAACCAAGCATCTGCCGGACTCCTGCAGAAAGACAGTATCCGTATACTTCGGGACCGGCCCCATTTAAAAAAGGAGAGAGAAACGATGGATTTAAACAAAATCAAAGAAGCTGCACAGAATTATGAAAAAGACATGACGGCTTTCCTGCGTGCGATCGTTAAGAATCCGGGGGAAAGCTGTGATGAGAAGGCACACATTGACACAATTGCCGCTGAGATGAAAAAACTGGATTTTGACGAGGTGGTCATTGATCCTCAGGGAAACGTCATCGGCTATATGGGAACCGGGGACAGGATCATCGCTTACGACGCACACATTGACACCGTAGGGATCGGCAATATCGATAACTGGACGTTTGATCCGTACGAGGGATATGAAACCGATACCGAGATCGGGGGCCGCGGAGTATCTGATCAGTGCGGCGGACTTGTCTCCGCTGTTTACGGCGCAAGGATCATGAAAGACCTTGATCTGATTCCGGAAGGGTGCAGAATCATGGTAGTCGGAACCGTACAGGAAGAAGACTGCGACGGGCTCTGCTGGCAGTATATCATTAATGAAGACAAGATCCGTCCGGAATTCGTTGTATCCACAGAGCCTACAGACGGCGGCATTTACCGCGGACAGCGTGGACGCATGGAGATCCGTATCGACGTGAAAGGGGTTTCCTGCCATGGTTCCGCTCCTGAACGAGGTGATAATGCAATCTACAAGATGGCGGACATTCTTCAGGACGTCCGGGCGCTTAACGAAAACGATGACGCAGACGAAACCGAGATCAAAGGCCTCGTCAAGATGCTCAATCCGAAGTACAACCCGGACTGGGAAGAGGCACGTTTCCTCGGGCGCGGTACTGTAACTGTTTCCCAGATTTTCTATACTTCACCCAGCCGCTGTGCGGTTGCTGACTCATGCGCTGTATCTCTCGACCGCCGCATGACATTCGGTGAGACTTGGGAAAGCTGCCTGGATGAAATCCGCGCACTTCCGAACGTGAAGAAATACGGCGATGATGTTGTCGTTTCCATGTATAATTATGACCGCCCGTCCTACACAGGATGCGTTTATGAAATCGAATGCTATTTCCCGACATGGGCGATCCCGAAGGATCACAAAGTCACAAAAGCTCTGGAGAAAGCCTATACTTCACTCTACGGCGATAAGAGAATCGGCGCCGATGAGACACTTGAGATGCGCCAGAGCCGTCCGCTGACAGATAAATGGACCTTCTCCACAAATGGGGTTTCCATCATGGGAAGAAACGGAATCCCCTGCATCGGTTTCGGACCGGGAGCCGAGGCACAGGCACATGCGCCTAATGAAAAAACATGGAAACAGGACCTTGTGACATGTGCTGCCGTATATGCAGCACTTCCGGGATGCTACTGCGAATAAACGAATAAATTAACATTTCTGAATCAAGGAGGGTAATGACCATGAAAACTTTACAGGATTATATCGATAAGCTCAATTCACTTAATTTCAAGGATATGTACAACGGAGATTTCTTCCTTACATGGGAAAAAACAGACGAAGAACTGGAAGCCGTCTTTACCGTAGCGGACGCGCTGCGTTATATGCGTGAGCACAATATTTCCACAAAAGTGTTCGAGAGCGGACTGGGAATTTCCCTGTTCCGTGACAACTCTACTCGTACCCGCTTCTCATTTGCTTCCGCATGTAATATGCTAGGGCTTGAAGTTCAGGATCTGGACGAAGGGAAATCCCAGGTTGCCCACGGTGAGACAGTACGCGAGACAGCAAATATGATCTCCTTCATGGCGGATGTTATCGGTATCCGTGACGATATGTATATCGGAAAGGGAAATGCTTACATGCACGAAGTTGTTGACGCCGTGACACAGGGAAACAAAGACGGCATCCTCGAGCAGAAACCTACTCTTGTCAACCTGCAGTGCGACATTGACCATCCGACGCAGGCAATGGCCGACATGCTTCATATCATCCACGAGTTCGGCGGAGTTGAGAATCTGAAAGGTAAGAAAATTGCAATGTCATGGGCTTATTCTCCGTCTTACGGCAAACCGCTCTCCGTTCCCCAGGGCGTGATCGGCCTGATGACGCGCTTTGGAATGGATGTAGTTCTTGCTCATCCGGAAGGATACGAAGTATTCCCGGAGGTAGAGGCTGTCGCAGCAGAAAATGCAAAGAAATCCGGCGGTTCCTTCACGAAGACAAACAGTATGGCAGAAGCATTCAAAGATGCCGACATCGTATATCCGAAGAGCTGGGCTCCGTTTGCCGCGATGGAGAAACGTACTGAACTGTACGGAAATGGGGACTTTGAGGGTATCAAAGAACTTGAGAAAGAGCTTCTGGCTCAGAATGCGCAGCACAAAGACTGGGCCTGCACAGAAGAACTGATGGCAACCACAAAGGACGGAAAAGCGCTTTACCTCCACTGCCTGCCGGCCGATATCACCGGAGTAAGCTGTGAGGAAGGCGAAGTTGACGCGAGTGTATTTGACCGTTACAGAGATCCGCCCTACAAAGAGGCAAGCTACAAGCCATACATCATCGCGATGATCTTCCTTGCAAAATTTGCCGATCCGGCCGACATTCTTAAAAAGCTGGAGGAAAAAGGAACACCGAGAATTTTTGAATAAGAATAAAAAGACCCGCCAAGGAGGTATACACAAATGTTAAAATATGTTGAAACAAAAAATGCACCTGCAGCCATCGGCCCCTACTCTCAGGGAATCGTCCTGAACGGAATCGCTTTCTTTTCCGGTCAGATTCCGCTCTCTCCGGAGACCGGCGAGGTAGTCGGAAACACCATAGAAGAACAGGCTGAACAGGTCATGAAAAACGTTCAGGCTCTTCTTGAAAGCCAGGGAGCTTCCTTCACAGATGTGGTAAAGACCACCTGCTTTCTTGCCGATATGGCTGACTTTGCCGCATTTAACGAGGTATACGCAAAGTATTTTACAGGTAATCCGGCGCGCTCCTGTGTCGCCGTAAAAGATCTGCCCAAGGGAGTGCTCTGTGAGGTTGAAACAATTGCTTCCGTAAAAGAGGATTAATCCGGGAGGCTGAACATTATGGATAAAAGGAAACGTATCGTCATTGCCCTGGGCGGGAACGCCCTCGGCAATACCCTTCCGGAACAGATGAAAGCGGTGAAGATCACATCACGCACCATCGTTGATCTGATTGAGGAGGGATGTGAAGTTGTCGTGGCACACGGGAACGGTCCCCAGGTGGGAATGGTCAACAATGCCATGATCGCACTCACACATGAAGACCCTCAGCAGCCCAATACCCCGCTGTCTGTCTGTGAGGCCATGAGCCAGGCTTACATCGGTTACGATCTGCAGAACGCCCTCCGCGAGGAACTACTGAACCGGGGAATCACAGATATTCCGGTTGCCACCATGATCACACAGGTACGTGTCGATGCGGATGATCCCGCATTTGACCATCCATCCAAACCGATCGGGCGTTTTATGACAAAGGAACAGGCTGACTTGATGGCCGAAAAATACGACTATCTCATGCGGGAGGACGCGGGAAGAGGATACCGCCGAGTGGTCGCTTCCCCGAAACCGCAGGAAATCATTGAAATCGGAACGATCCGTACTATGGTCGACTCAGGAGATCTTGTCATCGCCTGCGGAGGCGGCGGGATTCCGGTCACGCGTCAGGGGAATCACCTGAAGGGAGCCAGTGCTGTCATTGACAAAGATTTTGCAAGCTGTCTGCTGGCCAAAGAACTGGATGCTGATTTTCTCATCATCCTGACCGCAGTTGAAAAAGCTGCAATTAATTACGGAAAGCCCAACGAGAAGTGGCTTGGCGACATCACAGCGGACGAGGCGAAGCAGTACATAGAAGAGGGACATTTTGCTCCCGGTTCGATGCTTCCCAAAGTTCAGGCCGCCGTGGATTTCGCTGAATCAAAACCGGGACGCCAGGCATTGATCACTCTTCTCGAAAAAGCAAGAGACGGAATTCTCGGAAAGACCGGCACAAGGATCCATCTCTGACCGTGTGTCCGGATTATTACCATATGATAAACCCATTCCTTCTAAAAGTAATATAACATAAGACTGGGGGAAGAAGAGTGTCTGTTTGCTTCACTCTTCTTCCCCCAGTTCTTTCTCACACTTTTTGCTGACTTCTGTTCTTTGCAAGTTTTTTCATTCCGTCATAGACCTTTTCCGCAGTAATCGGCAGTTCGCGAATAATGACTCCCGTCGCATTCTGAACTGCATTTGAGATTGCAGGAGACGGTGTATTGATCACGATTTCACCGATGGATTTCGCTCCAAACGGTCCTGTCGGTTCATAACTGCTCTCAAACTCAACACGTATATTTCCCACGTCAAGCCGGCTCGGAATCTTGTACTGCATCAGCGAATTGCTGTAGTTTTTTCCTTTTGGATTATAGACAATATCTTCGAACAGAGCCATGCCTATCCCCTGAGCGATACCGCCTTCTGTCTGAACTCTTGCAAGGCTCGGGTTAACCACAGTCCCGCAGTCTACTACCGCAGCATAATCAATCATTTCCACGGTTCCCGTTTCTTTATCAATCTCCACTTCCGCGATTCCAGCCATAAACGGAGGAGGCGAGGTAGGTGAGGAATACGCTCCGCTGGCAGAAAGCACCTCATTGTTAAAACACATCACCTTGTTGCCGATATCCTTTCTCGAGATTGATTTTCCTGTCTTAAGATCTGTTACTTTTTCTCCGTCAAACTCCACATCATCTGCCGAACATCCCATATACTCTGCGCCGCGCTGACAGATCTTTTCCCGAAGTTCTTCACAGGCCTTCACTACTGCCATACCGGTCACATAAGTGGTGCTGGATGCGTAAGATCCACAGTCATATGGTGAGATGTCCGTGTCCACTCCATGTACAAGAATATCTTCCATGCGGCAGTCCAGGCATTCTGCCGCCATCTGAGTCAGAATGGTATCGCAGCCGGTTCCCATATCCGTGGCGCCGATCATCAGACTGTAGTATCCGTCATCATTGACTTTGATCGATACGGAGCCTGTATCCACACCTGAAATTCCGGATCCCTGCATCGCCATGGCAACGCCGACACCTCTTACCTTTCCGTTGCCCATATCACGACAGGGATATTTTTCATCCCAGCCGATCATCTCCTTTGCGCGGGCAAGGCATCGGTCCAGGGCGCAGCTTCTTGTAGTTTCACCATAATAAGCCGGCATGACCATTCCTTCCCGTACCAGATTCTTTTCTCTCAGCACAGTCGGATCCATATTCAGAATCTGTGCCAGTTCATTTACTGCGGATTCCACCGCGAAGATTCCCTGAGTGGCCCCATATCCTCTGTAAGCGCCTGCTGACATTACGTTTGTGTAAACTACATCGTATGAAAAACGGAATGCCTCGGTTTTTCCGTAAAGAGGAATAGATTTATGTCCTGAGAGTCCCACTGTGGTCGGCCCATGTTCTCCGAATGCTCCCGTATTTGAAAGCGTATACAGATCGATTCCCTTAATATGTCCTTCTTTGTCGGCGCCTACCCTGACATGCATCTCCATCTCGTGCCGCGGAGAAGATGCGGTCAAAGCTTCTTCTCTTGTATAGATAATCTTTGCCGGTTTTCCGGTTTTCCACGTAACGAAAGCGGGATAAACTTCACAGACTGCTGTCTGTTTTGCCCCGAAGCCTCCGCCGATACGGGGTTTGATAACCCGGACTTTGTGTTTCGGAATGTCAAGTGCATTCCCGAGGATCCTTCGAACATGAAATGGCACCTGGGTCGAAGACACCACGTTCAGTCTTCCATAAGTATCAAGATAAGTGTATGTCCGAAACGTCTCCATCATGGTCTGCTGATTCGCTTTCGTATGGTACACCCGGTCCACCACATAATCGCAGGAGGCAAGTACAGCCTCGATATCCCCTTCTTCGTTCACTCCATGGGCACACAGATTTCTCCGGTTGTCCGCCCCCACCGGACACAGAGCCTTCCAGTTATCCTCCGGATGGACCAGAATCGGGTTGTCCTTGGCCTTTCTGAAGTCCAGCACCGGCTCCAGAACCTCATATTTAATCTTCACAAGTTTCATTGCCTTTCTGACCGCTTCTTCTGTCTCTCCCGCCACGATTGCCGCGGCATCTCCCACAAATCGTACCCTCTGATCCAGGATAAGACGATCATACGGACTGGCCTCCGGATAAGTCTGACCTGCAAGTGTAAAACGTTTGTCCGGACAGTCCTTGTATGTCAGGACGCATTCAATCCCCGGAACCGCCTCTGCACGGGATGTATCAATCTCCCTGATCAGCGCATGAGCATAAGGGCTTCTCACAATCTTAACGATCAGACAGTCCGCCGGCGCAATATCATCTGTATATACCGCCTTTCCGGTTACAAGCGCAGGCGCATCGACCTTTGGCACCGGATGATTTACAATTTTCAGTTCAGATACATCTTTTGTATTCACGACTGCGCCCCCTTTCTCACTTCCATATATTTTCTGATCGCACGGAGCTGTCCCATATATCCGGTACATCTGCAGAGATTGCCTGCCAGATACTCCTGAATCTCATCAATGTCCGGATCCTCCAGTTCCCGCATCATGGCCAGTACGTTCATAATAAAACCGGGAGAACAGAAACCGCACTGCTCCGCTCCTTCCTCGGCGAGGAATCTTCCGAACTCTGCCGCTTCCTCTTCCACTCCTTCCAGAGTCGTGATCTCATGTCCGTCCAGTCCTGCCGCCAGAACAGAACACGAAAGTCTGGACTTTCCATCGATCCACACGGTGCACAGTCCGCAGTTCGTCGTCTCGCACCCGCATTTCACACTCTTGCACCCCAGGTCACGTAAAACATTCATCAGTACTGTATCTGCTCCCACATCCACAGATCTCTTTTTCCCGTTAAGAACAAAATGCACTTCCATTTTTATCTCCTCTCTGCCAGAATAGAGCTGATCTCCCGGCGCAGCAGCACTTCCGTCAGATGCCTCCGATACTCCGCGCTGCCTCTCATGTTTGTTCCGTATGTAAATTCTGACGCAGCCTCCTCAGCGTATCTGCCGATTTCTTCTTCTGAGGCATCATCCGGTATTTCCCAGTGTTTTTCCAGAAGCGCGGCTTTCATCGGTCTTGCTCCCACAGAAATATACCAGGATTCCCTGCCGTGTACGATTCCTGTCACAACAGCACAGGCAATTACCGGAAAATCCGTTTTCGTTCGCCGGACTGAGTCATAACGGAACTGCCTCTTTCCTTTTCTTATAATAACGGAAAGGAGAATATCTTTATCAGGTTTCCTCCTGACAAATTCGGAAAGCCGGATAGTTCCTCCGTTATAAAGCTCTACAAAAGTATCCAGAGCAAGCAGTGCCGTCAATACATCTGAAAATCCGTATCTCCCGTAAATGCTGCCTCCCACTGTCGCCTGATTTCTGAACTGAACGCCCACAATATGGCGCACAGCCTCTGCTATTCCATCTCCATATGCCTCTCTTAATTCCTCACACTGCTCAAGCTGACGTAACGTACACATTGCGCCAATCCGGAATACATGGTTTGTCTCCTCGATCTTGTCAAGCCCCAGCCCTGACAGATCGATCAGCGTCTTTACTCTGGCATTTCCAAGACGCATCCACATCATCCCGCCCGCGATCCGGCTGTTGCGCGCCTGATTCAGTTCATATGCCTCCTCGATCGTCTTTGCCTTTACATAATTACTGATAGTAAGCACGGCGTCTCTCCTTTCCTCTCTTCAGACAAATTTTAAAGTAATCGAAATCCTTTCATCCGTTCACTGCGAAAAAAAAGTGCAAATGATAATCTCGTCATTCACACTCTGGGCGATTTAAGCTTACCATAATACGCAGGAATTGTCAAAGGGGTCAGGCCCCTTTGTCCACCGTTTTCAGAATTTTCTGTCAACACTCCTTTCTCTTCAAATATCTTCCTTTTTTACCGGTGCTGTGTTATATTGGAACACATAGACCGGGAACAGCGTTTCACGGAAATTTCGTGAAGGGAAGCGAGTCGCTTTCCTGTCATTTTATATGCGGTAATACGGCATGAAGCCGTCCCTTCGCCTGCTGCAGTGTACATCCGCACATGTGCCATGTGCTAAGGTGCCTGCGGCACTCGTACACCTGCGCAGGCTTCGGTATCACCATAAAGTGTTCCCGGTCGTTTTCCTGCCGTTCCCCTGTAATATTCAGCAATCTATTTAAAGGAGTCGTCTTATGAGCGGTGATCTCTGGAAATATTGTACTGATGAACAGTGTAAAAATTTTCTGCTGTCCATGAAACTGACCGGAAATATCCGTCTTTCCGATGAAAAGTGTCTTGCCCTTTTATACGGGCTTTCCAATCACGCAGAGAACCACTACACCCTGCGAAAAATCCCAAAAAGAACCGGCGGATTCCGTATACTTCACGAGCCGGATCCGCTTTTGAAATACATCCAGCGTCAGATTCTACGCCGGGTTTTGTCCCAGCTGTCCGTATCCGAATGCGCCCGTGCTTACGTCAGTGGAATTTCTCTCAGAGAAAATGCACTTCCCCATGTCGGAAAAGAAAAGATTCTGAAGCTGGATATTCATGATTTTTTTGGAAATATTTCCTATATACAGGTATATCAGCATGCATTTCCGGAGGCCTTGTTGCCGCCCTCTGTGCGTACATTACTTACAAACCTGTGCTGTCTTGACAGTACTCTTCCGCAGGGAGCGCCCACCTCGCCCTGCATTTCCAACCTGGTCATGAAGCCTTTTGACGACTATATGCGGGACTGGTGCCGAAAAAGACAGATCTCGTATACACGTTACTGTGATGACATGACTTTTTCCGGTTCTTTCGATACTCATGAGACGATTCACAAAGTATCCTCTTTTCTTCTCCGGCTCGGATTTGAACTGAATGGGAAAAAGACATTTATCTGTACACGTTCCTGCAGACAGGAGGTGACAGGGCTCATCGTAAATGATCATGTTCAGACCAGCCGGGAATACCGCCGGGAACTGCGTAAAGAATGGCATTATATCAGAAAATACGGAATCAAAGAGCACCTCAAACACATCCGCTTTGAAGGGACTCCGGATGAGTATCTCTCCGGATTTTCCGGACGGGTCGCTCATGTTCTGGCCTCCAACCCGGATGATACTTTCTTTCTTGAAATAAAAAACGAATTTCCGGCGCTGAGGAACAGCCTTCAGTGACGTCGCATTCAGTAATCCTGCGCTGTCTCTGCATTCTCAGAAAACCGGGGAAATCAGTTGACATCACTTTACAGCAGTGTTATGATTTCATTAAATATAGAAACGTAGATAGAGGTTGCATTTTTCATTAGTAAGATGACGGATGTATCAGGGGCAGAAGAACTCATTCGAAAGGGAAAGATGCCGAAAGAGTAAAGAACCTGAAGCTTTATTCTTGGGCATGGCGTGAATAACGACATGACTGTCATCGCAGGATGGAGAGCTATCTGATCTATACGGGAAAGTATATTTTGGAACGGCGCATCTTGCCGTTTCTTTTAATGTTCACCAGCATATTAAGGAGGAAGAAAGAATGGCAATTTTTAAAGGCGCAGGAGTGGCTATCGTCACACCAATGAAAGACAATCTGGAGATCAATTATGATAAACTTGACGAGATGCTTGAGGAGCAGATCGCAGGCGGAACCGATGCCATCATCATCTGCGGCACCACAGGTGAGTCCGCTACTATGACGGAGGCGGAGCACAGCGAAGCAATCCGCTTTACGATCGAGAGAGTAAAGCACAGAATTCCTGTTATCGCGGGTACCGGTTCCAACTGTACAAGAACAGCGATCGAACTGTCCAAAGAGGCGGAAAAAGACGGAGCCGACGGACTGCTTCTCGTAACTCCTTACTATAATAAAGCGACACAGAATGGTCTTGTTTCCCATTACACAGCAATCTGCAATGAGGTCAAGATCCCGGCGATCCTTTACAATGTTCCCAGCCGTACCGGATGTGCGATCCAGCCGCAGACACTGGCCCGTCTCGTAAAGGATGTGGACAATATTGTCGGCGTCAAGGAAGCTTCCGGAAACATCGGAAATGTTGCCGAGATCATGCACCTGTGTGACGGAAACATTGATCTGTACTCCGGAAACGACGATCAGGTCGTTCCGCTGCTTTCCCTGGGAGGGATCGGCGTAATCTCAGTTCTGTCAAATGTTGCGCCGACATATGTTCACGACATGGTTACCAAATATCTTGCCGGCAACACAGCGGAAAGCTGCAGGATGCAGCTTGATGCGATCCCGATGTGCAATGCGCTGTTCTGCGAAGTCAATCCGATCCCGGTAAAAGCAGCGCTGAACATGATGGGCAAAGAAGTTGGACCTCTCCGCGCTCCGCTGACAGAGATGGAGGACGCACACAAGGAAGTTCTGAGAAAAGCTATGACAGATTTCGGTCTGCTGTAAATCATTAAAAACTGCAGATCATCAAAAATGCGGGAAGGGATGTGGTCATATCTGACCACGCCTCTTCCCGCATTTTATGCAGACGCTTTATACTATAATATCATATTTCTCCACAGCGATCTTTACCGGCCTGTCAGCAGCAAACCGTATTCTGTCGGCACTTACCGGCGTATCATAGATGCACATGGAAAGTGCCTGTTCTCTGTCATTGACATTTTCTTTATTTATCGTTGCTTTCCGTAGTGCACAAGTCCTACCACTCCCGGCCCTGCATGTGTGCCGATGCTCGGACTCACATCGTTAATCACCACATTGGAAAATCCCATCTCTTTTACCATCTCGGCCACTGTCTCCGCCTCGTCAAAACAGTCTCCATGGAGCACTGCCACCATTCTGTCTTTCCCATATGTATCCAGATCCAGTGCCTCTTCCATCCTGCTGACAAGAGTCTTCAGAGATTTCTTTCTGCCTCTCACTGTCCCGTCGGATTTCAGTTTTCCGTCAGCCGTTACGGTCAGGATAGGCTTGATGTTCACAAGACTTCCCACAACCGCCGTTGTCTTTGACACACGTCCCCCTCTCTGAAGATGATACAGATCATTGACCGTGAAACAGACATTCACATGATCACGTTCCTCCATCAGGATATCATAGACGTCGTCCATGCTCTTTCCCTCCTTCTGAAGCTCCACAGCACGGTAGACGGATACGCCTTCCCCCAGGGAAGCATTGAGCGAATCGAACACTCTGATCTTCCTCTCCGGGTACTTTTCCAGCAGTTCGCCGGCTGTCATCATAACGTTGTTGCAGCTCCCGCTGAGTGCGCTCGAAAATGCGACATGAAGGATATTCTTTCCTTCTTTTAATATCTGTTCAAAACGCTCGCGGATCACGGCCGGATTGTTTGCCATTGACTTTGGCAGCTCTCCGTTCCGCATTGTCTCATAAAACTCATGGGGCGCCATATTCAGCTCATCTCCGTAAACTGTATCCCCAAACGCATAGTACTGCGGTATGACTGTAAGATGGTTTTCTTCAATAAATTCCGGCAGTACATCAGAATTTGAATCTGTAGTTATTACATAATCAGACATAATCTTCCTCCTAATCTCAGCTTTGACCTGATCATCTGAAATACGATCAGCATAATAATCATTATATCAATACTGAAGTGTCTCAACAAGACTATTCATTTTTTATGTATGAATTTATACTCAGCTTCCGCCCGACTGCCATTCTCTTTTTTCCTTTTGTCTCTTTTTTTGTCGATTTTTGTAGAATTTAGTAAAATTTCATCTTTTAAACTCTTTTTCTGCATTTTCCAGATAAACTTAAAGTAGGAGAATGCACCACAATTGCGAAGGGAGGGTCACTGTCATGACAAAAACAATCAGCCATCTTTTATTAAGTCGAGCACTGCATGCGTACTGCCATTTCCTGCTGCTGGGACAGAGGAAACCGCGATCTGCTTGTCAGCCTCGCCGCCTATCCGCTAAATGAAAAGCCGGCGACCGGAGAGTTTCTTGATATTCTCTATCATCATCTTAGTCTCTGATACCATACTCTGTGTTATAATCTGGTATTCTGTCAATAAATCTGAAAGGTACGAATATTTTACGGACTTTTAAAGAAAATTATTGACAAACTATGATTTACGTAGTATATTATACAAGTGGCTTGATTAGGACAAGTTGCTGTACAGGGGATTGGTCAAATGGTATGATAGGGGTCTCCAAAACCTTTGGTGGGAGTTCGATTCTCTCATCCCCTGCTTGAAAAAAGCACCGTATTTACGGTGCTTTTTTGTGTTTGAATATATATTGAAGAACTGAGTCAGGAATCAATGCTCCTGCCGGATCTTATACCGGTCCGGCAGGGATTCATAGAGAACAGCCTAAAAAACTCTGTGCGAGAACTACTCCCTGTGGTGCTCCGGAATACAGTGGGCACATCCGTTCCGGGTAATCCCGAGCACAGATGCAAACAGAACAGCCTCCGCATAAGTATCGCAGGCAAAAATATCATCCGTCTCTGTCTTATCAATACGGCACAGCGGAGATTCGCGGTCCAGATCGTGTATTTCCCCTGTACTTTTGTTCAATATGAATTGTTTTCCATTAAATGGTGCTTCACTGCGGCGCATATATCTGTCTCCTTTACTTTCATTTTCCCCTGTGGAGAAATCAGTCCATTTCTTATTATACATTTACAGTTCCCTGCGGTCAATGCCGGACCTGGTTCTTCGCCTGACTCTGTAAAAATCGTAAAATTAATTCCGCAAATACTCAATAGATGCTACGGCTTACATTTTGTACAGGGTTGATATCCCTGCTTGATCACCTCTTCCCTGGTGCCGGTAAATTCCTCTCTGTTTTTTTCTTTTATATCCGCTGCGCCGGAACAGTCCGGACGGTGGAACTTATGTGTGTTTTTATTCAGGACATACGTCTGTTCTTCTTTCTGTCCGTTCAGGTTCCTCTCTTCTTCCGTCGTCTCCCAGTTGTCCCCTGTCGTATAATCAATGGTGATATCCGGCTGTACGTTGTAGACATATACATTAAAGCAGACTCCCTTTCCGTCATCCTCCACGGATTCTGCTTCCATCTGAACTCCTGAGGCCACAAGGTCCTCTCCTTCAAATACCGGGGTAACGCGGTACATCACATGATTCTCTGTCTCATGCACATAGTCGGCCACCATATCCTCGAAAGGCAGCATCCCCTCTGTGTTCATATATCTGGTCCCGGTGATCAGGTTCTCCGCATTTGCGTTCTCTCCGGAGAGCTGATAAC
>ERZ1090862.156-NODE-156-length-29188-cov-6.461985_pt1 | contig 29188 bp, 39 predicted proteins | sample MGYA00478481_ERZ1090862 | MGnify/ENA primary metagenome ERZ1090862 (study PRJEB33644, sample SAMEA5815745) | chicken gut metagenome | biome: Chicken; feature: Gastrointestinal Tract; material: Caecum | place: Ireland | collected 2019-01-01 | study: A study of the... | reverse complement strand
AATAGACTCCTGATGGCAGCTTAATTACATACACACTAGAACCCTCCTTGATATGGCGCGGAGAGTGGGATTCGAACCCACGGTACCTTTCGGTATCACCAGTTTTCAAGACTGGCTCCTTAAACCTCTCGGACATCTCCGCATAAAAAAATAGCAGACTTAACCGGTCTGCTAGCGGTGAGTGTTATGTGTACTCTTCTGCATTGTTCCTGGTGAAGATTCTCCAATCGAAGCACCGACCGTTGTGTTCGGTCCAAGCACGTGACTCCACAACACCTACCCGTAAACCTACTCACTACACTTAGAAGTAGTAGCCCGTGCTAATAGCACGTTCACGCGCAGACAGACGCTGCAGGTCGGCCTTCTCCAAACACTTGGTACAAACGTTCTTAAGATGCTGTGGCTTCTTGCGCCAACGATAAATGTTCACGGAGCTACGCTCCCCACACCTCTTGCATGTGAACACACGCAGACCATTCTCTGTGACAGGCTTCTTCATAATACCGAGCCTTCTCTCAGAACGATTAGAGGGGCGGCTTTGGCACGCTCCAATTCAGATAGTGCAAACTCATACTCCTCCTTCGCCTTGGCTACTTCCTCTTGGGCCCTTTGTACGTCAAAGGCTCTCACGTAGCCTTGCGATTCCAAACATTGGATATATCCACCGACATCATAATCATCCAGAATCACGCTCCCCATCTTCGTGCCATTCTCATAAAAGCTGATCTCGGTGTTCCCAGTATAAGCAAAACAGGTAACATACTGCTTCAATTTAATCTCCTCCAGTAATATATGGCCGTAACCCTATCAGCATTTATCCATGAAGCTCTTGTTCAGCATTGCCCTGGCTTTACGGCTTAGGGAGAAGCTGAACTTTACCTCAACCTTGTTCTTGCAGAACTCACCGGCATGTCTGAACTTCAGAACATCGATGTAGGCAGCAAATAGGACAGTCGTGTACATGCTGTGTGAATCGAGGGCGTACAGCCCATACACATCCAGATTGTCACGCACCTTCGTACCCTTGTGTACCATCGCCACCTGCTTCTCATTCTCGTAGACAGGGAAGTAGATTCCATCTTTCCAGAGCGCGATTTCATAAGCTGTGTAGTCGTACCCATGGAAAGATATGTCGAAGGTATCTGCCTTAACCAGCTGGTGATACCTCCGACGGCGTGCAATGTAGCCAGCCTCACAATCAGGTGCAGAGAAGATATGGAACATATTACGCTGTGTGAGTGGAGCGTCACCTACAATGGCACGCTCCATGGTACATAGGTGGCCACTCGCGTTGCTGATTTCTACTTTGACCGTGTGCAAGGCGAAAGGCACGTGTATCTTGAATATTTCCTCCCCATCCTGAAGAACTGTGTAGTCAGCTGCCAATCTGCTCACAGTTTGCTTCATCAACGCACGCATTGTTATCAGCCACCTTTCTTCTCTTTAAAGTGCGCATCAAACGTTTCCTTAGAAATCTGAGCAATCTTAGCACCCCGCAGCAGGATAGAGACCTGACTTCTATCCTCTGAATAGATGGCCTGATAGATTTCCTGCGGGAGAATGAAATGCTTACCACACTTGATTTGTTGAGTACAGATTACGTTCATGCCTTTTCCTCACATTTAGAATATTTGCTGGTACCACGGTGTATTTACTTCTCGGCACTGTTATAGATTAAATTTGGATTGCGCATCCGCCGCAGTCGATCCGCCTCATCGGAATCCTTCTGAAGCCCATTCCCATCCTCCAGTAGGATAGGGATGTATCTGAATACTTCGTCCACATAGTTATGGTACATACGTTCACATGAAACCGAGTGCATAAAGGGGATGCATCCAAACTGGATGTAGCTCAGTGCCTTGCGCATCAGCTGAGCCGAAGAGCATACGCAATGCAGCTGCCCAAAACCCATATCCTCAAAAATCCGGCTGGCCACATAGCACTCATCAGATGAGTTGTACACACCGCGCTCACCTTTATACTTCTGGTTCATCTCTTCCCCGAACAAAGCTTCTGCCGGCAGACCCTGGGCATCCAAATACATACAGCCTGCGTGACTCAGTGAGACCTGATCCACTTTCCCATCGTCCATATGCAGACTGCCTGGCACATAGATACGCGTCTCAGTTCCAAGAGCTGTCTGTTCATAATAGATTTGGGCTGCCAAATCTAGACGCTTCTTAAACTCCTCGTTAGGGAGCAGCCCGCCTAACAGAGGGTGCTGCGCCGCCACCTCAATAAGGCAGCCGCTCATGCTCTTATGCCGTTCCATATTCTCCCTAGCCTTACTCATCTTCTCCGACCACAAATCGTACAGACTACCCATATACGCCTTCCTCCTTACAGATATAAATGTGCAAACAGACCCTACTCATCGCGCTCCATGTATGGCTCAAGGTTAGGGAATATCTCCCGGATGTCGCTAGCATGCTCCAGCAGATAAGCTCGAGAGAACACATACCAATAGGCTCCTGCAGGATAATACATCTCCTCGACGCCAAAAGTATAATCAGCTATAGGCACCGTCAGTTCGGAACTACCTCCCACATAATCCATCTCCATACTAGAGCACAGGTCTACGCGCATCTCTACGACAGCGCCTTCGTAGTAGTGGGCTACTGTCTCTATATCATCCGATGCCCACACCAAGTCGTTGAACTCCCTGCGGAGCATTCTGTCTCGGACCATAGGGTTCGTTGCAACCATAACTCTTACTTTCACAGCGCTACTCCCTCCAACTTTGACAGTACTCTATACAGTACCTTCGCAAGCACACCATCTTCGTACGCTCCACTCGCGTTCAGTACAGACCACAAGTCCTCCTTCGACTCGCATATTACCTTTAACGCCGACCCCTCATTGCGCAGGTTGTCAAGTGTCACAGTTGTGCGCGCTACCTCAACCCCGAAATAGTCTTTATAGTTTGTGTACTTATACACACTTCCTGTGCACAACGACACATACGAATCATTAGAGTCTGTGTTTAACTCCAGTAGAGGTAACACGATACCAGAACGGGTTTTGTATAGCGTGACACCGTCCACCACAACAGCTTCAGGTATAAGCGCATACAAACCCAATCCTGCTACGCCACACCCATAGGTGTGCAGGCAGTGCGTGTGCCATTCTTCTAACACTGCCCCGGGGTCTTTATAGAAGCGTGTATCGTCACGCCTAGCTGTGTCGTCCTTAATGCCGATATTGTGAACCATACTGGCTACTTTCATCAGCGGGACCGAGTAGCAATGTCCAGCTTTTACACTGTACGAGAACAATGTATCAGCATCTGCACTGACGATTCTCTTTACCTCATCCCTTACCCAGCTGTCGTCGATAGCGAACTGCCGTGTGTAACGCTCTGTAATCGATTCCAATGCGTTGGCGCTTATAGTTGTGTTAGCGTACACAGATTGCATATAGGTAGCTACCACACGTTTGCTCAAAGCATCGCTAATCACACAAGCTCCCTCCTCTCTGCTACACACCCACGTTACGGATTTTGTACAACTACATACTAGCGCGTCTCGTTAACTATATAAGTATGGTGGGCCCTCTGGGGCTCGAACCCAGGACCGTCCGGTTATGAGCCGGATGCTCTAACCAACTGAGCTAAAGGCCCTTGTGTCCGGTTGACCTATACACCGGAAGGTATGGACTCACGCCGTAGCGTATGCAATAAAAATAAGGATTGCCAAGAGAACGCCGGCAATCCCAGAAGCAATTAAGTTATAGTTCTTCATAGACACAACCCTTTGTTGAATATATAAAGATACCCTGGGGCTCCTACCCCAGGGTATCCAGGTACTCAGACCATAGCGCTAACATATCGTCTACGACCGCCTTAACAGTCCCCCACTCCTCCTGTGAGATGCAGAGATTATGGAAGTCAAGTGCCAGCTGTAGGCACCCATTAGAGACGGTGAACATAGCGTTTGGAGCATTGATGACATCCTTGTGTGTCAGCCGACAAGACAACTCGTCTGTCCCGGTAAAGGACTGGATAGCCAGTGTTGCGTTGTGGCCGGAGTATGTTTTCAGGATTCCGAATCTGTTTTCTCTTTCTGTGTAGGTAATGATCCCACCTCCTATTTGCTTTAACTCTCCAGAAGCTCCTTAACCGTGCAACGGGAGCGACCATGGAAGAGCTCGTCCACAATAGCGATGCAGAACTCAGCCACCTCGTTACGGTCTTCAAGGTTCCCTGAGTAGAGTGGCTCGACGCCCTCCAGACCAGCCAGCCGATTGAGAATGGAACAAGCGGCAATAGCAGCTTCATGGGCACTGCGGCGACGCCTGTCCAGGTTGGTAACAGCCTCGCGGTACTCGTCACCCTCCAGGCGGAAACGGAGAGTCTGGATCTGAACCTCCATAGCGTAGACAGCCGATACGTAGTTATTCAGGTTGTTCATGTTGGTCTCGATGAGTTCCAGAGCATCTTCGTCTTTGCTGTAGGCGTTTACCAGAGCGATGAAATTAGTTTTGTACATTTTGACTTCCTCCATTATATCTCTTTATTGTTGGAAATACAAACAGTTTTATTTCCCTTCAATAATATATGATGCCTACACCTTATTTACTTAGAAGACACATGGTCTGAAGTCTTCCATTACCACCTGAACGGAAACATTTCCACGAAAGACATTCTCTTCAATCGTTCCAAGCACATCGATGTTATCAGGTTCTCCTTGCTGCTTATACAAATCAGCTTTCCCGAATCCAATGGCAGAGAACCCATTACAGGACAACTTTAGGGTGTTTTTGTCCGCGCCAACATAGGAGGCGCTCTGTACATGCACACCTCTAATTACACATACAGGCTTTCTTACACCACACCCTAACGGCTCAAACGTGTTCAGGGAGCGCATGGCAGGTACAACTGCACTCTCATGCATATCCACATCGTAGTACAGACTATGGTGAACCTCAGAACCTTCTTTGGCCCCTTTCACCTGTTCTGTAAACGCTCTTACAGCATCCGCACTGATTGTCAGGCCGGCAGCTCTAGAGTGGCCACCATAGGAGAGGAGTAGGGAGCTCGTGGTATCCAGCATTTCTTTGGCATGGCATTCTTCCGTAGATCGCACAGATCCCTTGATAACCCCAGCTTCTCGACTATTAGAGAGAACCACAGATGTAGTGCAGAACGTGTCAAGCAGACGCCCTGCAACTATACCAAGCAGTCCCTCCTGTAAACCCGGCAGATAGACTACGATAGGTGAGGTCTGGTTTATAGCCTCCTTACACGCCTGCTCTATGTAGCTGGATACTTCGATACCTAGGCACACTAGCGATAGCCGGGTTGTTCATACCGATAGGTACACTTTGGAAGGTAGGGCTACTTAGGCTTTTTAGGCACACTCACAGCCATTGGGATACTGCGGTACGTAGGCACACTTGGTAGGATAGGTTTACTCAGCAAAAGTGGTACACTAAGTACGATAGGGCTTCTGACAAGGTATGGTGCACTTGATACATCCGGGTTACTAGAATAGACAGGTACGCTCATAGTATTCGGTGTTACTTAAAACTTTTGGCTCGCTGACAGCCTAAGGGTTTCTCTGCTTCATAGGCAAATTATATCAGCAGTGGTGCGGTTTGTGGCCAAGCTTAGCTACCTCGTAGGGCTCTGTCACCTCGAGTCCCTCCAGCTCGCGCCATACCACCCACATATCGCGCAGGAACATCTTCACAGCATAACGAGTAGCCATGCGGTGCTTGACGATTGGGGAGAACTCCTCGGGCCGACTGTCCAGCCTGTTCTTGTAGTCGTAGTACACCTTGCCATAATAGGAGTCGCGGGCTCGCAGAAACGCAGAGCCGAGCACTCCCACCAGCTTGGTTTTAAGGAATGGGTTGTAAGTGAGGGACTTCTTCATCTGCTCCTTACCATCCTTATCTATGTAGGGGCGATCCTCCGTGTACCATCGGCCGACGCCACGCATCTTGTCCTTATCTGGATCCCGTTGGACATCCAAACCAGCATACCTCCAGAAAGAAGAGGCGTGCCGCGCCTTGTATGGGTCAAAGTAAGCGAGGCACACGGCAGACATGAGTGGTCCACACCCCTTCACTCCAGCGAAGAACGCGTCCCACATAGGATGCAGTTTCACCTCCCGCTCCACGACCTTGGTGAGGCCCTCCTCGGTTTCGAGGAGCCGCTTGTAGGAGGTTACCAGGTCATAATCCAGACGGTTCTTGATGTACTCAGAAGTCTGGGACTTGATGGCCTTCTCGATACCTCCGCGCCCCTCGAACTTAGAAACATAGTAATCGGTGATGCGCCGGTACTCCAAAAGGATAGCGGGGAGATACTTGGTATCCTCCTCGCCCTCCTTTGCCTCCGCAACCACCTCAGGTCGCAGGCTGGCAACGATACGATTGCCGGTAGCGATGCGAAGCTTCTGAATGTCGTAAACCCCACCAACAATGTTACGAATTCTGTTCTTCTGAATATCCATTGGTGCATCCCTCTTTCTATGTATATTGGATTTAAAAGGTTAACCCAGTTTCATTTATACGATACAGCCACTCCAGCTCCTTGGCCTCCAGAGACCTGGTGGAGTAGTTCTCCTCCCCGAGCTCTGTGACCAGTAGTGAGTTGGACAAATCGATGCCTAAGGACTTCATGTAGCACAAGTCGCAAGCAACGCACCATAGATTGGTATGCACCTTTCCGTGGGTTGTAGACAGGTGCCTGTAACCTTCGTTGTTTTTGGTACAACTAAAGTGAATCTGCTGAATCCTAGGAAGCCATTCATCAGGCAGTGAGTACTCCTCCAGAAGCACATTCTTGCTGGCTTTGTAGTGGCACAGGTCGAAGCACATCATGACCTGCTCCGGACTGGTCTCACTCAATAGGTAGGACAAAGCATCTTTGTAACCCTTTACCGGGCACATGTCCAAGTTCGCCACCGTATTCTCCAGCAAGATGTTCAAGTGCTCACTCTTTCCAACTCGCTCGAGAACTTCGTTAAGGTGCCGAGCAATTTGTAGAGTGATGACAGACTCCATCGTGTAGGATACGTGGAAGAGCACCGAAACTTCGATATCCTGCTCCTCTGCATACTGCTTTAGACCAGATAGGTAGAGAGTGGTGCTCTCGCGCAAGTCTGGAGAGAGTACTACCTCCTCTATGTTATGGACGCCGAAAGGCGCATGTAACGTAATATGCTTAAGGCCATACTGCGCAGCGATGACCTTCCAGTTAGTATCCTCCTCTGTAAACGACCTGAGGTGAAACTCCACAGCGTCGTGTAGGTACGGCACGATGAGCTCAGGAACTTGCGGGTGCTCTGCTGCAATTTTAGGGGCAATCCTCAATGACCTTTCCTCCTTCAAATGTGGTACCCCCAAACCTCAACACACATTAGCCCCTGACGAACATAGGACACTTTACGATCTCATAGGTATCCTCTCCCTCTACGCGGACAGCATCCCACCCAGGAACCTCGCTGAAGGAACGAGACCAGGGGCAGCCTCTGACTTCCTCGGCGCCCTCGCTGGCAGGCACCGCATGCATGCATTCCCAGCACGGTTGTTGCCACGGGTCAGGCTTGTAGGTGGACTTCTGCTGGACTGTCCAGATGTGAGACTTCCCAGCACCGTCAATCATTGTGTACTCGGAGTAGTCCTCATTATGTTTGATAGTGACGCTAACCCCCGACCTGCTGATTACAAATCAGCTGCTCTACCTGCTGAGCTACACCAGCATAGATGGCAGACTTTAACCGGTCTGCCAGCGATACGTTAGTGAGGCATCAGCCCGCGAGCCAGTGCTTTGGCGCGATTACACATACGCACCATCTGGCACATATCATACGCGAGCTGGTAAGCCGTGCGGCTCTTAGGAGGCTTCTGCCCATACAGGAACTCCCACCACTCAGCCAGCTTGCTGCGACCAATCTTGGACGCAGCTTCGCTAGACGTCAGCCCTTCGAGCTCCGCAAGGATTTCGTCTTTCGTCATAGTTAGCACACTCCTCAGTTTATTACGCACTGTAATAGGTGTGAACTGCTCTGAAGACAGCGTCTCGGGTAGCGGCCAGCGTCCCGCGGTCTGCCATCACCGTGTTCTTACGCCCCATAACGCTGTAGACTCCTGTAACACTCACACGAAGCCCAGAGTAGTAGAGCAGAAATTCCACAAACAAGCTCACCGTTGCCTCATAAACTTCCTCTCCAAAAGTATTAAGAGTGGGAGTCCCGTCCTCTGTCTTCGCGGTTACCCAATCAGGAAAAGTGAACTCCCGTGTCACGTACTCTTGCTCCTCCATGGTAGTTACAGAGATCTTTTCTTTAGACAGCACGAGTACTCCAAACCCCGCGCAGGTCACTTTATCCCCAAGCTGTACCATCAGCGCCCCCTCACCAGTATTGTAGGGACTCGGGCGACGACCGCGGGACTCGCTGATGTACTGAAACAGATTCTGCAGTCCAAAGGTGTCATCGTGAGCATAGTGTTTATGGAAATCCTGTAAGATGAAATCCTCCAGCATCGCGACTCCAGCATCGGTGGAGAGCAGCTGTTTAGTCCGTTTATAGAAGCGCAGTGCGGTGGTCAGCAGTGCGGTGGTCAGAATCAGGTGCTTAGCTTCCGGACTGCGTACATTCATCAGGATCCAATCCATACGCGTATGGCTGGCCGCGCGTGTGATGTGCCCGTCCTGGGTAAAACTCACCTGATAACAACTGCCCCCGAACCAGTGCAAGTATCTCCAGAACCCATACACCAGACTCCTACCAAGAACCTGTGGCTCACACTTGAGAAGCTCAGTAGTGTACAGCCATCTCCACACGTCCTGCTCATCCTGTAATCTGCTGATAGCTTCAATACAAGCATCAAGCGTGTCGTTGTCACAGCACTTCTCAAAGTAGACCATGTCGTCGTAGCACACTACCGCATCATCGACGTACTCCGAGAGCATTCCCTTGTCCTCAAGAACCTTCGCAAGCTCCATTACCTTTTTGTTCTCGCTTACGTACATAAAACACCCCTTACTGCACTGTATATGCAATATATTTCCAAACGTAGCGAACCACTACAGTTGAAGCACAGGTCAATGATCCCAATCCGGGAAGCTGTTAGACCAGATGATTTCTCCTTCCGCATTTCGAAAGGTGTATGTCATACCCGGCTGCCATCCATCATATGTGTACTTGTTTCCATCGTGGACGATCTCCAACATCTCAATGTCCCTATAATCGGAAGAGGCGTACAACGCTGCTGCATGTGTAAGCACCCTGTCCAGGTCGAAACCAGTCATATCCTCCACTGTGACTATTCCAGCCTCTTCATATCTAATGTAGCTTTCCATCACATTTCCCTCCAGTCAGTTACACAGCTAGGGCCATTAAATTCCTTCAAGTATATATGGCTTGTACACCTCGATTTTTAAATCATTTCTGTAGCCAATTGGATACAGGAATGCCGAGACATACTGCCCGCTGCCTAGCCCAGTCCAGCGTATAGACCGTTCGTACCGTATTTCCACTTACCAGTAGAGCAGCAACTGCCTCCCCTCCGCGCTCCAGGTAGAATGGTATGAAGAAAGCGATTGTATCATTGGTATGGTCATAGAAGGGCTGTGCATAGAAGGGATTGGCCTGCAGCCGCCTCTCAGCATCTTCAACAGAATACCGTAGACCACTAAGGAGCTTTATCTCTGACACACCCGCTAGCTTTGTACCAAGCCTGAGTTTGTTGTCCAACAGCACATGCTTTAGGGACTGGTTAGAATAGGTGAGGCACCCTCTGGCATTTAGGCGCAGCTTCTCCGGGTGCTTGTAGAACAACAGCGGAGCTGTCCCATCCTCACGACCACCCAGGTACCGTACACCAACAAAATTGATGTTCTCATACAGGTTGTACAGTGCCACATACATGAACTTCCCATCTGACCGCAGAAGCCCAGTATTGATTTGGTCACCATCACGAAGGCCGACATGCCTAGCTCTCCAAATGAGTATACGCAGGAAGTAGCTGATGTCCTCAACCGACCGAAGTAAGGAGGACGCGTCCATGTCTTCGAGCATGGCACTAGCGCAGTCGTACATAAACGCTTCTGTGGCAGTAGAGCGAACTCCGAGCCACGCATCTAATGTGAATCCCTGTAGAGGCTTGGTACGACTTGTCAGCACCTGTGCACTTTTGCTGTCCTTAAACGACCCCCCAAGATGCTTCTTGAGGTAGTAAAATACCCAGGACATAGTCCCAAGCTGGAAACCGGTCCACCCAGAATCAGAATGTGTAAACAGTGCATAGAGGGCTTTGTCGTTCTCTGCGAGGCCAGTGGGACGCACCGCCCACTTTGCTGCCCTGAGGTCATCTCCCATTGTGGTTTGCATCGGTACACCGTCAGCACCGATCAGTAGGAGACCTTCCTTAGACGCCTCGTTGATATCGGCTACACGCACAAAGCCACTTGTGTGCTCGGACAGCTCCGCCTCTGCCACTATCGGATTGCATGTAGCGAAGTATGAGAAGAGGTCATGCATGTCGCCGATAACTTTGGACATTGCCTGATTTTGCGATTGCCGCACTCTCAGTGATTCGGGGACTGCTATGTCCGCAGCGAGCTTAACGCGAGGCAGGTTTGCACTAAGCCAAAGCAAATCCTCGGTATTGGCATACTCTACATCCTGACACCCGTCTATCTCCTTGGTACTCAGCTTCCTGCCTTCGGCCTTAAGGAGCGTGTGGCAATAGATGGTCTGCTGAAGGCGCAGGAGGATGTAGGCAGCCACCTCACAGATGTGCGGGATTGCGTAATCCCGGCTGCTCATGGCGAGGGCTGTGGTAGCGGCGGCCTCTTCTGCACCTGCCAGCTGTGCGAACCCAGGTTGTTGCAGCCGACTAAACATCTCCACCCCAATCGTATGGTAGCTGGATGACTTTCTCTGGTAGTACTTGGGCATGGAGCCAAAGTCTATCTCGGCCGAAGGGAAGATGAAGTTAGCCGTAATGGACTTATCTAGCCCTCCGAGTACGAGATTCAGGTAAATCGTGCGATCAGCTGTACGAAGCTGTACGCGCCGAACGTTGGTATTTGAACTGCCTGACTTTCAGGTAATTCCCCTTAGGTACAGTGACTGTGACGCTACCACTCCCCAAAGAACTAGTAGAGTGTAGCACAACGAAATCACCGTCCGAAGTACCATACCCAACCTGGAACGTGCCGCTATGCCCGGATGGAACATCGCTATCCTTAATCTGATTGTAGGATATCTGGAAAGTCGAGTCAGAGGAAACAGCAGAGCCGATGCGAACCTGAGCGTAGACCTCGCTATTCCCACCTTCCGCCCACACTTCCCAAACACCGGTGTTTCTCCAGCCGTTATAATAACCGGTTTCGGTAGAGGCCTCCGTAAAACCTGTCGACAGGTCTATCGGCGTGCTCAATACTGCATTGCAGTCGTGGGCATTTAACGGGAGATTGTTACACGCATAGTGCCCGACGCTGCCATTAGCAATCCCGCAATCCGGGGAACAATCATACCGATGGCCAGAGCAATAATTTGGGCACGCAGGATTCCCACAATGATAGCAGTTACACTCAGCAGGAACATACACGCACTCATCCGTATGAATGTGGATGTTGTTGGGCCCATGCACCTCATACTCCAGCGGCTTGTAGCAGGCTTCTGTATGGAGGTGCTCAGTCACTGTGCACACATTCTGGAGATACGCACAAGAAGAGTCTCCTGGGCACCCCGCTCCCTTTTCCACTGACTGCACTACGTGTGTGGCCACACGTTGATCTCGCTCTTCGGGGAGCGACACGACAATTGCGTTCTGGTTACTCACAGGGTTATAAACCACAATGTCGTTTATCTTGTCGTGGGAGGGACTGTAGGTGGTTGTGATAGTAAAGCCCTTCTTGTTGCCAAAATCGGTTTGAGACACAATAGGGAAGTGCGCCTGAGCGCTACCGAAGTTAACGATATTCTCGTAGAAGATTTCGGAGTTGCCCAACACATATTCGCCATTCTGCTTATAATCAGGAATGACAAGAGTATCATTCAGAAGACGGAACTTCTTGGTGACTGTAGAGGTATACAGCGCCGAGTTAGACTTCTTGCCAAACACTCCGGAGGCATTCTTGTAAGCTGTGGTCGAAGACCAGTTTGTCATGTTTGCCGTATGCCCGCTGGATTGGTACTTGGTGCTCATGCTGGAGTAGTTGCCATTGTAGCCACCGTAAGTGATGCCATCCTCAGGCAGACCACAACCCTCAGAGGTCATACTATTACCCTTCCACAGTAGACTCTGCAGAGCCTCGGCATCCTTGTCCTTCAGCTCGGGGAACTCACACCCATCAGCCACGGATGGAGTAACGGTGACGGTGATAGTAGCACTATCAGAACCCACCTGAGGAGAGTGCGAGGAGGTTTTGATAGCAGACATGATAGGCACGCCTATAGAATCGGAGTCAGTCTCAAAGTAGAGGATGGACTGGTCGCCATTTGAGGTGTGCAGAACAATGAAGTCCGACAGCATGGTAGCGCCAGCGTTAGCACCCGACAGGATGCCCTCCACGACTGCCATGTTCTCATTGGCAGCACCGGAACAGGAACTAGAGGAGGTGCGGTTCCAAACCAGGTTGTCCCGGTCTCCCCCTTCACCCGTACCTTCGGGCATGAACTCGTACACAATGCGCCCTTGCTCCGCTGTGTTAGCTGCAGCAATGTTGTAGGAGATTCCAGGAGCTGTCGACTTGACTTCTGCGTAAACCTCGTCAGTATCCAGAAGCTCTCGTGTACCGTCCAACCTAGCTTCTGAGAGCTTCCACACCTTCAGGTTTGTAATTTCCACATAGGAAAGCCCTGTATAAGTAATAGAGAAGGAACAGGACGATGATATGACATGCGGGTGTGCAGCCATATGTGTTGATACAGAACACGGTGACGGGCAGTAAGACCCACCCTCTGGTAATGACACACACCCACCGTCATGCCCATGGTTGTCACATGGCAGAGTACTCTGATCACAGTTCACGCCTGAGAAATTAAAGGTAAAGGTTCGTGTTGCGCTCTCATTGTAGTGATACTCACCATCGAACTGCACCACAAACTCAGAACCACCGGAAGCAAAGTACTGATAGTAGCGGCCTGCGTTCTCGTACTCAGTACCCTTGAAGTCGACACGTACACTCGTATCGGTGAAAGTAGGAGTACCAGTCATGGAGTTAAACTTCTCATCAGAGCCCCCACCAGTTGTGGGCACTGTACCCTGCTTGAACTCTGCATAAGGTTCCTGATAGGTGGAGTAGTAATACGGATGCTCCTCAGGCTTCGCAGCCACAGTGGCGTAAGCATATTTCGGCTTACAGTTCAAGCCAGTGCCTACCTCCACCATCGTATCCATGTCCAGTAGAGATTTGGGGCCATAGAGCTTGATACCAGAACCCACAATGAACCAGTGCTGATTGACAGAGTCTTCTGATTCAAGAATACCACTACCAGGCACAGTCAACGTGAAGGTAAGGGTGCCATTGCTCTTTCTGAAATAGTCCCGGGCGGCAGCAAGGTCAGTAAACTCTAGGCGAATGCCGTTAGAGTTAGTAATGCTTACATTAACCCCGTCAATCCCAGGATCCTTGAACGACGCATACTGCGACAGGTTTAGCTGATTCCATGCGCCTAACCCAATAGCTTCCGCCTCGTCATTAGATGACACCATTTGCCCATAGATATTAGGCGCCATCTCCACACCATTGCCATTATAGCCCATGGTCTTATCAATCAACCCGTTAGCTGTGTCGGCCGGAATAGCAGGTATTGTATCGTGCTGAGACACCCAAATATCTATCACCGGATTTTCAAATTGATGCCCTTTGAGGCGCATCAAGCACAGCCAATCCAACGTATTAGCGAGACCGAACCCCTGGTTCTCGTAATAGATGTTATTGGCCTGATCCTCGAAGTTCTCGTGATACTCGGAGTCCAGAGACAGCGTGATTGTGAGGTCAAAGTTTGAGGAGTAGCCTCCAACGTCCTTTATCTGCTCAACCGGCTCAACGGCAATAGAGATGGATCCCTGTGGCGTCACACCGGCCTCTGAGGTCTGCGGAGGTGCTGGATTAGGCACATACTCTGCCGACACGCCCCATACGGCAAACCCCTCGATCGCTTTATAGGCGCTGCCAACAGAGTCCAACAAACCCTGGTCTATCGACTCAAGCAGTGTGCCAAAAAGCGGTAGCTTGAAGCCCTTACCACTGTATGGTGTCCAGTTTGGTACCTGCTTAGGGTCGCCGTACATGTTAAGGCCGCCTGCAGCTGTATCAAAAGAACCACTGAACAGCTGGTCGATGACACCACCCTCAGTTGTAGATGGGTTCACACTGACGTTCACCGTAGACTTGCGTATAGTTGCAATACTCTGCCGGGGCGCCCACCAGAAGCGAAGCTCGTTAATCCAGCAAATACTAGGTACAATGATCTCGCTAGTAACGACCATAGGCGCCCACGGCTCACCCTTCATGAAGGTCGCCGACATACTATCCAGCTGCTTAGCCAAGGCATCCTGCTTTTCCGCCGGCATGCACTTGATAGCATCGGCCAGGAAAGAACAGTAGTTCATGAACATGGCTGTGTCATAATAAGGGTCATTGGCCAGTTCCAGAAACTCATTGACACCTCCACCAAAGCCTAGGTAGTTGTAGACGCGGGTAGGGAGGTCGTCAGCGTCGTTGGAAGAGTTATAACCAACTGACGGGTTCGAGGAGGAGAATATCTGGGAAATCCGTTTCTCGGCCTCATCCCGGCTTAGGTTTTTGATGTAGGTAATCCAGTACCCATCATCCAAATAGGGGTTAGGGCGTGCCGGATTGGACTGCATGTTCTGATAAGCTGCATTCCAGGCAGTCTTGCCCCCTACGTTATTCACAGAGTCAGACGGGGATTGCATCCGAAGCTGCTGCTCCCCCAAATCAAACCCCTTCACATCGTTACGATTTCCCGGGGCCCCTCGAATGTAACTTTGGCTCCGCTGATCATGCCTGTCGTAATAATTGGTAGGGATAAGGTACATCCCGTACTCATTGTGATCTGGATCGGTTTGCGGAAAATGAGATGTGTAGTACTCATAAAATGCCTTCTTGTCCTCTTCGGATATCTTACGGGGATTATCCGGGTTAGAGGGGTCATCCTCATATCCGAGAGTTATTCCAGATGGCGTTTCTACTGAGATCATCAAGCCCGCACCATACACATCCTCATTTGTGTTTGTAGAGAATGGCGATTTAGGATCGGACCCTCCGGAGCCCGCCTGTGCATTGCCAACCCCACCGCCAATCGGGTCAGCCACAGCATACGCATACGGTACTAACATAGCGAACACGAGGAACAGGCAGAAGACTCGTTTTAGGTTTCTCATAGGCATTGCCTCCTTTCACGATAGATTGTGTATGAAGCACTAATAGGGTGGCCTCTGTTACGTGTGGTCATATCCATGTACTCCTTCTGATTTAGGCACAATAAAACAGCGGGCACTATTAGGTACCCGCTGCTGCAGCGCTAAGGAAAGGTAGTCCCTTTCCATGTATTCATAAGTCCACTTCTGATGTTCGCGTCAAGCAATCCCTGATCCCCAACCAGAGGGTTTGAGACAAACTTTGCACTGAAGAGCCAACCATGCTCTTGACTTTCGTATCTGTACACTACACCCTCAGGCGCATCTATGGCTCCATGAAAGCCAGACCCGAGCAGTTCAATAGCTCTTGCTGTACTGATAGCCCCTCCGGAATGAACCAACCCCGCTGGAATAAAGGACGAGTTTTCAAGTCGTTCCCGTAGAGTGTTATACCGTATGCGTCGGTGGCCTGCAATGATGTCGAAGCACACAAATGGTTCGTGTGGCATGTCGTACCTGATAGTGTGCGTCTTAATCATCCACTCACCGCACACCCGCTCTTCGTTCGAGAGGAGATGTAGGAAGCGAAGACGGTTTTTGTCGACAAACTTGGCAAAATCTCGTATCCACTCATACTGATTGCTTCTTACGTCGTAACCCTTCCGAATAAGAGGATATAGGGAATTACCTCGCCTTAAGACACCAACGTTACACCCATCTACTTTTTCAGTGACGATGACTAGGTCTGTTGGTTTCCTTGTCTTGACCGTCAGCCACTCCACCTCTTGTGCGCCTATAGTCCGGTCAGATGCATCTCTGAACTTTGAACCAGGTAAGTGCAAGATGGTCGGGTAGTTAGATGGGATTATCTTAACCCCCATCTTTACCATGCCCCTCTTCCTGCGCCTGTTTGCGCTCCTCCATCAACCGATGACACTCAACTGCTCCGCGGTGCACATATGCCAAAAACTGCTGTATAGTCATACCGCTAGTTTCTTCATCCAGCTGTCGGCGCACCTCATGAATGTCTTCAACTGTAAAGTTAGGACTAATCATAAATACACCTCCATAATCTGCTCCGGGGTCATGATATCGATAGATCCACAATCGTTTTGTAAAGCTACCGTACGTACTCCAGCTACAGTCCTTGGATTCGACATGTGCTTAAAATTCCATGACGCAATGACGTCACACCCCGCACACAGAGCTACTGCAATATGGGAGATATCCGCGATACTACGCTTAGACAGAATCCCTGCTTCTTTTACTGCCTGGACGATCCTATCGAATCCTTCACATCTGGTCGATGCAATCTCAGTATATGTCACTTCCCGGAGAAAGTCAAACAGTATGCCCCGTTTCGGCTCCGGACATCGAAGAAGCTCCTCCAAAGTAACATCCGATAGATAGACGAAAAACTTATGCTCCTTAACCGACTCCCAAAATTTTCTCGTAATTGCTGTTTTCTCTGCTGAGTCATCTTGCTGTAAGTAGCTTATGGCTGAGGTATCTAAATATACCTTAGGCAGCGTACTTAGTAACTGCTTGCGTACTGTGCAAACTTGGACAACACCGGTCATACGCCCGTCGTCCACCACGCACTGATACAACTGATACGCACCCTCAGGATCAGCTGAAGCGAGTACCTCGTAAACACGCTCACTCTCTGCAGGCACAGCAACTTCTGTCCCACATAGGGAGTGTCCGATTGGTAGAGTAAAATAGGACAAGTCTGGCACAGCCACCCCTCCTTCATAAGTATATGGGCCAGCACATTTAACACTTTAGTGCTCAAATTGCCTGCCCATAGTACTCTACGAACTTAAACTCGTATTTTGGAAGAGGTGAGGAAGTAACAACCCTGACTTTCCCGTGCGCTGCCTACATCTCTAGGTAGCAGCGCACGCGTGCATGTAGAAACCCCTCTAGCGTCTTAAGACGCTCTTCTGGGAAATCTAGAAGCTGACTTCTGTCAAACTTGAAACCTACAAGTCGCTCCACGCCATGTGAGCCAACTGCATGCTTTGCAATGCCAGCCACCGTGTCAAACGAAGCATCCAGAGCAGTGCCTGGTAATTCATTCACATACTTCCAGATAGGGGTGTACGATGTCCACAATGGCAGCATCCCCATCCCATTATCATAGATTGGAGCCATTGAGACTAACTCATAAGTGTCAGCATCCAGAAGGACGCCAAAGTTACCTAAGTGCCTGTCCGTATTGCATGTTAGATAGTCTGTGATGAGATACTCGTAGAAATTCTGTGAGATGCCTAACTCACTACACTTTCGTATAATAGGGCCTAATGCGGAGAAGTTATCATACATATACATGGGCAGCAACATCCTCTCCTGCGATGTCATCAAGTCACACGATGATACTACACGCCCACGAAACTTCTCTACGCTGTATCGTACATGGCTATACCCTAATACTTCCAGGATTTGAGAAACCAGGCACTCTGAGTACGGTTCGTTGCCTGTATTGGAAGCTCCGGATGTTCCACCTTTCTTGAGCCGAATGTGTCCATCCTCACGAACCCAGCATTTAGGCAGAGCTCCATCTGTTGCGAACTCTCCTGATAGGCTAGTTGTGCTAAACTGTAGGCCCCTAAGGCCACCATCAAACGCGATCTGTGCGATTACCTCGTCGAACTCATTCTCAAACAAATTAACCTGTCTCCAGGTGAGGCTCAAATCACTGGTAACCCAAAGTGTATCTAAGAGAGAAAGGCCCTTAGAGAAATCGATGACATCTTTTGTACTAGACAGTCCGCACACACTCAATAGGTTCTTCATGTGTTCCCGATGCTTTGGTGGTGTACGTGCAGCTAACCAGCTATCAAGAGATTTGGTTATAAACCACGGGAGATTTTTATTTTCACGCAGTACAGGATACAGTGCACCCACTGGTCCCTCCCAAACAAATGAACCGAGTACTGTATCTTTGTTCTTAATGTAATAAAGTGTCTCCATAAGCCTACCTCCATGTTAGCTTACTAGGTCACCTACACAGACAACAAGTATTTGTTGATACGATCACGCTGCTCTAATAGTATCCTACACGATTCTTTGCTTAGCAGGTTGGCGAGCTGTGTAAAACTGTCCGACATGTAGAGTGCATATAATGAATCGAACTGATCCTGATTTGAACTGAGCCATTTGAACACCGCTTCATGCGTACAGGAGTTCCTAAAAGGACACAATAGGGCTATCCTGCTGTAGCTATTCCTTAGACAAGCAACATTGTCGTACGGTGGGCACAGGTCGATAATGCCGCTACGGCTTTTATAGAAGGCAATGTTTCCCTGGTGTCTGTCGCACTGTAGCGTAACTCCGTCTACAAAAGCCATCAGTAGCAACTTCCTGTAGGCACCATCTGATATGTTAGTTCGGTACAACTCGAAAGCATTGTCTTCCGCCACATCGCATGCATCAACAATCTCATAACGTGGCATCTTTTCTTTTATAGACACAAAGTGGTCATCATTGAAACGTACACACTGTGAGACCTCCAACCCAAAGAAACTGGCTATGGTGGCATACTCATTTTCGGAAAGTAGGTCTAATTCAGATATGTCCCTTTTTAGGAGGCCAACTCTCCCGTCTGGAAATTCGATCCAACTCATGCCTGACGTGGTGCCGGCTCTCTCAAATGACAGCACAATGGGATTCATCAGATCACCTTCTTATCATAAATCTCTATGTTCCAATTAAAGGCTGTCAACGGACACTTCCTGTCTTGAAAGACCTTAGAGAGGTAACTGTAATGCGCGACCAGCAAATCCCACTGATTAGTCCCGACCGGTACACCTGCCTGTTCACACCATGCTTTATGAAGCTCCTCAAATCTCAGCTCACCATAGGGAGGTGCTAGAGTATCCATAATGGAGTATTTTACCTCTTTTGTCGTACACGGTGTGTCTCTATATGGCAACTGAGGCTTTCCAACTAGCATCACAGGGTTCTCGCAGTAAGTAAAGCGGTAATCCGCTTCACCAACACGCTCCAGGGTGCCTAGGTACTTAAGACCATCGCCTAGATCTTTTCGATAGAAATAGAAAGCATTAGTCATGCAAAACCCTCCCCTACTTCTTTTAGGAGCAGCCTCTGGTCTATGGTGATCCAGAGGCTGCTGTTGCTGTTCAGCTCAGGGTAATATTGGTGACAGTCGCATGACTAATTCGGCTACCCACTCGAATACTGACTTCATTTATACCCGAAACATCAATTACATATGTCTCAGGCTTTCCAGGCTCTGGGAAAGTGCTCAGCTGCTCCGCTGTCAACAACGTAGGATGGAGAGAATTGTCCCAGGAATTGACCGCCACTCCAATCCTGTTATCAATAGCTGTAACCGTAAAGGTAAGCGTTGAGTACTTACCGCCAAGCTTTATATTCATGCTTGCATATTTATCAGTACCGGCGGCGTTAATGGCTCCTGAGGTGTCAAACTCGTAGCCACCTTCAATCGGTGTGCCATTCTTTACATCAGTAATAGCAGAGTCGCCAGGCAGGATCTGTACAGCGCCAGCAGGCACTTCGGGAGTGGTGGTGGTGCTGTCTCCACACACATCAATGAGGCGGCTCATCACCACCGCAGCCTGTGCACGATCCATGTTACCATTACCACCAAAGGTGCCCTTACTGTCGATACCGGAGAGCATGCCCATGTTATAGCAAACAGACACAGCATCCCGATAACTGGAGGGTACGGACGACCAGTCAGCAACCTTGGAGGTATCAGATAGGGGGGAGGTAGTAACACTCTGTGCCTTGAGCACGTTATACATCAGCTGAGCCATGTCATAGCGACTGATAGTGCCCTCGGCCGTGATGCCCGTACCCGAAAGGATACCCTCCTTTTCCGCCACGTCCATAAAAGCTGAGTACCACATATCGCCAGAGGCACCAATCTTGTCCTCGTAGAACTGCCGGACAATCATAGTGACGAACTCAGCTCCCGTAAGAGTGCTGGAGGGAGAGAACTTATTATTGCCGACACCGGACATAACTCCCTTATCGGCCATCTCAGAGATAAAGGAGGAGGCCCAGTGGTCAGACGGTACATCTGTGAACTTCACAGAGGCAGCAAATGCGGAAGTGGATACCATAGTCAGTGCCAGAGCGATGCTCACAGCACCAGTTACAAGACGATGAGTTTTCATTTCAATCAATTCCTTTCTTGTAATCTAAGGGCAACATACTGCCTTTAAGCTTACTGAGTTTATAATGTTTATACTCTTTTTCATACGCTTCAGCGGATAGGCTATAAAGCGGTATTAGGTTGTCTGCAGCCCCTCCCGGCACAAGCCGGTCTACCAACACGTCAAATGTTGCACACAGTAACTTATTTATCATAAGTGCTTTGGAGTCTGACACGTTATAGCTGCCGTCTATACTTGCTTGCGCTGGGGAAATTGGGTACTGCTCAACAAATCGGTGAGCCTTACATACCAGAGAATCTTTACGCACTACGGAGCAATCTTGACATATACAATCACGCTCACAGTAGTAGCCAAAGCGCTTGTTTACTGCATCTCCAAACCCACGTGTAGATTTCATGCAGTCTGGAACCGCCTTCAGTAAGAATAGTTTGCAAAACTTCTCGAAGGACTTGGCAAAATTCACGTCATCATCTGTTTCAAGAAGTGAAGAGTCTCTCCAGGGTAGGACATGAAGACATGTACTGAGCGGTTCTGTATTGCCCAGAATATCACGAACTGAGCGAATAAAATAATACTCCGAAGGAAGCGTAGGAAATACAAACACGCGTCCACGATGCCCATGTGCATACGTAGCTAGCCTGTTATAGGTATAAATTGTGATTGGATTGTCGGGTGAAATATCTACGTACAGTGCAACCCGCTCGAACCCATTACCTATTACATCCTGCGCTTTCTTGACAAGATTTGTTGCCCCATCAGAATAGAATATCCTATTAGCTGTCTCCCCTGTATAAGCCGAGAGGAAGAGTTTAGACAACAAGGAGTCTTGACTGTCCTCATATATGTGTATCACCCAATCACCTCAATCAAATCAGGGCTCAAGTCGATATCGGCGATTTTACACTTAAAGGGAGGAGGGGTTAGGTATTTTAAATCCATCAGGACAATAGCACTCTTCCACACTCTCAGAATTACATTATGAATCTCCTTGTCTGTCCGAAAACAATCCATCCTGTCAATCATTATGACCTTAGGACGGATCTCATCTACCATCTTTCCTAAATCGACACCCACCTGATAATCCCAGTAATTATAAGTTGCGATTGCACTCCCCGTAATCTGCAAATTTCGTAGTAGCCCGAACAAGAATGTTTTTCCCGTTGCGGATTCCGGGGTAAAGGCATATACGCCATTCTCCATATTTAGCACAATACGTGGGTGGCTATCATAAGTCAACATAAAGGTCACCCCTCATAAATGTTGCAACGTCACGCATTGTACGGAACACCCTACTACCTATCCTGACACTAATCTCGTGCCCCTCAGTGTAATCAGTAAGATCTCCACAAGGCATAGGCATTGCAACGCGCCCATTCTTGCACAAAGACAGAATAGCTGACAGGGCATTCATGCCGCACTCACGCAAATCAATTATAGCATCTGAATTGTTTACTAACAGCCCTGCTTTGCATCCTGTGCTCAGCTGAGACGTATACAGCGTAACACCAAACCTGTCCAAGAATCGAGACGAGTCGACCAGAACTCCTTCATCAAATATTGACACCAGTCGCTTATCCGTATCGTCGCAGCTAATCTTAATTTTCACAAAATAAGCTTCTGGATCTCTGACCCAATTAGAACTCTCCAGAAGGGCGTCTGGCCCCAGATCGTCTGGGTTGTATATATGCACCTCCAACATACTAGTATCCTCCGCTTCTTCCTAAATTCTACTACATAAATCTCTAGGTTCCCAGAACCCTCAAAAAAGTACTGCATACTTACGATACAAGTATGCACCCCTTGGTTGTTCTTACATGGGATAGAAGAGCTCTTTACGCCCGCCAAAACAATACCTTCCACTCATTATATCGATATACCATAGGGATCTATCTGCGTCGCAGCTACCACCTCATCCTTAAACACATTTAACTCCTCTGCAGACTTGATAGAAGTTGATTTCTTCCTCTCTGCTAACCACTTTGCCTTCTCCATAATCAAACGCGGTCCATAGAGCTTACCCCACTCGCTATCCATCAACTTTTGCATGTCGAAGTTGGTTAATGGATACAGCTCCACAAACTCGAAATAGTCTGCAATCAGCGTGCACCCTTTGGCAAACCCAGCAAGTCGCTTACCCGCTAAAGTGTCGGAATAGAGGGTTAAGGCAGACCCATTATCGTGGAAGCCCCAGATAATCTTTCCAGCTATATCTGACAGCCTGTTTATCTCAAAAGAATCCACAACAATACAGAAGGCTTCCTCACACGAACCGTCCCAATGCTCCACGATTGCCGCCTCTGCTTCACAGAGCTCTGGATACTTACCCGCACACGGGCCTACAGTAGCTATAACCCTATTTCCCTCCACCTTTTTAAAGTACAGGAAATGCGGCCACTTCTGGTCTGTAAAGTGTGAGCACTTCGTTGCGCACACATAACGATCTCTACGGCCCATAGGCTCTTCTTTCCCGAACGCATAGTAAGCACACGAGGTCTCTTCTAACCTAGGCTCCATTTCTACAGCGTCATATGCGACTTCTGTTAGCCGCGTCATCAGTTCCTCTAGATGTGCCTGCCATATATACTCGTAATCCTTCATCTGCCCGGAAATATGGTGCACACCCTCCTGATCTGTATAGTCTTTTTTACCACCAGTGACGTCGTGTACAACTTTGTCGTAATGGCGCCCACCCACAATGATGTCTCTCACCTGACACCCAAACAGCTCATCGTCAATGTATCCTGCACGCACTATATCATACGCAACAAGAATCTCCATTTTTAGGGACTGCAGATATGGCCAAAAGTTGATATTAGGCATCCAGACTGCTTTACGTCTCCTATACGCTACATACTTGCCTTCCCTGGAATAGTGTATAAGGGCTAGTGCGTAGAGAGCGTCCGCACGAACAAACGCCATGTCCAAAGCGGAGAGCTTTTCCTCCACGCCCGCCATGGCCTCATCATAAAAATCAAGAAGACCAACGCTCTCCTCGTCTTTAAGAAACTCCCTGGGTGAAGACCATAAGCCAGCGGAGTTCCAAAACTGGTGGTAACCACTGCTGCAGTACTCCACAACATCCTTTGGGAGCCTGAAGCTGTCCTCTTCAAGGTTTGCAAATTTTACAAGTAGCATCCAAGCCACCCTCTCTATATCACTGGTATTAGGCTACAGACGCGATGTGTAACCGAGCTTAGTAAGAAGCTCTTCCCAAGTTTGTGGCCCATCGTAAAACTTGACCCAGAAATCATCCTCAAAAGAACTGGCATTCTGATGATGAAGGATAGCTGAAATGTCATATCCGTTTATACCGATTTTTGATAGTTCTTCAAGCAACCCCTGCCGGGTCTCTGGAACAAGACGTGCGAGCAAAGCATTGACCAACGTACTGCCGTTTTGGAATTTACCCATCTCGAAAGGAAAATAAGCAGGATTAGTACAAAGCAGATGAAACTCCCGAGTTACCCCACCCACGATATCAAAGGCTGCCAACTCCACATCCCGATACATTAAGGTGCCAGACAAATCGAACTTTTTCATTTCAACGGCACCCCCAGCATAATGTTTCGGTTACGAAAGTACGACTCTGCTTCCGCACTGGGAAAGGTAAAACTTGATACCTGAATACTTCGAGGTAAGAATTTTTTGAGGAAATCAGGGTACTGTTCATTTAAGAACGAAATTAGCTCGTTGTTATCCAAGACAAATGGCTTGCACTGCATCAATCCAATGCGCTCTTTATACGGCAGCCCTTCGTATCTCCGGTCGTGCTCAAACAAACCCAACCCAAAGTCAAAAAGAGGGGGCAGCGAATAACTTTGCTCTCTAAGGTCATAGAGCACACCGAAGTTGTTATAATGCCGATCTTCGTTACCCACGATAGCATCTAGCGCAGCCATTGCGAGTAAATAATAATGAGCATTCAAACCCGTTAAAGCCATGTATAAGGAAGACAGCAAATGCAGATTGTCGCTGGGGGATGATCTCAGATAATCAGGAATTTCTAATCCCTCTCTATCGCAAAGGCGCTTAAACGGTATAAACACCTGTGTGGGCGAACAGAAGTTTTGTGAACACACAGCAGGGCGTCCATCTACTGTACATGGCATTTGGTGTAGTACAAAAACCTCAAACTCAGCTAAATTACACATTTCAGCATAGGAAGTAGCTACGAGTTCCACGAGGTCGTCACGCCAGTGCACTCCTTGATAGAAAAAGCACTCCTTGATATAGTAGACGCCGTCCCTTGTACGCCATTTTCTTTGATTTCCCTTTGATGAAGTACCTACGCTGCCTTCTACCAAATCACTTGAATTAAATGATAACACCAGCATAACACCACCTCTCAAAAACCATCAGCTGATACAATTCTACTTTTATTTCCCATATAACCGTGCTATACTACATACACGCATTATTAAGAAAAGGAGCTGAATCACATGTCAGAGAAGAAAGTAATCCGCAGTAAAGAAGAGCGCAAGGCTGAAGTGCAAAAGAAGATCCAGTACCACAAAGACTGCATCGCAACTCTCGAAGCCAAACTCTATGCGATTGATAACCCTAAAACTCCAGTCAGAACAAAAGGCATGAAACGTATCATAGCTGAGTCCAAACTCTCTGACGAGGAGACCGCAAAAGCCCTCGGCTTTGCAAGTGCTGATGAGATGAAAGCAAAGCTGATTGCGGCGGCAGAAAAGAAAAATAAGTGAGAATACAGCTAGGGCGTCTTGTACAGGCAAGGCGTCCTTGTTATATCTGTTTATACACAGGTGCCACCCTACCATGCTGATAGAACTAAATCTCCTTCGATTATACTCACGAACCCTACACCCTGTCAACGATGTGGGAAAGAATGAACATCGTTACTTGAACGTACAATTCCTCGACAGTAGAGGCCTTACACACTTCGTCACATTTCGACTCAAGACGCTGAAAGACCACTGCATCAAAAGCAATACGCTCGTCTATCATACGTGCTGAATCCCCACGCAACAACATCCGTTCAGCCTGCTCCTGTTTTGAAGCCAGCAAGCCTATAATATAGCAGGGCCGGCCTTTTGTCTTACAGTAAGCCTGTAGCTTCTTTGCGCCTATTGGCTCCATAATGACCAGATTAGAGGTATCTGCTTCCTTCTTTGAGAGACCATAATAGTTGCCCGCATACTCCTGGCATTCTACCATGTCCTCAGCGCTGAAGTTCTCTTTGCTGACGAAGTTATAGGCATCTAATGGTTCTCCTGCCCGCCGCTCGCGAGTGGTTGTTGTAGTAGCTCGCCGCAAGCCTAACCGCTCTACCAATAACTGCGCTACTGTAGTCTTCCCAGAAGCAGATGGCCCGACCAATATAAATATAGCGTCTTTCATACGAACCTACTCCTAATCTTCTTAATAAGCCATAGCAGCAATATCCATGGGCCGAAAACAATATATGCGGCAATGCCTACCATGTAGCCCAAAAGCATTGGTAACATTCCTACCTCCTATATGGTACAAACCGAATACATTCAACCGCGAATCTTCCTGGAAAATCACATAGAAGATGCGTGGTATTACACACTCCCTAGAATCGTATGGCAGGGGCAGTTGGTTTCGAACCAACGAATGACGGCGTCAAAGGCCGTTGCCTTACCACTTGGCTATACCCCCAAATTGATACACAAGGCCACACATTCGAGACCCTTATTCTCCTTCAATAATATATGGTGGGAACTCCACCAGAACTTATTGACACGGATTTGTTTCTTGCTGTATACTGATGACGCTAATCGCAGGAGGGCTACTGAATGCTTTACTACCCAAATGAACGCGAGATACAAAGGCTTCCACACAAACTCAAAGAAATGCTCTCTGACACACCTCCCAGTATAAAGAACCCTGTTCCCATTACGACTGAGAAACACGCCAGAGAGTACCTCACACTAAAAGTTGAGAAGTACTACGGCAACCACAAGGTTGCTGCTACTGTCGAAAAATATATAGGTAGTGCGATGAATACGCTACTCGCTGCCGGCTTTACATACGTGAATCTGTACGCTAAAGACTTTGTATTTCTTACTGAGCCACATGTGGCATCTGCGCTTGCATTCAATGAACTCAACCATATAGTGGATATTCCAGACGATATTGATCTGACATTTGGACTTACATACGAAAGGACTGATTAAACATGACAGAAGAGGAAAAGAGAGAAGCAATGGAAGCCGCCGCTTTCATAGAGAACAAACTCAAAGGCATGACACCAGAAGAGGCGGAGAAATATCTCTCTACAATCAAAATAGAGGGTGACTGCGTCGGCGAGGAAGAAGAATAAAGAATAGGGTAGAGTGTTATCCGGTAACACTCTACCCTATTTTATTACCCCATGTAGACCGGATCGTAATAATAGCCGTTTCTTGCAGCCTCCTCGACAGATGTAAACATGTCGAGGATGTGTGTACCCTCCGGCAGCAGGTCCGCGTACGCATACAACTTTGTTGTAGTGCCATCAGTGTTAATGCCTTCATATCCAGCAACCATCCGAGCCGTTTCGAGCTGCGCGCCACCAATAGAGAACGCCGACACCGCATGCCCAGACTTGAAGTCCCAGCCATCGATAAAGGCTAAGACCGTAGGGCCTGCAATTGGATTGACTTGTTTGAATGTTGTTAGGCTACTAGGAATGTAGATAAATTCCCCACCTCGCCCTGTGTTCTCCTGAAATTGATACATAAGCGAGTCACTCACAATAGAGTTGATTTGGCGGTAAATCTCAGCCTTATCAATACCCTGACTCTGTGCAGTCTCCTTGGTAAGTTTCCCATTCTGCAGTAGATATACGCTATCCCCACCAGTGTTAAGCGCATAGTACTTATCCCCAACCTCATAGGCATAGGGAATCTTCTGAGACCCTTGCAGGTACCAGCCTCCCTCTGAATCCTGCGTTGGAGTGTACATATAGTACCCGTCGTACGCTGCAACACAGAATACAGGAATATAGCCACTTTCGATCTGCATTTTTGACTTCTCTGTTAAAGGGAGATCATAATTCATGCACATGAGGTTAATAAAGGTTGTGAGCGCTACTTCTGGGTCTGCATTTGTACGTCCCAGGTCTGTGTAGTCTTGCCCTAGATGTGACATATTCAGCATCTCTTCGACGGCAGCATCCGTGGAATAGTCGATAGCAAATTTCAGTACGTACTCTTCCAACTGCATCTGCTCCTGCTGAACATTGTACACAATCAGCATAGTCATAATCGCAATGAAGAGTATAGGAACCGACAGGATAAACCCAAACCCTCTGTTCATGACCGGATCCTCCCTGCAAGCGTGAAATCAACCGGAGCCATATTAAGGCCGAACACGCTGTAGAGGAAGCTTGCCAGCCCTGTAGGCCCAACCTCCGTAACCTTTACCTTGAGCAGATCCCCCTGATTCCAACTGTAAATATCATCGGAACCCACATAAGTCATGTATGTGTCACCAGGATTCTTGGGGTCTGGGTTAACCACCTTCGCATACCTAAGAATCTGGACATCTACTAGCGGCCCATATGCCGAGCAGGCTAAGTAGAGGTCAGCCACATGTTTCTCATCAAGCACAGCCGTGTCTGTTACCTCATCCACAAAATTCGTAACCTCGGCAACAATAGAGCGCCGCGCCTGAAGTTGATCAGACACCATTACGTTTGCCAACATGATGATAATCAAGATGAAGCACAGGACAACGCCAAGGATTTTATTTATAAAGCCGTACACCAATCTCCCTCCTTACGCAATCAGATTTACTACCCACTTTGTCCCAGAAGGGTCTAGTGTTACGGACTCCACCTTGAGATCCATCTTATCCTTGAAAAATGAGTCCCAGGCTTTGTTAATGGACTCTTCCTTATCCTTAAAGTAGGCGTTATCGAAAGCCACCGTATATGTCTCACGCCCATGCTGGAAAACAACCGTCACAGGGTCTGGCACATAGGCGTCATTCACCACCAGTGACATCAGAGCATCCTTAGCAGTCTGTACTGGGTGTACGACCTCCTGGCCAAATGTGTTGTGCGCTACCATCTTCTCATCAACCTGGACGTCCATGTTGCTTCTCACTGCGGCAATTGACCACGTACCAACTGTGAGAACGAAGATTAGTGCAATCACAGAAATCAGTATATCGAACCCGTCACTTACTTCTTTCATTCGACCAAGGACACCTCCATCGTATAGAGTCCTGTCACCTCGTCGACCTCCCAAGACATGTAGGCTTTTCGTGCCATGTAATCATCCAGATCATCAACGGAAGTAGAAACCAGCACCCAATTGTTTGGGTTAGAAGAACTCTGCTCCTTGATAGAGAATGTGCTGATATTGCCATTTGCAGACGTGCTGCTAGCGCCATAGTTGATGCGCGTAACCAACTTCCAAATGTCTGCGACTGGTACCGGCTTCTCGTATGCGGCCAGGAAGAAAGCGTCCGTATCCTGCATAGATACCACAGGAGTAGTGACTTGGTCAGCAGTCTTATTCCAGAAATTTCGACCAATCATCATCAGGCTCAGGCCAACACTCAAAATGAAAGCCATAATACATGCACCCGCTGCAATTTTATATGCGGTATTTAGGTCTTCTCCCATCCTTTACACCTCCCTCGTATAATAAGTTTCAAAGTTAATAAATTCAGGTATCAGCAGGCTTTGAGGT
>ERZ1090862.155-NODE-155-length-29225-cov-7.350017_pt1 | contig 29225 bp, 34 predicted proteins | sample MGYA00478481_ERZ1090862 | MGnify/ENA primary metagenome ERZ1090862 (study PRJEB33644, sample SAMEA5815745) | chicken gut metagenome | biome: Chicken; feature: Gastrointestinal Tract; material: Caecum | place: Ireland | collected 2019-01-01 | study: A study of the... | reverse complement strand
TGAAACGGTCAATAAGAGTAGTAAAAGTAAAAATATTTGCTATATAGACTCTAACTCCTATATCTGTTTTATCTAAGGACGAATACAAAAGTTTTTCAGGATAAGATATAATGAGATGACAGGACACAGGCCGGGTGCGCATGCCCCGGACCTGTGTCCTTTTGCTTACCAGTCTGCACATGCGCCCAGGATAATATGAGAAGCCATGCAGACGGGTCTGCAGATGGCGGCTCATATTATCCTGGGCATATGGCGGACGCCATGCAGCGAGAAGAAGCTGCGAAGCAGCGGAATCGAGCTGCAGCATGTGCAGACGGACGGAAGAAGTGAGAAGCCATGCAGGCGAGCCGGCATATGGCGGCACAGGAAATCGGATTTGGAGGTTCACCATGGATAAATTATCACAGAAAAGAGCGCCCATCTATGAGGCGCTGGAGCGTTTTCGGAGAAACAGGGTCGTCCCCTTTGATGTTCCGGGACATAAGCACGGAAGGGGGAACCCGGAGCTGGTGCAGCTTCTCGGGGAGCGGTGCGTCAGTATTGACGTCAATTCCATGAAGCCTCTGGACAACCTGTGCCATCCGGTTTCCGTCATCAAAGAGGCGGAGGAACTGGCGGCGGACGCTTTCGGGGCGGACCATGCGTTCCTCATGGTGGGCGGGACCACGTCGGCGGTCCAGTCCATGATCTTGTCCTGCTGTAAAAAGAACGATAAGATCATCATGCCGAGAAACGTGCACCGAAGCGCGATCAATGCGCTGGTACTGTGCGGGGCAAAGCCGGTGTATGTAAACCCGGATGTGGACCAGAGACTGGGAATCTCGCTGGGAATGAAGAGGGACGACGTGGTGAAAGCCATTGAAGAGAACCCGGACGCAGTGGCGGTATTGGTCAACAACCCCACCTATTATGGTATCTGTTCCGACCTGAGGGCTATCGTGAAGGCGGCTCACGAGAAAGGGATGCTGGTCCTGGCGGACGAGGCCCACGGGACACACTTTTATTTCGGAAAGGATCTCCCGGTCTCTGCAATGGAAGCGGGAGCGGATATTGCGTCGGTGAGCATGCACAAGTCGGGCGGCAGTCTGACGCAGAGTTCTTTCCTGCTGACCGGAAAGGGCGTGAATCCGGGATACATCCGCCAGATCATCAACCTGACCCAGACCACGAGCGGGTCCTACCTGCTCCTGTCAAGCCTTGATATTTCCCGGAGAAATCTGGCGCTCAGGGGCGAGGAGGCTTTCCACGGTGTGACAGCTCTGGCAGAGTACGCCCGGGAGGAAGTCAATCAGATCGGCGATTATTATGCCTTCGGAAGGGAACTGGTCAATGGGGACAGCGTCTATGACTTTGACCCTACAAAGCTGTCGATCCATACGCTGGATATCGGGCTTGCGGGAATCGAGGTATATGACATATTAAGGGATGAATACGATATACAGATCGAGTTCGGTGACCTGGGAAATATCCTTGCATATCTGTCCATCGGCGACCGGATCCGGGAGGTAGAGCGTCTTGTAACAGCGCTTGCCGACTTGAAGCGGAGATATAAGAAGGATAAGGCGGGAATGCTCAGCCAGGAATATATTTCTCCGAAAGTGGTCATGACGCCCCAGGATTCGTTCTATGCGGAGAAGGAGTCTCTGCCGCTTGAAGAGACTGTGGGCAGGATCTGCAGCGAGTTCGTCATGTGCTACCCGCCGGGGATTCCGGTGCTTGCCCCGGGGGAGGAAGTGACGGATGAGATCATCAACTATATTGTATACGCGAAGGAGAAAGGCTGTTCCATGACCGGACCTGAGGATGAAAGGATCGAGCGGCTTAATGTACTGATATAAAGGAAGAGGGTGGAAGAAGATGGAAATGTGGTTTTCCGACATGCACACAGACGGCGTAAAGCTGTCCATCAAGATTGAGGAACAGCTTTTCAGCGCACAGAGTGAAGTCCAGCGGATCGACGTCCTTGAGTCAAAGGACTTCGGGAAGATACTCGTGGTGGATGGGGACCTGATGCTGACAGAGAGGGACGAATTTATTTACCATGAGATGATCACGCATGTGCCTATGGCGGTGCATCCTGATGTGAAGGAAGTCCTGGTAGTCGGAGGGGGAGACGGAGGCGTTGTCCGGGAACTGATCAAGTACGATACCATTGAAAAGATTGATGTGGTGGAGCCGGATCCGCTGCTGGTGGAGGTGTGCAGGAAGTATATCCCGGAGATAGCAGGGAGCCTGAACGATGAGCGGGTGACGATCTACCATGAAGACGGGCTGAGGTTTATACGTTCTAAGGGGGATGCCTACGACCTGATCATCATTGACTCCCCGAATCCCTTCGGCGCAGGGGAAGGGCTGTTTACGAAGGAGTTCTACGGGAACTGCTATAATGCGCTCCACGAGGACGGCGTCATGATCAACCAGAATGAGAGCCCTTTCTATACGGAAGAAGCGTTCCAGTGCCAGCGGATGCACCGGAGGATCCTGGAGACATTCCCTATCTGCCGGGTGTACCAGGCGCATATCCCGTCTTACCCGTCGGGGCACTGGCTCTTTGGGTTCGCGTCGAAGAAATACCATCCGCTGGATGACCTGGATAAAGTCGGATGGAAACTGAAAGGGATCCATACGAAATATTACGAGCCGAGGCTGCATGCAGGGGTGTTTGCCCTGCCGGCCTATGTGGAAGAACTTCTGGAGGATGTGGAAAAGAAGGATGGAAGATAGAGAAATGTGGAAAAATGTTGTGGATTATATCGGCTGTGACGCGGAGTATGGGGAGGCAGAGGTGGTACTGTTCGGAGCGCCTTTTGATTCCACCACCTCCTTCCGCCCGGGAACCCGGTTTGCGGGACAGGCGATCCGAAATGATTCCTATGGGCTGGAGACCTACAGCCCGTATCAGGACATGGAACTGACGAAAGGTACTGTGTACGACTGCGGGGATCTGGACCTGGCGATAGGGGATTCCGGCAAAGTCCTGGAACAGATCAGGGAGACGGCGGAACAGATATTCTGTGACGGGAAAATACCTTTTATGATCGGAGGGGAGCATCTGGTGACGCTGGGGGCGGTCCGCGCTGCAGCAAAAAGATACCCGGACCTGCATATCATCCATTTTGATGCCCATACGGATCTGAGGACAGATTACCTGGGGGTGGAGCTGTCCCATGCCTGTGTCATAAGGAGATGCTGGGAACTGCTCGGCGATGGGCGGATACACCAGCTTGGAATCCGGTCAGGAGAAAGATATGAATTTGACTGGGCGAGGAGCGGACACACGGATTTTCATCCCTTTGTACTGGATGACCTGGATGCAGTCCTGGAGAGCGTGGGAGACGCGCCGGTATATTTTACGGTGGACCTGGATGTGATGGACCCGTCCGTTTTTCCCGGGACGGGGACGCCGGAGCCCGGGGGCGTGGATTTCCTGACGCTCATGAGAGCCGTGACGAAGGTGTGCCGGGCTGCCCGCCTTGTGGGATGCGACGTGAACGAGCTGTGCCCGCCCTGTGATCCGACCGGAGCCTCCACGGCTGCAGCGTGCAAGGTCATCCGGGAGATGCTGATCGCTATCGTGAACAAGAAAGGCAGATAAACTGGATAAGTGTTATAATATGGACAGTCAGATACATCAGAGAAACGAAAGGAGAAGATGGAAATGGGAAAGATCATGATCATTGGATGCGGAGGGGTAGGAAGCGTAGCAGTGCAGAAATGCTGCCAGAACAGCGACGCCTTTTCTGAGGTGGTGATCGCCAGCAGGACAGTGTCAAAGTGTGACGCCCTGAAAGCAAAGCTGGAAGGAAAGACAAAGACGAAGATCAAGACCGTTCAGGTGGATGCGGACGATACGGCAATCCTGACAGAGCTGATCCGCCAGGAGAAACCGGATGTGGTGCTGAACCTTGCGCTGCCGTACCAGGATCTCCTTATCATGGAGTGCTGCCTGGCGGCAGGCGTGCATTACATTGACACGGCAAATTATGAGCCGGAGGATACAGCGAAATTCGAGTATAAATGGCAGTGGGAGTACAGAGAACGTTTTGAGAAGGCGGGGCTGACCGCTTTGCTTGGAAGCGGGTTCGACCCGGGGGTGACCGGCGTGTTTTCCGCATATGCCCTGAAGCACTATTTTGACGAGATCAACTATATTGATATCCTGGACTGCAACGCGGGGGACAACGGGTATCCCTTTGCTACAAACTTCAACCCGGAGATCAATATCCGCGAGGTGTCTGCAAACGGTTCCTACTGGGAGAACGGGCACTGGGTAGAGACAAAACCGATGGAGATCAAGCGCACCTACAACTTCCCGGAGATAGGGAAGAAGGATATGTATCTGCTGCATCATGAGGAGCTTGAGTCCCTGGCAGTCAATATCCCGGGCATCAAGAGGATCCGCTTCTTTATGACCTTCAGCGAGAGCTATCTGACCCATCTGAAATGCCTTGAGGACGTGGGGATGACGTCCATCGAACCGGTCATGTACAACGGACAGGAGATCGTCCCGCTGCAGTTCTTAAAGACACTCCTTCCGGACCCGGCTTCGCTGGGACCGAGGACAAAGGGAAAGACAAATATCGGGTGCATTTTCATCGGAAAGAAGGATGGAAAAGAGAAGAAGCTGTACATCTATAACGTGTGCGACCACCAGGAATGCTACAAAGAGGTGGAATCCCAGGCTGTTGCCTATACGACGGGAGTTCCGGCAATGATAGGAGCCATGCTGGTCATGAATGGGACGTGGAGACGCCCGGGAGTGTTCAACGTGGAAGAGTTTGACCCAGATCCGTTCATGGATGCCCTGAATAAATGGGGGCTTCCGTGGAAGGTCAGTGAGGACCCGGAGTTGGTTGAGTAAAGATTGACTTTGACGGAGGGCAGACCGATCCAGTATTCTCATTGCGGACTCGCTTTCGCTCGGAGCAGAACGCAGCGGTACTAAGAGCGCAAAGGACGCGCTCTAAGTGCCGGCGTCCTGCTACGGTCCTTAATGAGAACACCGGACCGGTCTGCTTCATCGAAGGGGAAGCTTGCGAATAAATCCGCGTAGAATACCCGGCAGGAGCAGCTTCGCAGAGGGGAAGTTCTGCAGCTTTACAGGAAGGTGTTCCCGGGCGGAGTTGTGTCGAAGGGGAATTTTGTGGATAAATCTGCGGAGAACACCCAACACCCGGCAGGGCAGCTTCGCAGGAGGGAAGTTTGCAGTTCGTCGGAGGAAGAGAAGTTTTGAAGGGAGAGGATTATGGAGGGACGGGAACTTAAGACGCCTTGTTTTGTGGTGCAGGAGAGGAAGATACGGGAGAATCTGGAGATCCTGAAGGGGATCGAGGAGGATACGGGATGTCATATCCTTCTGGCGCAGAAGGCATTTTCCATGTATTCCTTGTATTCCCTGATCGGGGAGTATCTGGACGGGGCGACGGCCAGCGGGCTTTATGAGGCGAGGCTGGGATATGAGGAGATGGGAAAGGAGAATCATATCTTCTCTCCGGCGTACCGGGCGAATGAGATGGACGAGATCCTCAGGTACTGTGATCACATCGTGTTTAATTCTCCTTCCCAGCTCGGGAAATACGGGGCGAAGGTGAAAGCTGCGGGGCGCAGTGTGGGGCTCCGCATCAACCCGGAATGCTCCACCCAGGAGGGGCATGCGATTTACGATCCCTGCGCGCCATTTTCACGGCTTGGGACGACGCTGGAAACGTTTCGGCAGGAGCTATCAGAGGAGGACATCCGGAGTCTGGACGGACTGCATTTCCATACGCTGTGCGAACAGAACTCGGATGATCTGGAGGTGACGCTGAAGGCGGTGGAGGAAAAGTTTGGTCCTTATCTCCACGGGATGAAATGGGTCAATTTTGGCGGCGGACACCATATCACCAGACCGGATTATGACCGGGAGGTGCTCAAAAAATGCATTCGGCACATGCAGGAAACATATGGGGTGGAAGTTTATCTGGAACCGGGGGAGGCGGTGGCGCTGAACGCGGGGATCCTGCTCACGGAGGTGCTTGAGATCGTGGACAACGAGATGAAGATCGCCATCCTGGATACGTCGGCGGCGTGCCACATGCCGGATGTTCTGGAGATGCCCTACCGGCCGCCGCTCAAAGACGCGGGGGATCCGGCGGAGGAGTGCACGGACGAAAAAACAGAGACAGAGCCACCGTCAGAGAATATGGTTGGGAGTGGAAAAGACGCGGGAGCATGCAACCCGGAGAAACCGTATATTTATCGCCTCGCGGGACCGACATGCCTTGCGGGAGACGTGATCGGAGACTACTCTTTTGCCAGACCGCTGCAGTGCGGGGACAGGCTGGAGTTTCAGGATATGGCGATCTACACTATGGTGAAGACGAACACGTTTAACGGGATGAAACTTCCGGATATCGTCCTGGAGAGAGAGGACGGAACGTGCGAGGTTGTGCGAAGATTTGGATATGAAGATTTTAAGATGAGACTATAACTGAAAGATAAACTTATCACTCCGGTAGATCGTCCTCGCTACCTCCACCACGGTTCCGGCGGGCAGCGTCACACATTTACAGGTCAGCACGAGACAGGGGGCGTACCCTTTGACATTGAGAAAGGTGCGCTCTTTTTTGCTGAGCGAGGAGACAGTGAGCTGGGCGTTGTCTGTCTTCAACTGGACGTAACCGCAGGAGTGGATATAGTCGTACACGGAGGTGAGTGTTTTCCCGTCCTCTGCGATCCGGGGGAACAGGTCCTCCGGCAGATAGCTGATGTGGATGGCGGCAGGCTCTCCATCCAGGATACGCAGCCGCGTGATCTTGTACACCGGCTCGTCAAAATCCACGTCGAGCATGCTGTGGATCAGGGAATCGCCGCTGATCTTGCGGCATCCCACGTTCCGGGTCTCAAAGTTCAGTCCCATTTCCCGCATTTTCTTGGAGAAACTTTCGTCGCTCATGGAAAGGCGGATCTTTTCCCGCTTTCCGGAGAAAAAGCTCCCATATCCCTGCATGGAATAAACGTATCCCAGTTCTTTCAGACGCTCATAGGCCTTTCGGATCTCGGACCGGGGGACCTGGAAGCGGACTGCCATCTTGTTTTCGCTGGGCATCTTTTCCCCTTTGGCATATTTATCATTCTGAAATTCTTTGATCAGCGTGTCAGCGATCATTTCCCAGGTCCATTTTTTTGTCATGACGATCTCCTTTTTTGTGATGATTTCCTTTTGTGACGCTCTGTTTTTTGTGAAGTTCTGCTTTTTTGAAAGATTATAACAATGTAAAAACGCTCCTACAATAGTCTGCTGATCACTTTACAAAGGTTTTACGAAGTCCAGTTGGCAACTTTACAAAATCTCTATAAGATGCAGGACGTACCGGAGATGACTCCGGGAGACAGGAGGAGAACAGTGATGAACAGGCGTGAAATGTCCGCCATCCTGGCAGGTGCTTCGGCGGAAGAGGTCAGAGCAGCGGCGGCGGGGATCAGGGACAGATATGAGATACAGATTCTGAAACAGCCACAGAAGACGCTGGTGATGGTCAAGGTGAGAGAGTCGGTGAAGAAGTCCCTCTTCTATCTCGGAGAGGTGCTGGCGACGGAGTGTATGGTAACGGTGAACGGCGCAAAAGGCGCCAGCGTGATGGCAGGAGACAACTTTGAGAAATGCATCAACGCGGCGGTCATAGACGGATTCATGAACACGGAAAAAATGCCGGAGTGCGGGATCCCGGAGGAAGAGCGGGAGGCTCTCCGGAGCGAGATAAAGCGGCTGGGAGAGAAACAGAAAAAAGACAGAGAGAAGCTGAACCGGCAGATACGGAAGTCGAAAGTAAACTTTAATGTGATGGGAGAATAGAGATGGCAGAAGAGATCAGATCAGTATATCAGTTTGATTTTGTCCATGACGGACAGAAGGTGTTCCGGGAACTGCTGAGCGCTATGGCGAATCCCGGACAGATCAGGAAGATCGGGGAGCAGGCCGGGAAGTTCAAAGGGGATTATGCATCGCTGCTGGCGCTGGGATGCACACTCCTGGACAACGAAGAAAAGATGTATGTGGAGAAGAACCCCAGGCTGTCGTCGGAACTGCACAACCTGACGCTGTGCAGGGAAGCGGATCTGGATCAGGCGGACTACGTGTTCCTCTCTTCAGAGATGAACTACGGTTCCATGGAGCAGATCCTGAAAAATGTAAAGCGCGGAACCTATGCGGATCCTCAGGAATCGGCGACGATCTTTCTTCTGTGCAGTGAGACGCAAGGAGAGGAAGAGATGACGCTGAGAGGTCCGGGAGTGGACGGCGAGAAGAAGATCCGGGTGTATCCGTATATTAAGAAGGTCATCCGGCTCAGGAACGACCTGGAGATCGAGTATCCTCTAGGTGTGGACCTGGTGTTTGTGGACGGCAGCGGAAATCTGATCGGGATCCCGCGCCTTGTAAAGATAGACTGAGAAGGGGGACGTGAGAAGAAATGGCTTATGTAGCGGTTACCGGCGGAAGAGAGGCGATCGAGCAGTCTCTGAAGCTGCTGGAAATATTCAGGGAGAGCGGGGAGGACATCACCATCTCCTGCATTATGGAGAACATGGGACTTCTGATCGACAAGATCATGAGCGAGGCGGGATTCTATTCCAGAGAATACGCGGCGCTGGCGCTGAAACAGTGCGAGGGAAGCGTGGAGGAAGCAGTGTTCCTTTTAAGGGCGTACCGGTCCACTCTTCCGAGAAATTACTATTCTAATGTAGTGGATACCTCAGACATGAGACTGATCCGCAGGATCTCGGCGGCGTTCAAGGATATTCCGGGGGGACAGATCCTTGGTCCTACCTACGATTATTCTCACCGCCTTCTGGATTTCTCACTGATGGACGGAGAGAAAAAGAAGGAAACGGCTGAAATAGATGCGGGAGCAGAAGAATCAGGCGAGGACATCCGCTGCGGACGCGTGACGGATCTTCTGAAAGAGGAGGGTGCTATGGCAGAGGTGGAGGAAGACAACACGGAGCCTTTCGACGTGACAAGCAATCTTCTGACCTTTCCCGCGCCCAGGAGCGCGAGGCTCCAGACATTTGCAAGGAGCGACGCAGGATTCCTGGGAGGAGTGGCGTACAGCTCCATGAGAGGATATGGCGCGGTACATCCTACCGTATCAGAGCTGCGCTGCGGATACCTGGAGATCTGTGTGCCCTATGTGCTGGACGAGGAGGATGAGATCTGCATCGGAGAGATCCTGGTGACTGAGGTGGAAGCGCTGGTGCCGTCCCACACGGAGACGGACGAGGAGTTCGCGAAGATGACCCTGTCCGGTGGATATGGACTGATCTTCGGAAGAAATGAGAACAAGGCGATCGCCATGTCCATCGCGGACGCCAGCCTTGAGACGAAAGGGGACACGCCGTCCCAGGATGAAGAGTTTGTGCTGACACATGGGGACTGCCTTGAGATGAGCGGGTTCATCTCCCATCTCAAGCTGCCTCACTATGTAACGTTCCAGTCAAGTCTGGACCGTGTCAGAGCAAAAGGAGGAGAACAATGATCGACGCAAAGCATTATAATTTTGCCTTTCTTGACGAAGGGTCCAAACGAGAGATAAGAAGGAGCATATTGAAGGCAGTGGCGATCCCGGGGTATCAGGTGCCTTTCGGGTCGAGAGAGCTCCCCATCGGAAGAGGATGGGGAACCGGAGGGATCCAGATCACTCTTTCCATCATCGGAAGAGATGACGTCCTGAAGGTGATCGACCAGGGAAATGACGACAGTGTGAACGCGGTCAACATCAAGAAGCTGGTGGGAGAGTGCACGGATGTGGAGGTGACCACGGATTCCGAGGAGGCGACGATCATCCAGAGCCGACACAGGATCCCGGAGATCCCAATGAGGAACGATCAGATCCTGGTACTCCAGGTGCCGACGCCGGAGCCTCTGCGTATCGTGGAGCCGAAGGAGTCGGTGACAAAGCAGATGCATGCGGAAGCGGAGTACAGCGGGATGTGGCTGTCTCTGTTTGAAGATCTGACACAGTACGGGAAGATCAGCATCAGCTCCGAGTATCCGGTGATGGTGGAGGACCGGTATGTGATGAACCCGAGTCCTATCCCCAGATATGACAACTGGAAGTTAAATGACAGCGAGACCCTCTATCTGTTCGGGGCAGGGCGAGAGAAGAAGATCTACGCCATACCGCCCCACACGAAGGTGGTTTCCATGTGCTTCGAGGATGTGCCTTTCCAGACAGAGGACTTCGAGGGCAAACGCTGCCGGCTCTGTGGCGCTACGGGCGTGTATCTGGACGAGCTCATCGATGAGGCCACAGGAGAGAAAGTATACGAATGCAATGACACCGGATTCTGCAAGGGAAGACGGATGCGCTATAAGAACAGGGTGCAGACAGAGGCTGCACAGAGCAGAGAGGAGAGTGTATAGAGATGGAAAAGCCGGTGCTTCGGATCGACCACCTGACGGTGCGCTATGGAAAGACATGCGACTACTGCCGGAACGGGGGAAAGCTGAACAAGAATACCTGTCCTCACTGTAAGACGGTGTGGGCCTGCAACGATGTAAACGTGTCTCTCTATGAGGGGGAGATCCTGGGGATCGTGGGAGAATCCGGTTCCGGGAAATCTACATTGATGAAGAGCCTTTACTTTGACTTCGGCATCACGGAAGGGAAAGGCTATCTGAAAGATTTCCACAACGGAGAGGAGGATATCTTCTCCCAGAGCCTTCAGCAGAAGAAATATATCAAGAACCATATCATGGGAATGGTGTACCAGAACCCGATGCTTGGGCTCCGGATGGACTATTCCAGCGCGGGCAATATCGCGGAGAAGCTGATCGCCGCCGGAAACCGGAACTTCGGAAAGATGAATGAGAGAGTGGCGGAACTTCTGGACGCGGTGGAGATCCTCCAGTCCAGAAAGAAAGAGCCGCCGAAAAATTTCAGCGGAGGTATGCAGCAGAGAGTGCAGATCTCAAAGGCCCTTGCCAACAATCCTGCGATCCTTCTGCTGGATGAGGTGACCACCGGTCTTGATCTGTCCGTCCAGGCGAGAGTTCTGGAACTGATCCGGAAGATCCGTCAGGAGTTCAATATTTCCATCATGCTGGTGTCCCACGATCTCGCCGTGATCCGGATGCTGGCGGACCGGACTATTGTGATGCTGGACGGAAAGATCATCGAGCAGGGGCTGACGGACCAGATCCTCGATGATCCCCAGCAGCCCTACACCCAGCAGTTGGTACATTCGCTGCTGTAGAAAGACAACCGGTCATCCGGTTCTGGGGATAGCCCGGGAAGGATGGTCGTTCAGGAGGAATTGATCGAATGAAGACATGTTTTAAGAACGGGAAGCTGGTCCTTGCGGACCGGGTCCTGGAAGGATATACACTTGTGACCGAGGGGGAGAGGATCCTTGCAATCTGCCCTGACGGTGAGGTGACGGAGCAGACTGGAACGGCGGAGCCGGTCAACACAGGAAGAGGGAAGCCTGTGGAGAAAACGGGCACGTCGGATCAGGACGCGGAAAAAGACAGCGAGAGCCGCGTGATCGACCTGAATGGAAAGTTTGTTATGCCGGGGATGATCGACATCCACTCCGATATGATCGAGGCGTACATCCAGCCCCGGAGTACGGCAGTGATGGATTTTGAGATGGGGCTGCGGGAGGCGGAACGTGTGCTTGCTTCCTGCGGGATCACCACCATGTTCCATTCCATCTCCATGTACCGGGAGGGGACATGGGATGTAAAGGAGATCCGGCAGGCGCCCCAGGTGAGGAAGCTGGCGGCGCTGATCGGGCGGTACCGTCATGAGAAACGGCTGACACGCCACAGATACCATCTGAGGTATGAGATCGACAACCTGGCCTGCTACGACGACGTCATGGAGATGATGGAGGAGGGACTGGTGGACCTGTTATCCTTTATGGATCACTCGCCCGGACAGGGGCAGTACAAGAACCTGGAGATCTACCGGAAGCATCAGCCGGATGAGGGAAAGAACCTTACAGATCAGGAGTTTGCGGATCTGGTCCGCCGGGAGAAGGAAAAAGAGAGGGTCTCCTTTGAAGGGCTGAAAAAGCTCTCCGACTGTGCCGGAAGGCTGGGGATCTCGGTGGCAAGCCATGACGATGACACCGTGGAGAAGCTGAAGGTAAACAGAGAACTGGGAGTCCGGATCAGCGAATTCCCGATCACTCTTGAAGTGGCGAAGGCGGCAAGGCAGGAAGGATTCATGACGGTTGTGGGCGCGCCGAACATCCTGCTTGGCGGCTCCCACTCGGGAAACCTTTCGGCGCTGGAGGCGATCCGGCAGGAGGCGGCAGACGTCCTGGTATCGGATTACTATCCCCAGGCGCTGCTCCACGCGGTGTTCCGGCTGTATAAAAAAGAAGGGGTCCCGCTGTGGGAAGCCGCCCGCTACGTAACGCTGAACCCGGCGAAAGCAGTGGGCATGGACGGTGAGACAGGCTCCCTGGAGCCCGGAAAACTTGCGGATCTTCTGATCGTGGACGGCGGGGGAGAGATGCCTCTGCTGGAACAGGTCTATGTGGCTGGGCAGAAAGTGTTTGAGTGCAGTTACAGGGAAGCAGATCAATGAACATTGACGGTTCACATCTGACTGCCGCCTGCACAGGAACTGGAATAGTGAAATGGCATGGATGTGCCGGGAAAGATGAGGATGAAAAATGGAAAAGATTTTGGAGATAAAAGGGCTGTCGAAGGAGTTTTACCTGCATGAACAGCAGCGGGAGATCAAGAGCTGCCGGGATATTTCGTTCAGCCTGAACAAAGGCGGGTTCATCGGGATCGTGGGGACCTCCGGCGCGGGAAAATCCACGGTGCTGCGGTGCATCTACCGCACTTATCTGGCGACCACAGGGAGCGTGATCTACGATTCCCTCTCTTACGGAAAGCTGGATCTTGTGAAGGCCCAGGAGAGACAGATTATCCATCTGCGCAAGGTGGAGATCGGATATGTGTCCCAGTTCCTGACGATCCTTCCCAGGACCACGGCGAAACAGCACGTGATCAACGGAGCTCTGGACGCGGGATTTTCCTATGAAGAGTCGGTGAGGAAAGCGGAGGAGATGCTTCGCTACTTCAAACTCAGCGAGAATCTGTGGGATATCTACCCGAATACATTTTCCGGGGGAGAGAAGCTGAGGCTGAACCTGGCTCACGCCATGGTGAAAGCGCCGCGGCTCCTTCTTCTGGACGAGCCCACTGCGTCGCTTGACAACAACACGAAGATCCTTGTGAAAGAACTCCTGATGAAGCTGAAGGCAGAGGGGACTTCCATGATCGGGATCTTTCATGACCTGGAGTTCATGGAAGGGCTCTGCGACCATGTCTATAACATTTCTCAGGGAAGCTTCCAGCCGGAAAAGGAGGCGTCCTGATGTATCTTGCGGATTTACATGTACACTCTTCCGTTTCCGACTGCAGCATGGACGCGGAGAGCATATTGAAAGAGGCGAAGGACGCAGGTGTGACCCATCTGGCGTTCACAGATCATGACACCACGGAACTGGCGCGGGAGCATGTGGAACTGGCGGCGCAGTACGGCATCTGTGCCGTGCCCGGTGTGGAGATGTCGGCATACGACTATAAAAAAGACCGGAAGGTACACATCCTGGGCTATGCGTACGCGAAGACAAAATACATCGAGCAGATCGGAAGCGAGACGCTGAGAAAGAGGAATGAGAACTGTCTGAAGCAGATCGGGATCCTGAATGAGCTGGGGTATCATGTCCCGGTAGAAGAAGTAAAAAAGCTGGCAGGGAAATGCATCTATAAGCAGCATATCCTGGACTATCTTGTGAAGACAGGGCAGAGCAGGACGCTGTTCGGGGATATCTATAAGAATGTGTTCAAGAACGGAGGGCCCTGTGATTTTGATATCCAATATCCGGATGCAGAGGACTGCGTGCGTGCGATCAAGGCGGACGGCGGATTTGCGGTGCTCGCCCACCCGGGGCAGCTGGGAAATTACTGCGCCATCCACAGGCTGGCGGAGGCGGGGCTGGACGGGATCGAATTCAACCATCCATCTCACAGCGCGTCGGATAAGAAGAGAGTGGAAGAGTTCGCCAGGAGCTATTCCCTGTTCATGACCGGAGGAAGCGATTTCCACGGGAGGTATGAGAAGACTCTGAGCAGCCTGGGGCAGTATCCGGCACCGGAGAGCAGCCGTGTCATCTTTGAGAACAGATAACACTGCATGTAAAGAAAAAAGCGGCAAATGTTAAATCCAGTGTATTTTCCCCCGCTTTTTTAACAGAAGTTATACAAGAAGCAAATAAAAACCCCAAACGGGGCAGATATAATATCCGCGTAAAAGAAATCAATGGAGGATTTGTAAAATGAAAAAGAGATTTGCACTTCTTGCGATGGCAGCAGTCATGGCAATGGGCACACTGACAGGATGTGTGACAACACAGAGTGAAGCGCAGGCGGCCGGAGGAGACGCTGCTTCCGAAGATGAAAGCGTACTCAACGTATATACGGCGCTGGAGGATGAGCAGGTAACGGATTACCTGGAGGAATTCAAGGAGCTTCATCCGGATGTGACGGTCAATGTGACGAGAGAGTCCACCGGAGTCATCACATCCAGACTGCTGGCGGAGAAGGACAACCCGGTGGCTGACGTTGTGTGGGGACTCTCCGCGACAAGCCTTCTTGTGCTGAAACAGGAAGGGATGCTGGAGCCCTATGCGCCGGAAGGAGTTGACCGTATCCTTCCTCAGTTCAAAGATACAGACGAGACGCCATCCTGGGTCGGCATCGATGCATGGGAAACCGCGTGGATCGTGAACAAGGAAGTGCTCAAATCCCACGGGATCGACACAGTCCCGACTTCCTATCAGGACCTCCTGGATCCGAAGTATGAAGGGCTGATCGCGATGTCCAACCCGGCTTCTTCCGGAACAGGTCTTCTCACCGTGAACGGCATCCTTACTCTTTACGGTGAGGAAGAGGGCTGGAACTATCTGGATGAGCTTGACAAGAATGTAGCGGTCTACATGCACTCCGGAAGCCAGCCGGCGAAAGAGACGGCGGCAGGAGAATACGGGATCGGTATCTCCTTCGGATACAGATGCCTTCAGTCTGCCGAGGAAGTGGGAAGCGATATTTGCGAAGCGGTATTTCCGAAGGAAGGTTCCGGATGGGATATGGAAGCCAACGCATTGGTCAAAAAGGACAATGAGAAGGATATCGCAAAAGAGTTCCTTGACTGGGCGATCTCTGACAATATTATGAAGAAATATGCGACAAACTATCCGATCGTTGCCATCGGCGTGGGCGATGACATTCCGGAGGGATATTCATCCAACCCGCTGGATCAGCTGATCCCGGACATTGACTTTAATAAGGCTGCGGCGGACAGGGAGAGCATCCTTGCCGAGTGGTCGGACAGATATGACGCAAAGAGCGCACCGGAGGAATAGAAAGACCATGAGCGTAAGTCTGAAGATTGAAAATGTATCAAAGGTTTATGACAAAAATATTGCACTGAACCATGTGAATCTGGATGTGCAGGCAGGCGAGTTCGTCTGCCTGCTCGGTCCTTCCGGATGCGGGAAGTCAACGCTCCTGCGGCTGATCGCGGGACTGGATACCCCGACGGAGGGAAAGATCTATATCGGAGACCGGGATGTGACGGGCCTTCCCCCTTCCAGGAGGAATTTCGGGATCATGTTCCAGTCCTATGCCCTGTTTCCGAACCTGACTGCTTATGAAAATGTGGCGTACGGGCTCCGGAACAAGAAGATGAGGAACAGCGACATCGATACAAGAGTGAACCGGCTGTTTGACATGATCAAGCTTTCTAACGCGAAGAACCGTCTCCCGTCCCAGATGTCGGGAGGAGAGCAGCAGCGTGTTGCGCTGGCCCGCGCTCTTGCGACAGAACCGGATTTCCTTCTCCTGGATGAACCACTGTCCGCGCTGGACGCGAAGGTACGTCTCACCCTCCGCAGGGAGATCTGCAATATCCAGAGGGAACTGAACCTTACCACCATCATGGTGACCCATGACCAGGATGAGGCGCTTACCATGGCGGACCGGATCGTAGTCATGAACAAGGCCGTGATCATGCAGTCGGGCACCCCGGAGCAGATCTATGAGAATCCGGAGAATCCGTTTGTGGCGGATTTCATCGGTTCCATCAACTTCATCAGTGCAGAGGAAGGGGCGCCTTACGGACTGGTCAAAGGGAAGACCGCGGCAGTGCGGCCTGAGAAGATCCAGATCAGCAGGACAGAGCAGGCGGGCAGCCTGAGAGGAGAGATCCGGGATATCGAGTTCCGCGGATTCTACAACCGGGTCACAGTCAGTCTGACCCATGTGGTGCACGGCGATGTAACTCTCGCGGTGGATGTGCCTTTCCAGACGGCAAAGACCATGAGATTCCGGACAGGAGAGAACGTCTGGCTCGTGATCCCGCAGGAAGAGGTGCTCCAGTTCGAGACAGCTTAGGCAAAACGATGTACCCGGGAAGGAATAGACAGAAATGAAGAAGATAAGTCAGAGACTGCAGCGGTTCACGAAGGAGGACCTTGTCCGGGCGGCCGCTGTGTACGCAGTCATTGTTTTTTTACTTGTATTTTTAGTGTTCCCGCTGGCAACGCTGTTTGTAAAGGCGTTCCAGGATAAGGACGGAATGTTCATCGGGCTGACACATTTCGCAAAATATTTCACCAGCAGGGCAATGGTATATTCGATCAGCAACACCTTTGTGGTCTCCATCTGGTCCACCGTGATCTCGGTGACCCTGGCGTTCTTCTACGCCTATGCCCTGTCCAGAAAAAATGTGCCGGCAAAAAGTTTCTTCCGGTATGTGGGGATGATCCCGATCTTTGCGCCGACCATGCTCCTCGGTATCGCCCTGATCTACCTGTTCGGGAATCAGGGTATCCTGACCTCGCTGGGGCTGGAAATTCCCCTTTACGGAAAGGTGGGGATCATCATCTCGGAGAGCATCTACTGCTTCCCGGCGGCGACCACGATCCTCATGGTGGCGTTTTCCGCCGCGGACAACCGTCTGTATGAGGCGGCGGAGACGATGGGGACATCGGCTCTGAGAAAAATGGTGACGATCACGATCCCGAACGTGAAATACGGACTGATTAACGCCATATTTGTTTCCTTTACATATAGCTTTACCGATTTTGGCGCGCCTTCCGTTGTGGGAGGAAACTATAACGTACTGGCGACGGACGTGTATAAGCAGGTGGTGGGACAGCAGAACTTTAATATGGGAGCGGTCGTGGGGATTATTCTCCTTTTTCCCGCTGTCCTGTCGTTTATCGTGGACTGGTTTACCAATAAGAAACAGAGCGCGGCGATCAACTCCAAATCCGTGCCCTACCAGATCAAGCCTCACCGGGCCAGCGATCTTGCCGCGACTGTGTTCTGCATCATCGTGGCGCTTGCCATGATCCTGTTTTTTGCAGTAGCGCTGTTCGCGTCGCTGATTAAGCTGTGGCCCTATAACCTGACGTTTACGCTGGACAATTATAACCTGGCGGAGGCAGGTTCGGGGAGCGGGCTGACCGCCTTCCGGAACTCCATCCTGATCTCGCTGATCTCGGCGTTTCTGGGAACAGTGATCACATTTATTGGGGCGTATATCATTGAAAAGACCCAGCAGAAATTCCGGATCAGCCGGAAGATCGCCTATTTTCTGTCCATCACACCGCTGGCGATACCGGGAACCGTTGTGGGACTGAGTTTCATCATGTTTTTTAATGCGTCGGCGTTCAATATCCCGTTCACACAATATGCGATACTGAATCCGCTGCATGGGATCTACGGAACGATCTGGATCATCGTCTTTGCGAATCTGATCCATTTCTATTCGGTTCCGTTTTCCACGGCGACAACGGCGCTGAAACGGCTGGACAAAGAGTTTGAAACGGTATCCGAATCCTTGTCTGTACCGTTCTACAGGACGTTTGCAAAGGTGACGGTTCCGCTCTGCTTTCCGGCAATCTGTGAGATGTGGGTATATTTCTTTGTAAACTCTCTCGTTACTGTGTCTGCGGTTGTATTTCTCTATACGCCGACTGCACCCATCACTTCCGTCATGATCGTGAGTATGCAGGGGGCCGGACAGACCGCGCCTGCGGCTGCGATGTGTATGCTGCTGCTGTTTATCAACCTGATCGTGCGGCTCCTGTATGAGGCATTGCGTTATGGGCTGAGAAAAAGGGAAAAACGGCTGAAGGTATAAGCTATATAGAAGCTGTACAGGCTGAGGATGGAAGGCATGAGAGGAATAGAAGAGCGGCTCATACAGATGGAGACCGGAAATCAGAAAAAGTTTGAGAAAAAAGGTCAGAAAAAGGAACAGCCGGGAGCGGGTCAGCTCCGGTGCTGTTCCTTTTTCATCTCCATACGGGAGAGGAAGAAGATCGCGCAGAATCCTGCGGCAAACGTGATCGCGCAGACAGGGAGCGCGAGTCCCTGTGGGACTCCGGGGAAAATCTCAGCGACAGAGCCGAGAAGAAAGCCCAGAATGATAAAGTAGGACGGATGGGGGTGCGCGGCCATGGCGCGTTCCAGTGCTCTTGTGATAAGAACGATCCCAAGTACCAGCCCGATGCCCAGCGGGAGGAGAAAGGGCAGGTGGAGAGTGCTGATGGCGCTCATTGTCCGGTCATACAGCCCCAGAAGGAGCAGCAGATAGGACACGCTGATCCCGGGAAGAACGAGGGCTGCCGCGGTGACAAAACCGGCGATAAGGAGAAGGAGAAAGCCCACAGTCCCGCTGGAGTTTTCTGCATTGAAGAGGTCCTGCGGGAGAAGGCCGAGCGCGGAGACAGCGACCAGGCCCAGTATCACATATCCCGCGATCCGCCAGGTCAGTTTTTTTGCGCCGGACTGCCGGACGATCAGTGGGATACCGCCTGCCACAGCGCCGATAAAGAAGTAGAGCATGGGCATGGGATAGCGCTCGATGAGCTGCAGGAGCGGATTGGCGAAAAGAAGGACGCCAAGGATTCCTCCCATGGAAAAGACCACAAGGAAGATGAGATTTTCTTTTTTGTTTTTCATAAATGAGCTTACGGAGGAGATGAGACGGTCGTAGATCCCAAGGATCATCGCCATAGAGCCTCCGCTTACCCCGGGGACAAGCATGGTCCCGCCGATGATCAGCCCTTTCAGGGCAGTGAGAAAGTTATTGTTTTTTCTGCTGTTTTCATCCATATATTTAAAACTCCTTTTTTACTTCTTTTATATTTTAGTTTCATTATAAGTGCTGTCGGACACATTTATGCAGGACTCCGGTGCGATGTGCTATGTTTTTATTTTCAGCATAAGCGTGGGAATTTGTCAGCATAAACAGTGGAAATTATAACGGCAGCAGCTTGATCTGACAAGGAAGGAGGGCAAGTCTTAGCGGAAATTTAGCCGGAAAAGTGTTTTCTGAATGAAATCTCTGAAAAATCTGAAATTCATAAAAGCTGCTTGACAAATATATCAGCTCACGATATATTATAATTACAATATATCATTTAACGATATATGTGGGGCGCAAATGATTTGCCGATAGAAGATATAATATGGAGGGGAGTGAGATGATGTCAGAAAAAGATACGCCGTTGACAGAAGCATTTTTTTATATCCTTCTGGCATTGCGGAGACCGAATCACGGATATGGAGTGATCCAGGAGGTGGAGCAGTTGACAGACGGCCGTGTTGTCCTGGGACCGGGAACGCTGTACGGAGCACTGCAGACCATGCAGAAGCGCCAGTGGATCCGGATCTACAGCCAGGATACGGAGTCGAGAAAAAAGAAGGAATATATCATCACGGAACTGGGAAGGCAGGCGTTTGAGACGGAGAAAAGCCGGCTTGAAGAACTGCTGAACAACGCAAAGCTGATGGAGGAGGGAGAGACATGATCAGATTCAGACTGTATTACAATAAGGACACGGAAACAGAATGGCTGAATAAAATGGCGGCGGACGGCTGGGCGCTGACAGGTTTTTTCGCCGGATTTTACAGGTTTGAGGCGTGTGAAAAAGGAGAGTACACCTATCAGGTCGATCTGGGGGCTCAACTTTTTTCGGTCAGCAGTGAGTACAGGGACCTGATGGAGGAACTGGGCGTGGAGATCGTTACTCTCTGGGGGTACTGGATCATCCTCCGAAAACGTACGGCGGACGGCCCCTTTGAACTGTACACGGATGTGGAATCTCAGATTGAGCACTATACAAAGATACTCCGAATGTTCAAAGTCGCATGTGTTCTGGAAATCATCTGCATGCTCATAGAGGTGGCGGGTGGTATTTCAGGGAATCCGGTGGGGTGGGCGGCGGCCATTCTGCTGGCAGCCTTTGTGCTTGTATGTGTGAACGCTGTGGGAAAGACCAAGGGAGTCATTGCCGGGCTGGAGGCGAAAAAGACCGGGATCGAGCAGGAAAACAGCGTGCGGACAATCTCGGTGCTGCTTCCCACAGGACTTCTCATCAATGCATGTCTGCTGGCAGTCCGGGATTCCATTTCCCCAGTGATCCATATGGTCCTTCAGATTTTTGCTATCATTCTGATGGTTGCAGGACTGGTCCTGACAGTGAAGCAGAGGGAGTGAACAGGGAAAGGAACCTGTGCTATAATTTAGAGGTGATAAAGGAGGAATCAAAATGCGTAAAAATCTTGGAGCAAACCCTTATGTATATCCCCAGCCGGTGCTGATCGTAGCGACCTATGGCGAGGACGGAACTGTGGATGCGATGAATGTGGCTTATGGCGGGATCGTGAACTCAAACCGTATCCAGATCAATATCGGAGTACGGCATAAGACTTCCGACAATATCAAACTGAGACAGGCATTTACAGTGGGGATTGCAGATGAGAAAAATCTTGTGGCAGCAGATTATGTGGGAATCGTATCCGGACATGATGTGCCCGACAAAATGGAAAAGTCCGGGTTCCACACTGTAAAGAGCGAATTCGTTGATGCCCCGGTGATCGAGGAACTCCCGATTTCTCTGGAGTGCAGAGTAGAGGAGATCAATCAGTATGATAAGACGCTTCGGATCGTGGCGGAGATCGTCAATGTGAGTGTGGACGAAGAGGTTCTGGACGGAGAAGGGAAGATCGATCCGGAGAAACTCAAGGCTATCTCCTATGATCCGGCAAACCGGGCCTATCTGAGAGTGGGAGAAAAAGTGGGGACAGCCTTCTCCGACGGAAAAAAGCTGAACTAAGGAGCAGAGAGTATGAAAATCGCGGTTTTATCAGACACCCACGGGCTTCTGAGACCGGAGGCGGCGAGGGTCATCTCGGAATGCGATGCGGTCATTCACGGCGGCGATATCAATTCGCAGAAGATCATTGATGAGATGAAAGCGGCGGCAAAAGAAAATGCGCCGATTTATATCGTGCGGGGGAATAATGACAAAGAATGGGCTGAACATCTGCCCCATCATCTGGAGTTTACGCTGGCCGGCATGAATTTTTATGTGGTACATAATAAAAAGGAACTGCCGGCAGATCTTGGGGACCGTCAGATCATTATTTTCGGGCATTCACACAGGTATTTTGAAGAGAAAAAGGACGGCAGGCTCTGGCTGAATCCGGGGAGCTGCGGGAAGAGACGGTTTGATCAAGACATCACTCTGGCGATACTCCGGATCGACGGAGATGCCTGCAGCGTAGAACGGATCGATATTGAGCATGAGGCGCCCCGGAGAAAAGGTTCGGCCCGGTTCCATGCTTAAGGCATCAAAAAGGTATTTTTCACGTCCAAAGGTCATGATCTCCTGCGCAGGCTCAGTCTGCATGAGCTTTTGAGGTTTGTGTCATCCTGTTACAGATGATTTCCTGGACAGCCTCTGCGCCGATCTCGGTATCCAGCGTGAGATCATAATTCCCTGAGTGCCCCCAGATTCGTCTGGTATAGTAATGATAGTTGTCTGAACGTCTCCGGTCCATCTTTCGGATCTTCTGACGGGCGTCTTCTTCGGACAGGTTTTCGGTTTTCATGATCCGTTTTACACGGTAATCTTCCGGCGCGTGGAGATAGACTTTCAGACAGTCTTTCCGATCACGGAGAAAATAATCCGCGCAGCGTCCGAGGATGACGCAGTTTCCTTTATCCGCCAGCTCGCGGATTACCTTTCCTTCTGATTCAAAAATGGCGTCCCTGGGCGCTTCCTGGGTATCTGAATAGATATACATCTGGCTTACCAGGTCATAGAGAAGGCTGTTGGTCATATTTTCTTCCCGGTCTTTGATGAACTGGGGAGTATATCCGGTGGAACCCGCCGTCATCTGGATGATTTCGTTGTCATAGAAAGCAAAACCGAGCTTTTCGGCAAGTACTTTTCCGATGTCGTGTCCGCCGCTTCCGTACTGGCGCCCGATGACAATGACAGTATAAGGCGCGGGATCCTTATCCTCAGAAAGAAGCTGTGCAGTCTGATCCTGCCGCCCGGAAAGAACCGGCGCACTTTGGTCCCGGCTCTTTTCAGAGGTGCCGAAGAGCAGGGACGGAAGAAAAGAAAGCCGGCGTCCGAAGAGACGGGCGATGAATCCTACCAGCAGCGCCGCGATGACCGTTCCTTCCCTGACGCCGTTAAGACGATGGGAAAAGATCAGGGAGAGGGCGGCGGCGATGACAGTCAGCGACACATCAAAGGCGACTTTTGTTGAACCGAACTCTGTCTTCCATGTAGAAGAAACAGCGCGGACAAAGGACTCTCCCGGAAGCATTGCCACGTTTGCAAGGACTTCCGTATACACGCCAAATCCCAGGACCAGGCACCCGATCAGAAGATAGGCTACAGAAGAAATATAGCTCTCCGGGTTGACGAAAAAGAGCAGCATCATCGTCAGGTCGATGAAATACCCGAACAGGATGGAAATCGGAATCTGGAGCAGATGCTCCATCTTAAAGTTCCTGCGCAGGATGGTGAGCTGGATAAGGATCAGCAGAAGGCTGAATGCGATCGTGAACTGGCCAAGCGTAAATGGAAAGTTCAGGCTGAGCACATAAGGGACCGATGAGATCGGGGAGGTCCCCAGATCTGCCTTTGTGACCAGGCTGACGCCAAGTGAATTGATGAAAAGTCCGATTAGAAATACAATGTAGCGTTTCAGTTTTTCCATATTTTATCAGTCCTCCAATCAGCATAAAGTATTTTCATATATTCGGAGAAATACATCCATAAAAGCTTTTCGCTCTGATTCGGAAATCCCGCGAAAGGCTTTTTCTTCTATCTCTGAAAATGTTTCTGTTACCAGTGCAAGCTGAGCCCGCCCCTTATCTGTCAAAAAAACATAGAGATTTCGGCGGTTTCCGTTCAGCATCCGGCGTTCTACAAGCCCGGCGTCCTCCATGCGGTTCAGGAGTGTTGTGAGCGTGCCCGGCTCAATGTGGCATCCCTGCGCGATATCTTTCTGCCCGGTTCCGTCGTGATCTTTCAGGTAGTCCAGGATTTTCGGCTGTCCGATAGTCAGGCCGGAATCTTTGATCCGGCCAAAAAGTTCTTTCTGAAACATAGAGTGTTCCGACATGATCAGATAGTGGAATGTTGGGGACATAAGATTGCTCCTTTCGGTTCTTGAATCTGAGAATACACAAAAAAGTTTGTATTCAAATAGTTTGAAATCAAACAGAAAATATTATAGTTACCAAAGAAAAGATTGTCAAGCGGATGATTTGACTGCAACAGTTCAGCCATCAGCGAGGTTTTCCGAATGGCGCGGGCTGAACGGTTGCTTTTGATTCAAACGTTATAATGAATTTACATGACAGGAGGGGACTTATCTGGCATAATTGGAAACAGGAGGAGTTGGGCGGATGGATAGGATTATAATTTACGGAAGCTGCTACGGGACAGCAAAGCTTTATGCAGAAGCACTCTCTGAAAAAACAGGGATCAAGGCAGTTTCATATGACCGGATTTCCGGTCTGGACCGATACGAAACGATAGTTTATGTTGGCGGGCTCTATGCAGGAGGAGTCCGTGGGATGGCAAAAACTGTGAAAAAGATCCCGGCGGATACATGCCGCAGGTTTATCGTAGTCACGGTAGGGCTTGCAGACCCGGAGGATGAAAAGAACGTCCGGAATATCAGGGCTTCGGCAGGAAAACAGATTCCGGGCGGGCTCAGGACGAGGACAGAATTTTATCACCTGAGGGGCGGGATAGATTATAGCAAATTGAACCTGGTTCACAGAACGATGATGAAACTGCTCTATGAACAGGTAAAAAAGCAGCCAGTGGAACAGCAGGATGCGGAAACGAGGGCAATGATCGAGACATATGGGAAAAAGGCGGACTTTATAGATCTGGACAGGCTGGATCCGATCGTGAAGATGCTGGGAGAAGGAGCGGGAAAGTCTGTGCCTCGGCTGGAGGTCAGGATGATGGCGGACACAGAGTACCCTGTCCTGAAAGATTTTCTTTATGAGGCAATCTTTGTCCCGGAAGGAGAAAAAGCACCGGAACGGTCAATTCTTGACCAGCCGGAATTACAGGTTTACATTTCCGGTTTTGGCCGGGATGAGAGCGACTGCGCCGTGGCAGCGGCAGTGGATGGAAAGATCATCGGAGCCGCATGGGCGAGGATCATGAACGACTATGGACATATAGACGATGAGACGCCCTCCCTTGCCATTGCTGTATATAAGGACTATCGGGGAAGAGGGATAGGGACGGAACTGCTTTCGCTTCTGATGTCTTCCCTGCGGGACAGAGGGTTCAAAAGCGTCTCTCTGTCTGTGCAGAAACAAAATCCTGCTGTGAAATTATATAAGAAGACAGGATTTGTAACAGTGAAAGAAACGGACGAAGAGTATATCATGGTAAATAACCTTATCATGTGTTAGCTTTGCTGTGGAGAAAGTGGTAAATAAGATGTGGATCTCATTGAAGGAAAAGGGGCTCATTGATATAATGGGGATAAGGGTCAGGGGAATGAAAGAAAAGAGACTGTCTAAATTCATGGCGGGAAGGAGTGAAGACTGTGGGGATATTTGACAGATTCAGGAAAACAGGCGGAGATATCACGGTCGAACAGCTGAAACAGGAACCATATGAGCAGAAATATTTTGAAGAGTGCAGGATGATCTGGAGAAACTATGTCCCGGAAGCCGGGCAGTCGGAGATCCTGCAGGGTGAACTGTTAAGGGAAATCGAGAAGCTGCGGGAGGAAGCGCAGGGAAATGGAAACAGAAACTGGGATGGGGATTTTTCCTGTTTTTGTGACTTTATTAGAGAAACGCTCTGCAGCCAGCCGATATACAGTGCCCAGGAGAAGATGCAGATAGAGCTGATCATGAGATTCCTGAAAGACTGCGGAGAATATTCTGAGAGATTTGGCAGCGGAAAGATCCCGGACGATGAAGTGGATATAGATCGAATCGCATATGTCGGGGAGAACCTGTATGACCGGATCGCGGATGCGGTCGGGAAAATGCAGGCGGAGCATCCGGAACCGATTCCCTATGAAAAGAAGCCAGGGATCAGAAGATAGGGATATGACCGGATTATAAAATACGGACCATAAAATTAAAATAACGGAGGTATAAATATAAAATGGACCTGAGCAAATTTAAATGGACAAGGGAACCGGAAAGCTGGGCGGTCGGCAAAGACGGTACAGTGGAGATTGTTACAAAACCTCACACGGATCTGTGGCAGAGGACATATTATCATTTCCGCAACGACAATGCGCCCGTGTTCCAGATGGAGACAGAGGAAAAATTCTTCAGTTTTATCGTCAGGACAGATTTTCAGGAAAGCCATCACAGATTCGACCAGTGCGGGATCGTCATGTACCTGGATGGCGAGAACTGGCTGAAAGGCTCTGTCGAATATGAAAATGATGAGTACCAGCATCTTGGAAGCGTAGTGACAAACGAGGGGTATTCGGACTGGGCGACAACAGTGATCGATGCATCGGTGAAATCAATGTGGTACCGTTTCAGCAGGAGAGAGGACGACTACTGCATCGAATGCTCTTCGGACGGAATTCATTTTCAGCAGATGAGGATCTGCCATATGCATAAGGGCGGCGGAACGATACGATTTGGCATCTATGCCTGCTCGCCGGAGGACTCGTCCTTTAAAGCGGTGTTTTCTGATATGAAGCTGACGGAGTGCCAGTGGAAGGCGCATGACGGACAGCAGCCGGATGAAGATTGAAAGAGTTATGGCAGGAAAATCAAAGAAAAGGAGACGAACCTATGATTATCGAAGGAAATCAGAAAGAACTTGACGCAATGAAAGAGTTTCATAAAGGAAACCGTCAGGAGGGACTGCGGCTGCAGGAGGAATTTGCTTCGGAGTTCCGGGAGGAATACAAAGATAAGGACCATTGCCCGTGCAGGAAAGCCTGCCGCTATCACGGCAACTGCAAGGAATGTGTGGCAATCCACAGGGCGCATCAGGAACATGTTCCGAATTGTATGAGACAGATGCTCAACAGGAAGATACGGATGTTATCCGAGCTGACAGAGCATTCTATCGCCAGCGAAATCGAACCTCCGAAAGAGGTGTTGAGAAAAGAGTTCCAGTAGAAAAAATAGATGCTGAGACATATTGTCAGGAGGCTGAATTGATGAAAAGAGTATTATTGGTATCCATGATGCATAATGTAACAGAGCTTTTCAGAGAGATCGAGCCGGACTTAAAAGGAAAAACAGTGACCTATATCCCCACGGCGGCGATCGCGAAGGAAATCGAGGGTATGGCGGAGGCGATCGTTGAAAAATATTCGTCAGAACTGGAGTTGAAGGTGATAGACGACTACCGGGCAATACTGGTCGAGGACGATGAGGTGAGCATACTGCCAAAGTGATACATATGGACAACTCAGAAAAAGAGAAGCTTCAAAGAGATACTTTCGGGAAAAGGTGCAAAGGATAGACGGAGAATGAAGATCAGAAAAATAGAAACAGATAAAAAAGAATATCTTTCGTTGCTTCTTCTTGCAGACGAGCAGGAAGATATGATCGACAGGTATCTGGAGCGGGGCTACATGTACGTTTTGGATGATGACGGAGTGAAAGCGGAGTGCGTTGTGACAGATGAGGGGGACGGGATACTGGAACTTAAAAATCTGGCGGTACGTCCCGACAGTCAGGGAAAAGGGTATGGAAGACAGATGATCCGGTTTGTGGCGGATACTTACAGGAAACGTTTTCGCATTTTACAGGTGGGAACAGGAGACAGCCCGGCGACGATTCCGTTTTATGAGAAGTGCGGTTTCCGCAGATCCCATGTTGTCAGGAATTTTTTTACAGAGCACTATGACCATCCGATCTATGAGGGCGGAAAGAGACTTGTGGATATGGTGTATCTGAAAATGGAACTGGACAGGTGAAAGGGAGAAGAGCAGAAGAGGCATCTGCGAGTTTTACTGAACATATTTCGCTTTACCGACACCGGATCAGATGCTAAGATAGAAAAGAAATAACAAAGATAAAAACGCAACGCATGTCCCTGAGGATGTGCCAGAGCCGGTAGGTAGCCCGGCCATCTCGTTTCAGATGAGGTAAGTAACCTGCCCTCCGGGTTGTCCATTCTTTGTTCATAACAAAAAGGAGGGTTTCGTTATGGACAAAGTAACAGGAAAACTAACGGTATTTTTCGAGGAGCCGTTCTGGATCGGCGTGTTTGAACACGTGGAGGGCAGAAAACTTTCTGTCTGCAAAGTCACCTTCGGCGCAGAACCGAAAGAGTATGAGATACAGGCATATATCCTGAAAAATTACTACAGGTTGAAATTTAGTCCGGCTGTTGAGGTGAGTATAAAGAAGCCAGCCTCGAATCCCAAGAAAGTTCAGCGAGAAGCAAGAAAGCAGACGTTAGTGTCGGGAATCGGCACGAAGTCACAGCAGGCTATCCAACTGCAGCGGGAAGCGATGAAAACGAAGCGCAGGGAGAAGAGCAGAGAGGAAAAAAAAGTTGAACTTCAGAGGAGGTTCGAACTGAAACAGCAGAAACGAAAGCGGAAACACAGGGGCAGATAATGCCCCTTGTTTCATATCAAAAATAATAGAATAATTTACTTCTGTGCTATCAGATACCGCATTTTTTAGTATACTTATGCAACGGAGAATCCGGTCTTTCTGCTCAGAGCGCCCGCCCATGAGGGGCGCTCTGAGCAGGGTAATGATATCCACCCGGGTGATTGAATCTTCCGTTTTGCCAATGAGTTTTTCTAATACCGTGTCTGCATCATATTCCTTTAGTTGAATAAGCCTTACGCGGTAAGTGTTGATCCCTTCTGTTATGCTGTCCCGAAGTTTTTTTACTTTGGAAGAACAGATAACGTAGGTTACCACCGGAGAGCTTTTTCTTTGATTCCAAGCCAGTGGATCAGTTCATCTCCGAAGTAAGCGGCAGCGGATTTCAGCACCAGATCTTCGGAATGGACAAACGAGTTTTTTCTTTTGTTATCCTGCAATATTACCTCCGTTTCCAGCGGCACAGGAACTGTCTCCATATCATTATAATAGCATACACGACAGCAGTTTGCTTTTGATATTTTATAAATTATGTAATATTTTAAGGTTACAGTTCCGTTGAGTTTATTCATTGGATATCTGTCCGAAGCGGACGGCGATATTCAGATGAGGAAGTTCCGGATATCTGGTATCCGGGATATGAAATGAAAATGGAACATATCAGATATGGCGGCAGTACTGTGCAGTACTGCTGTCTGTGGATAATATAATAGCACAGGCCGCAGGTAAAGACAATGCAAATTTGTGCGTCGCGGTATTGAGTATCATTGAAGGGGAGCCGAATCGCTGATATAATGGGGATACGATAGTTATTTTCGGAGGAGAGTAACAAAATGAAGGTAAATAAATATGTATGTGGAGCGGTGAGACAGTTTTCTCTCTGGTTTGCGAAAGGGACACTGGCCTACCCACTCCTGAAAGAGATTGATTATGTCGGTGAGATCATGAAGGAAGAAAGCAGCTTTGTGGAGCAGGCATATGCTGTTTTTATGAATAATCTTGAACTGGATGAGGATGGAAGCGTTGTGAATTATAAATACTGTGAGAACAGAGCGGCGCAGTATATCCGCAGATATTTTGACCGGAACTATGAAATTGTTCCGCCAATCGAGCCCTGGGAGTACGAATTTCATCCGGTCAGCAGAGATTCTTATATGGACTGAGAATGTTCAAGATTATATGCTTCAAATATTTGGCGGAATGCATAAAGCTGTTTGCAGGAGGACATGGGTATGAAGCGAGAATTGGGAATTG
>ERZ1090862.151-NODE-151-length-29690-cov-22.856622_pt1 | contig 29690 bp, 30 predicted proteins | sample MGYA00478481_ERZ1090862 | MGnify/ENA primary metagenome ERZ1090862 (study PRJEB33644, sample SAMEA5815745) | chicken gut metagenome | biome: Chicken; feature: Gastrointestinal Tract; material: Caecum | place: Ireland | collected 2019-01-01 | study: A study of the... | reverse complement strand
TTCTGGCATACTCTTTCATGATTGCCTGTTTCTTTTCTTTTGCGATCATTTCTGTGTTTCTCCTTTCATACTTTTGACCGCCGCTGATTAAGAAGTGGTCGGAGTGTCCGGCTCCTGAATCAGGGCTGAATTCATACCGTCTTACTATACCATAAGGCAGTAAAAATGTAAACCGTTATTTTTTCAGCAATGCCGCCGGGGCTTCACAGCTGTCCGCGCAATTTTTCTACCTCCTCCGCTGTGGCAAGAGTTTCCGAAAAAGCGCTGGCGCTTCCCGCCGCAAGCCCCATGCGGAAGGCATAGGCATAATCCCCGGTCTTAAGCCACCCTGCCAGAAAGCCTGCCACCATGGAATCTCCCGCTCCTACCGCGTTCACCAGAACGCCCTCCGGGGCGGAAGCCATATGGATTTTACCCTGGGCGTCAACGAGAACCGCTCCCTTCCCCGCCATAGAAACCAGCACGTTCGAAGCTCCCATGGTACGGAGTTTTTCCGCGTAGGGAACGGCCTCTTCCCGGCTTGTCAGTTTTACCCCAAAAAGTTCACCCAGTTCATGGTGATTCGGTTTTATCAGGAAAGGATGATAGGGCAGCACTTCTGACAGCAGGCTTCCGGAAGCGTCCACAACAGCAGAAATTCCCCGGTCTGAAACCATGCTCAGAATGTCCCGGTAAATGGTCTTTGGCAGGCATTCCGGTATACTTCCGGCCAGCACAAGGATATCTGTTTTTTCCAGCCGGTTCAGACGGCGCAGAAGTTCTTCCAGTGCTTCCTTCGGTATCTCCGGCCCTTTTCCGTTGATCTCGGTGCCCTCAGATTCTTTCCATTTAAAATTTATCCGGGAGCAGCCGGAGTTTAAGGGGATAAACTCTTCCGGAACTCCTGAAAGTTTCAAACGGCGCCGGATCTCTTCCCCCACGAAACCGGCTGTGAAGCCCAGAGCGATGCTCTTCACGCCCAGATTTTTCAGAACAATGGAAACGTTGACTCCCTTTCCTCCCGGAAAAATCTGTTCTGCCACAGACCGGTTGGTCCTGCCCATCTGGAAATCCGGCACCGATACAATATAGTCCAGCGCAGGATTAAATGTTACTGTGTAGATCATGAATGTTTTTCATTCTCCTTTGTTTTCAACTGGTCCAGATACTCTCTGAGAGTCTCCACATCCTCCCGGGAAAGTTTCTCTTTCCGTACTAGATTCGCCACCATCTTAGTAACCGAGCTTCCATACAGCCGGTCCAATAGTGTCCTCCCCTGATATGCTTTGTAATCCTCTTCCCCGATGAGAGCTGTATAGAGGTTGTGACGGTATTTTCTGTCGCAGCATACAAACCCCTTCTCTGTCAAACGCGCCAGCGCTGTCATCAGCGACGACAGCGCCCAGGTATTCCTCGTTTTCAGATTTTTCAGAATGCAGGCGGCTGTCACCGGCTCCTTTTCAGCCCAGATTGTTTCCATGATTTCCAGTTCCGCGTCCCCTAAACGTTTCATATTCCAATATCCTGCCTTAAATTAATCCTGATGTTATCCTTACATGTTAGTATGAGACAAGCGACAAAAGAGCATGCGGGAGCACGAAGCGCGGAGCAATCCGTGTCTCATGCCCATTTGTCGGGCTACTCTTAGTATAATAACTCTCGGCAGTTTGTCAATCCGGCGCCGCTGTTTTTTGAACAGCACCGGATCAAATATGCGCTGCGGTCTGTCTACCCGATTATTTCTATGCCGTCCATGGCATTGATATAAATATACTGGCTGTTTTCTTCCTGGCTGACCCGAAACTGCCACACCGGCAGCATATCGCATTCCCAGCAGCCGCTTTCATTTCTCCCTGTAGTCATCGGATAATAAATCAATTTCATCTCATCAATAACAGCCGGCGGGGAGATCATCCGCTCAAATTTTGCGCGGAGTGCCTGATAAATATCTTCCACAGGCAGCAGTTCCGCCTCCTGGCTGGAAATTTCCCGGAAATGGTTCAGCGCGCTGACATATTCAACCCCTTTTTCGGTGCAGCCTGCCTCGATGACACTGGAAGGAATATACAGATCATCCTGGCGGGTAACGCGGCTGCTCAAAACCGGCAGTCCGTGAAAGATCTGCTCCAGCCGCATCCAGTAACAGCTGTCCGCCTCCGTCCATTCTTCGGTATCCAGATCTATGGGCTTCGCCTGATCGCTCTCTGACAGACTTTTCAGTGTTTCCTGCCGGGATTCCAGTTCCTGATAGGAAATGGAATATTCTTCTGCGCACCTGACATCCTCATATCCGGTAATGCTTTTTACAAATTCACTTACCCTTTCAGCCGCTTCCTCTCTGCCGGAAAATCCCAGTTCTTCCTGAAATTCCGAGACATCCTTCTCATTTACGGACACTTCCGCGCCTATCTGGGAAACGCTGATAAAGGGGTCAATTTTATCCCAGTGGCTGGTCTGCACTGTTACATGGGAACTGACGATAACAGATCCGTCTGTATTGTTCCATTCCGGGCCCAGCGGGCCGTGGTAAAGATAGGTGGGATCCGGAAGGGAACTCTCCTGGGTTCTCAGGCCGCTGTCCGGCATAGCGCCCAGTATTTTGGGAATGACTTCTTCGCCGTCGAATCCGTCCACTTCCACCCGGTATTCTTTTATGGAATCCGTACCGGTCTCCGGCATCTGGATCTGTGCGTCCAGCTTTACGTCTTCTGTCAGCTGGATCGTAATCTGACTGCCGTTTTTGGGATTTTTTTCTTCTGCCGTCAGTTCCTCCTGCCCGGTCTTTTGGCTTTCTCCCCGGCAGCCCGACAACAGCACGCCGCAGATCAGGCAGCCGACAGCAAATATTTTTCTATATTTCATTTCATTCCTCCCCTGCTGATGATTTTCCCCTTGTCAATCTCTGCCACCGTATCGCACAGCACGGAAATATCTTCCCGGTTATGGCTGGCCAGAAGAATCGTTTTTCCCTCCTCCTTCAGCTTCAGCAGCAATTCCCGGACTTCCTTTACTCCGTGATTGTCCAGTCCGTTCATAGGTTCGTCCAGAATCAGAAGATGCGGCTCTTCCATAATAGCCTGAGCGATCCCCAGACGCTGGCGCATTCCCATGGAATACTTTCCCACATGTTTTTTACTGTCCGGATCCAGCCCCACCCTCTTGAGCACCTGCCGTATTTCTTTTTTATGGATCTTTCCCCTGATGCCCGCCAGAAAACTCAGATTCTGATATCCGCTGTATCCCGGCAGAAAGCCCGGAGATTCGATGATCACTCCCAGATCCTCCGGAGATTCCGTTTCTTTTCCGATTTTCTTTCCGTCTACCAGGATTTCCCCCTCATCCAGCCGCAGAAAACCGCAGATGCATTTAAAAAGCACCGTCTTTCCGCTGCCGTTCCGGCCGATCAGGCCGTGGATCTTTCCCCTCTCAAAGTTCAGGGTGACATTGTCCAGGGCTTTGTATTCTTTAAACCGTTTTGTCACTCCTTTTACTTCAATGACGCAATCCATATTTTTCTCACACCTCCTCTGTAAAATTGAGATCTTTTCTTCGTATGCCTGCCAGAGACAAAATGGTGCAGACACCGATACATCCTAAAAGCACCCCGTACACATAAGCGAAGGAAGGGCCGTATCCGTATCCCTGCCATCTGTAATTCGACAGATCCATCCAAAGCGGCGGCGCGAAATAGTATCCCAGATCAAACCGTGCCAGACGGACGATCAGCAGAGGAGACAGGCCTGCAGCCACGCTGACCGCAGCCCCGATGCCCTTTTTTACCAGAAGATTCAGCGTAAAATTAATCATCCCGATCAGCACCGTATTCAGCCACACAGCCGCGAGTGTCAGAAGCATTGCGGCTGCCGGTGTATAATGCGCCATAATCGTATAGTTCAAGCGGATGCCCAGCGCGTTTGTCTGGGCCAGGGTACCCAGGACCTTTCCCCATTCTGCCGTCCATTCCAGATGAGGGATCATAAGCAGCACCGGCAGCAGACTCAGGATTGCCGCGTACACAAGGGACAAAAGCCAAATATAAGCCATATTTCCCCAGAACCAGTTTTTCCTTCCCGCCCGGAGAATCTGCCAGCTGCTGTTCTGGTTTAAAAACGGAGCATCGCAGAACAGAAGCAGAGCGCCCAGAATAATAAAGAGCTGGCTTCCGGAATCGTCTGTTAAAAAAGGAAACATCCAGGGCGCCATGCCGATCCCCACCGCGGCGGAAAAGGAGCGGACAGCATTCATAAGAGGAAAATATAAAAATAAAAGCCATAAAAACGCGATATAAAACCGCGGCATATAGAGGATCCTCCGGAAGCTTCCCTGACACACTCTGGCTGCCATTCTGATATTATCCATAAATTTTTCTCCTCTTCATCCAGAAATAGTATACGATTCCTTCCAGACAGATCAGACTGCCGAAATAAAGAAGGATCAGCAGCATTAAAATTCCCAGGCTGGGAGCTATCTGGCGCAGCCAGCCGCCGCCGTTCATCACATAATACCAGCAGAAAATGCCCGGAGCCTTAAAAAGCGCTGCGAGGAAGGAACTTCCATAGTAAAACATGATCGGCACACTCAGCAGGACAAATACATTCTCAATTTTTACAGACATCATCACCGCAAATCCGGCCATAAAAGCATATCCCAGCCCCTCTGTGGCAAACTGAGCGGCAAAGAACAGGATCCTTGGTCCTTTTAAAGCCAGGACATCGTAAAGATTCAGGCTGCCCTGGGCCATCTGCCGGGAAAGTGCGCTCACTTCATCCGCTGATATTACCGGAAGCTTCAGGCTCAGAAGGCCGAAGCACAGGGCATATCCCAGAAAAACCGCCAAAAAAGCCCCGGCGGAAGCGGTAATAATTTTTGACCAGGTATAATTCCACAGTCCCGCTCTGGATTCCATACAGTGGACGTAATGGTTTTGAGCATCTTCCCTGCCGCTGAGGGCGTAGGGCACAACAATCAGTACGGAAATCGCCAGCAGAAAAGCGCTGATTCCTCCCCGGGCGTTTACCAGATAATAGACCGAAGTCCTGTATCCGCCGCTCTGGGCTTCCGGCCACACGCTGAGCAGCGCGATCCCCGCCACAGCCCCTGCGGCGCTGTAAAATTTTCCCGACAGAAACATCCGGCAAAAATCCGTTCTCAAAGTTCTCAAAAATCCCATAGGCACCCCCGTCCGTTTTTATCACTTTGTATAATCATTATACGATATGAATAAATTCATGTCAAGCATCTCCCAATCTTGACTTTGTTTTGGGGATGTGCAAAAATGATCTCTGCAGTTTACTCACTTGGAGGAATTCATGAAACAGAAAAAGAAATGGTTTTCCCATGGGCTGAAAGACGGAGTGCCCATCGGTCTGGGTTACTTTGCCGTGGCCTTCACCCTGGGGATCGCCGCGAAAAATATCGGCATGACCGCGGCTCAGGCCACAGCCATGTCTCTTACCAACCTTACCTCTGCCGGAGAGTTCGCCGCTCTGGGGATCATCTCCGCCGGCGCTTCTTACGGAGAAATGGCTCTGACCCAGCTGATTATCAACCTGCGGTACTGCCTGATGTCCTGCTCCCTGTCCCAGAAAATCGATCCCGCCGCCGGCATAGGCCACCGGCTGCTGACAGCCTTCGGCGTTACGGATGAGATTTTCGGTGTTTCTATGGGCACAAAGGGCCGCCTAAGTCCCTTCTATTCCTACGGAATTATGACCGCGGCCGTGCCCGGCTGGACCCTGGGCACTCTGGTGGGGGTAATCTCCGGGAGCGTCCTGCCCGGCCGGATCTTAAGCGCTCTCAGCGTAGCTCTCTACGCCATGTTCATTGCGGTTATTATTCCCCCCTGCCGGGAAAGCAGGGTTATCACCGGCCTCATCTGTGTCTCCATGGGAGCCAGCACCCTGTTTGCCTATCTGCCGGGGGTAAAAGAAATATCTTCCGGCACCCGGATCATTCTGCTGACCCTTGTCATCGCCGGGGGCGCGGCCCTGCTGTTTCCCGTAAAAGAAGAACCGAAGGAGGACGATCATGGAAACTAATACCTGGATCTACATACTGGTTATGGCCGCTGTCACCTACGGCATCCGGGCTCTGCCCCTGACTCTGATCCGAAAGGAGATCAAAAATACCGCTATCCGCTCCTTCCTCTACTATGTCCCCTATGTAACCCTGGCGGTCATGACTTTTCCGGCCATTCTCACCGCCACCCAGTCGGTGCTCTCCGGAACCCTGGGACTGGCAGCGGCGGTAGTTCTGGCGTATCTGCGCCGGAGCCTGTTTCAGGTGGCCTGCGGAGCCTGCGCTGTGGTATTTCTCTGCGAACTGATCCTGATCCGCTGAAAAAGGTCTGTCCGGCCGCATTTGAAATTTATGAAAGATTGGAAAAGAAATATGTGAGAAGATACAGACGCGGCAGCAATGTGGAATCCGGGATATCACTGGGCTCAGGGGTCTATATAAGCCCCCGGAATACATGCTTCAGTTCTTTCACGCTTGTCAGACCCAGCTTTTTCAGAAAATGATTCTTCTGGTTGGAAATGGTTTTCGGAGAAGACTGGAGCTTCAAATCCTTGCCCATAAGAAGCTCAAAAACGGAATATTCAGCCGCGGATAATTGGGATAATATCAGTGAGGCGATCATATATTCCTGCGGGGTATGGCCTTTTACAGTATTTTTAACAGTTTCAGACAGAAGCCCAAACTGGCTCTTAAATATATATCCGGACGCAAAGGAACGGGTACAGGCATTTCTGATAATCTCCGGCTCTTCATAAGATGTCAGTATAATCAGCTTTGCATTGGTATTCAGGCGGATCGCTTTTCCCGCCTCCACCCCGTCCAATCCCGAATCGGAGAGGCCCAGATCCATCAGTACAACGTCAGGCTGCTTTTCAACGGCGGCTCTGACCGCCCCTGCCGCGTCTGACGCGGTCCCGACAATATCTATTCCCGCAGTGTAAAGAGTCTGTTTTATCAGGAAACAAAAGTCCGGATCGTCTTCCACTATCATTGCTTTAATTTTTTTATCTTCCATTTTCCAGTAAATCCCATCTTTTTATTTTTAGGAAACCAGAGCGTGAACACCGCTCCCTTATCCTTGTTATTGTCAGCCCGTATCTGCCCTCCGTGCAAATGCATTGCCCTCTGGCAGTAATACAGCCCCATCCCCCAATGATCTCCTCCTTCTTTTAAAGATACATAGGGCAAAAATATATTATCTTTTATTTCAGGAAGCCCGGTGCCGGAATCTGAAACCTGAATGCATGAGAACCTGCTGTTTCTATCCTTGAATTCTACAGTCAGCTGCCCTTCTTCCTTCATTGCTTCCACACTGTTCTGTATCAGGTTATAAAGCACCTCCTGGACAAGTCCCGGATCGCAGAATATTTTCGCGTCAGAAGGGCAGATAACGCGGAACTCCACATCCGTATACTGTTTGGCAAAATCCTTTACTGCGTTTTTAAGCAGCCCTTCCGCGCTGATCCTGCTCGGAGTGCATTTCAGCTCAGCTGTCTGCTCAGTATCCACGTGTAGAAAATCGGATATGCGCTGCGTGGAGCGCATGATAATATCTGTATACGCAGTCAGACTTTCTTCAGGGGAAAGTTCGGATATGTTTTTAGCGCACCAGTCGATTTTTGATATCTGATTTTTCAGCATATGGCGTATCGTCTGCAGGGTCTGCCCGACCAGCTTTTCATCCTGATCCCATTTATACGTTTCATGCCGCAGCCGAATACCCATAAAGCCCTCTTTAAACACCAGATAGATATATATGCATACCAGCACAAGTATTACAATAAGGTTGCTCTGCCATACCTTCGCCGCCCTTTCTACCGCGAAAAGCTGAATCGGAATCGTCGCCATGATTGTAAACCAGCTTGGCACAAGCGCCAGTATCGCTATAGCCAGCTTCCGGCGCTTGATCTTGAGATTGTGTTCCTTTGCCAGAGCGCTGAAAAAAAGAACCGTGCCAAGCAGTGCCACGGTAAGATTGTAAACGCTGATCAGGGTATAGTATCCCCTGTCGTTCAGCTGAAAATATCTGGTCTGTGTGATCGGAAAAACCACCGACATGATGACCCCGGGCACAAACGCGAATATTTTTATCCAGGGAAAAAGTTTTGGCCTGCGTATCTCCATGCGGCTGAAATAAAGTCCGGTGATAAAAAGAGCAGGCGTCGCAAAATAATACGGCACTGCTGTCAGCACCGAATATATGCAAAGAGCCGTTTCCTCGTTCATGACTGCCGGGGCTGTTTCGGCTATCTGCGGAAACAGCGAATAGTAGAGATATTCTTTCAGAACGCCTACGCTGAAGAGCATGCCGCAGATAAAAAACCATTTATTTATCTTACTCTTTCTGTTTCCGAGATAAACGGCCAGAAACAAAACCCATAGTGTCAGTGTAAACAGCAGCAGAAATTCTCCGGGCAGGCCCTGTGACGTATTGTTTCCCACAATCAGATGTCTCCTTGGATGGTCATTTTTAAAGATATGATACCTCTCAAAGTATATAAAATTGTGTCTCCCTTTTCAAGTATATTCCTGCCACAAACACCGTCCTCCCTTCCCAAACTTTTTGGGAACCTGTCAGGCGCCCGCAATGCTATGATAGTAACAGTGATTCGGAGAGACATTGAGTCCAGTTAAAGCTGACCCGAATCCAGCGCTAAGACTTGCGAGCGTGTCTTAAATATATGTCTCAGGGAGGAGGAAGCGAATGAAGAAAGGTTATTTTGCGCTGTCCGCAGGCGCGGCGGCACTGGCTGCAGTGCTGATCGCTGCGCCCGGACTGGCGGGTGCGGATGAACAGACGGCAGAGCCGTCACCCGCGCCTGAAGCGGAAGAAAAACAGGAAAGCGAAGAGGTGCTGACGCTCACCCAGCAGGAAGGGGTGGTGACTTTCAGTGAGTCAGAAGAAGGAAACTGTCTCACTCTGTACGATATGAAACTTGAACTTCCGGCAGGGATGGTTATGGACACAGGCGTTACAGAAGAAGGCACAGCCTTTGCCTTTGCGTCTGCGGGCGGCCTGCGTCTGATGCTTAGCGCGGGTGAATCCGCATTGCTGGAGGGCACGCTGTCCGAGATGACAGAAGAAGCCCGGGAGGCATACCGCATTTATACTGATTTCGACGTGGAGAAAATGTATCTGATTGATTCCGCGCTTACGGAAATAGGCGATCAGGTATTTGTCATGAACTCCTATTATGAGGAAACGGAAAAAAGCGCGGTTATCCTTTTGAACACTGTGGTGGACGGGATCAGTTATTCCGTGAGCGGATATACGGCGGGAGAACTGCCGGAGGATGAAGACCTGGAGATTATCATGGCCCTGGCGGCGGCACTGGAGGTGGATGACTGATGAAGAGAAAGAAGCTTTATAAATGTCTGGCGTTGTCGCTTGTAGTTTCCATGGCGGTTTCTTCCGCAGTTTACGCCTCCCCGTCCAAAGAGGGAGAGGGCAGTGAAAAAGCCGTTCTGATGAGCGTGAGCGGCAAGGCAGCCGCCGTATTGGCTGACAGCGCGGAAGGTGATGGTTCCGAAGATCCTGTCCCGGTGGGCGTATGGCTGACGACTGCGGATGGAAAAGCCTGGTATTTCGGCGGCGGCCTGTTCTATTCTTTGGAAAACGGAAACGAATCCTGGTTCGTGGGAGCAACTGCAGTGCAGCTGGAGGACGGAACATGGGAAATCCGGGGCGGCAAAGAATATGAATATGATGAATACAAAGCTGCGTTTGGAAAAGAGCCTCCGTATCCGGAGGGCAAGGGCGATGTAGAGGACCCGGACGATCCTGCTCCAACCCCGACTCCGGGCGGCGGGAGCGGGCCCACGGATCCGGATGATCCGGATCCAACTCCAACGCCTGATCCTGATGAACCCCAACCAACCCCCGAGCCTGATGCACCCGACCCCACACCAGAACCGACCCCGGAGCCTACCCCAGAGCCGGACGACCCTGATGGCGAGGATCAAAAACCTCAAAACGGAGATCCGGCGCCGATCGGCCAGTGGCTGCCCTCCGGTTCTACAAAGGTATGGGTTTTCAGCAGCAACCTTGCCTATGTTCTTTACTATGGAGATATGAACCAGCTTGGAGAGTGGAAAGTAAACGTTGAGTTTAAATGGAGCGACTGGAGCCAGACATATGCAATGTCTGCTAAAGACGGCTATGCAGAGTACACCTACGGCCAGTATGAGAGCAAATTCGGGACACCGCCCCCGGTGCCGCCGGATCAGCAGCATCTGATTCCGAAGCCTACGGACGATCCCATACCGGAACCCACACCTGATCCGGATATTGACAACCCGTCCCCAACGCCAGAACCGGACAATCCGGATAATCCGGAGCCTGACGCGCCGGACACCGGCGATCCGCAGCCGGATGAACCAGGCCGGGATGACACAGGCAAAGAGGGTACAGGCGATGATGTCAATGGCCCGGAAAGCGGCGGCACAGATCCGGACGACGCTCCAGGTGAACATGAAGGCAATACTGACGAACGTCCTGACTCCGAAGACAGCAGCCATGCGGGCAGTCAGCCCGATGAACTCCCCAGTGAGGAGGAACTGGTTGACGCAGTGAAGGAAGCTGCCAAGGAAGCCGGGGTGAAATACGGAAAGGATAAAATAGAAGAATGGGCGAAGAAAACCCTGGAAAAGATTGCGCCTGCTGTGAAAAACGCCCTTGATCTTGCCAAAAAGATGTTAAAAGGGATTGAGGCCTTCTTCACCGGCGTGGAAGTTGGACAGGATCTGAAGGCTGTCGGCGACGGCTACCGGGAAGGCGAGCGCAACGAAGCGATTATACCCACAGTAGAAAAGTGGACGACAAAAGGCGCGGAAGCTGTCGGCAATGCCGTTCCGGGCAGTGAATATGTCCCCGGTTACGGCGAAGCCGTAAAGCAGACTTCCGAGCAGGCCGGAAAAGACACGGCACACGTTTTGAAGACGATACAGGATGGCGGTTTCAGGTCAAAGGATACTTTGCGTGAATTCAAATCCCAGAATCCCGAGCTTGATCTTCCCACCTCCTGAAAATAACCAGGTTTCACTCTTGTATTTGCGCGCCCTAACATAAGGAATCCAGAAGAAAAGAGACAATCCCGCCTGAAATTCGAGACTTCATAAAGTCTGCATTTGGCGGGATTATCTCTTCTTTGCGTATCATCGTTCAAAAATTCGTATGAACCGGCAGCTCTTCTGTCCGTTTATGCTTCCACCATGCACTCAATCTCTACTTTCGCCGCCTTTGGCAGTTCTTTTACCGCCACGCAGGAACGGGCGGGATAGTTTCCTTCAAAAAAACTTCCGTATACTTCGTTGACTTTGGCGAAATCTCCCATGTCCGTCAGAAAGATCGTGGTCTTGATTACTTTCGTCTTGTCTGTGCCCGCCTCTTTCATAATGGTCTCCAGATTTTTCAGAGAATTGGCAGCCTGATCCTCCACTGCCTCCGGAATGCTTCCGTCCTTCATATCGAATCCCAGCTGACCGGAAATGAATAAGATCCCATTGCTTTTTACCGCCTGCACATAGGGTCCGATGGCCGCCGGCGCTTTATCTGTACAGATGATTTCTTTTGCCATGTTTCAGTTCCTCCTGTTTTCTCAAAAAATAATTCCGGATTCCAGGGGTTCCTGCCCCCTGTTGTCCGGATTCATTATACCTCTTTTTTTCCTTCTTTTGCAACGCCTGTATTTATCTGTCATTTTATGGATTATTATATTATTTTTCTTATATTTCTTGACTTCCCAAACTTTTTTACGCATAATAATAGTATCAATCAAGAGAAAGAAGGGATTGCCGATGGATATTACTATCTCCGGGGATACGGACTCAGAGTTTCTGGAATGCGTGGATGATATTCTGCGGAACCGGGAATTCCGCAAACTGGTCTGCTATAAGCAGCATTTCAACACCACCCGGTTTCTCCACTGCCTGAATGTTTCTTACATTTCCTGGCGCCTGGCAAAAAAATTCCGCCTGGATGCCAGAACTGCCGCCCGGGCGGGACTGCTCCACGACTTCTGTCCCTACGATTTTAAGGAGCCTGTTCCCACGGGAGAGCATCAGGCCTTTTATCATCCCAAGGCGGCTGCCTACAACAGCGCGGCCAATTTCCAGATTACTGAAAAGGAGCATGCGGCCATTCTGTCCCACATGTTTCCTCTGGGTCCTATCCCCACATCCAGGGAGGCCTGGATCATTACCTGCGCCGACAAACTCTGCGCCACAGTGGAACTCTTCCAGATGCCCATTGCCATGGCCAGACCCGGAAGGGTAAAGATCCACGCTGCCTGATCCGCAGCGTTGTCCTCCGGACATCACAGAAGGCGTCCTGCCGGGATCCGCATTTCGCGGACCCGGACAGGACGCCTTCTTCCGTAAAAGGAAGCTGTCAGGACAGTTCCAGTTTTCCTGTATACAACTGATAATAGGTACCGTGCTGTTTAATCAGCTCCTCATGGGTACCTCTCTCAATAATCCTTCCGTGTTCCAGAACAATGATGGCGTCACTGTTGCGGATGGTGGACAAACGGTGGGCAATGACAAATACCGTTCTGCCGCTCATAAGATTATCCATACCCTTCTGGACAATAGCCTCAGTACGGGTATCGATGCTGGAGGTCGCCTCATCCAGGATCAGTACCGGCGGATTGGCGATGGCCGCCCGGGCAATGGCCAGAAGCTGCCGCTGTCCCTGGGAGAGCTGCTCTCCGTCTCCGCTGAGCATGGTGTCGTATCCCTGAGGAAGTCTCTGAATAAACTGATCCGCGTAGGCCAGTTTCGCTGCCGCGTAAACTTCCTCATCGGTAGCGTCCAGTTTTCCGTACCGGATATTTTCCATGATAGTGCCGGTAAACAGGTGAGTATCCTGCAGTACAATGCCCAGAGATCTTCTCAGATCCGCCTTCTTGATCTTATTGATATTGATATCGTCGTAACGGATCTTTCCGTCCTGTACATCGTAGAAACGGTTGATCAGGTTGGTGATAGTGGTCTTTCCGGCGCCGGTGGAGCCTACAAAGGCCAGCTTCTGTCCCGGTTTGGCGTACAGGCTCAGATCATGGAGCACGATCTTGTCAGGGGTATAGCCAAAGGACATATCGTAAAAACGCACATCTCCCTTCAGCTCTGTGTAGGTGACGGTGCCGTCCGCCTGATGGGGATGCTTCCAGGCCCACAGCCCGGTCCGCTCCGGACACTCGGTGATATTTCCATTCTGATCCTTTTTGGCGTTGACCAGGGTCACATACCCATCGTCCACTTCCGGCGCCTCATCCATCATATTGAAGATACGCTCGGCGCCTGCCAGAGCCATGATGATGGAGTTGAACTGCTGGGACACCTGCATAAAGGGCTGAGTAAAGCTCTTGGTAAACTGCAGGTAGGCCACAATGGTTCCGATGGTAACGCCGCCGATGTTGTTCAGCATCAGGATGCCGCCCAGAACAGCGGTCAGCACAAACTGCAGATTGCCCAGATTTCCGATCATGGGAGCCATGACGCTGGCAAAGGTATGGGCGGTGGAAGAACTCTCATAGAGTCTCTCATTGAGCTGGTCAAATTCCACTTCGGACATTTCCTCATGGTTAAAGACCTTCACCACCCGCTGGCCGTTCATCCGCTCCTCGGAAAAACCGGTGATGGCGGCCAGATCCATCTGCTGGCGGATAAAGTACTTGCCGCTGCTGCCTCCCAGCTTTTTGGCTACCAGATACAGAATAAAGATCATCACCACCGCCAGAATCGTCAGCAGCGGGCTCAAGATCAGCATGGAGATAAAGGTAACCACAATGGAGAAGGCGGACATCAGCACCTGGGGAATGGACTGGTTAATCATCTGCCTTAAGGTATCGGTATCGTTGGTATACAGACTCATGATAGATCCGTTGGTGTTCTGGTCAAAATAGCGGATGGGAAGAGTCTGCATATGCTCAAACATCTCATCTCTCACCCGTTTCAGCACGCCCTGGCCGATGCGGACCATCAGGCGGCTGTAAATAAAGGAGGAGATAATACCCATTACAAAGATAGCTCCCAGCACAGTCAGGGCCTGGTAGAAGCCGGCGTAATCCGGATTTGCCTGGCCGATCAGGGGCATAATGTAGCTGTCCAGCATAATCTTCATGGAGAAGGACACCGCGATATTGGCCACAGAGCAGAGCAGGATACATATGAACACAACAATAAACTCTGCCTTGTAGGTTCCGGTCACATATTTCATCAGGCGGGCAGCTGTCTTTAATGTATTTTTAGTAACCCGGGCTTTGGCATTATTTCTATCCATTATTCTTCCCTCCCTTTCACCTGAGATTCATAAACCTCCCGGTAGATCTGGTTGGTCTTGAGGAGTTCCTCGGAGGTTCCCACGCCGTTGATCTGGCCGTTGTCAATGACAATGATCTGATCCGCGTCCTCAATGGAGGAAACTCTCTGGGAAATAATGATCTTGGTGGTATCGGGGATCTCTTCCCGGAAAGCCTTACGGATCAGAGCGTCGGTCTTGGTATCCACAGCGCTGGTGGAATCATCCAGGATCAGAATTTTGGGCTTCTTCAGCAGAGCTCTGGCAATACACAGCCTCTGCTTCTGTCCGCCGGACACATTATTTCCTCCCTGGACGATCATGGTCCGGTAACCGTCCGGAAATTCTTTTACAAAGCCGTCGGCCTGGGCCAGCTTGCAGACTCTCTCTACTTCCTCATCGCTGGCGTTCTCATCGCCCCAGCGGATATTGTCGTAGATCGTTCCGGTAAACAGCACGTTCTTCTGCAGAACCACGGAAACCTGATCCCGGAGAGCCTCCATATCGTAATCCCGCACATCGATGCCGCCTACCTTTACGGAACCGCCGGTGACGTCATAAAGTCTGGGGATCAGCTGCACCAGAGAACTTTTGGAGCTTCCGGTTCCTCCAAAGATACCGATCATCTGCCCGGATTTGATATGCAGGTTCACATCCTTCAGGGCCAGCTTGCCGCCCTCTCCCGCATAACTGAAATCCACATGGTCAAAGACAATATCTCCGTTGGGAACTTCCTTTACAGTCTGCTCCTTGTTGGCCAGATCCGGCTCCTCCCGCAGCACTTCCGCGATACGGTCCGTGGAGGCTCCCGCGATCATATTCAGCACGAACACAAAGGACACAATCATCAGAGAAGAAAGGATCTGCAGGGCGTACACCAGCACGCTGGTCAGCTCTCCGGCCTCCATGGTGCCCACAACGATATCCTTGCCGCCCATGAGGACGATGAGAATAATCACGGAGTACATCACCAGCATCATCACCGGGTTGTTGAAGGCTACAATCTTCTCAGCCTTGGTAAACAGCCGGAAGACAATGCCGGAAATCCCGTGGAATTTCTCGATCTCATGATCCTCCCGTACATAGGCCTTGACCACTCTGGCGGCGTTGACGTTTTCCTGTACGGTGTTGTTCAGCACATCGTACTCGTCAAAAACCTGCACAAAGTATTTGTGGGCCGTCTTGGCGATGAAGATCAGGGCAAATCCCAGCACCGGAATGGCTACCAGGAAAATCATGGCCACTTTTACGTTGATGGTCATAGTCATGATCCAGGACAGGATAATCATAATCGGCGCCCGGGCCAGCATACGGATGGTCATCATGTATGCCATCTGCACGTTGGTGATATCCGTGGTCAGCCTGGTCACCAGTCCGGATGTGGAAAAGTGATCGATATTTTTAAAAGAAAAGCTCTGCACCTTATAAAAAATGTCGTGGCGCAGATTCTTCGCGTAGCCGGCCCCCGCCTGGGCGCCGAACTTTCCGGCCAGCGCGCCGAACATCAGAGCCAGCATGGCTACCAGAGCCATGAGAATGCCCATCCGGATCACATAGCCGAGATTCTGTCCCTGAATTCCCTCATCAATGATCTTCGCCATCTGAAAGGGAATCAGGACCTCCATGAACACCTCAAGAATTACGAACAGCGGTGTTAAAATTGATTGCTTTTTATACTCACGTATGGATTTAAACAGCAGCCGATTCATATAATTCTTCCTTTCTTGTTATTTTCTGTACTTTTTTACCCATCATAAAAAGCAGAACTGCCTTTTATTCTTCCTCAGTGATGTTTTCATACATCCTCCGGAGATAATTCCGGAGAGTTTCCTGCTCCTCCTGGCTGAAGCCTCTGATCAGGCGCTTTTCCATCTCCTGGCCGCCCCGGATCACCTCTTTGACGAAGCTTTCCTCCTGTCCGGTCAGGGTGACGATTTTCATTCTCTTGTCCCTGTCGCTGACCGAGATCTCGATGAAGCCTTTACTCTCCATAAGCCGCAGAATACTGACAACAGTAGGATGAGCGATCCGCAGGTGATCCTGGATCTCCTTCTGGCTGGTTTCCTGCTTTCCCTCCCTGCCTTTCAGAAAATGAAGGATCCGCATCTGCTGCATGGTCAGATTAAAGCCTTTGCAGTCCCGGTTCACTCGCTGTCCCATAGTTTCGCTGAGAATCTTCACCAGCGAACCTATGCTCTGCCTCTCCATTGTTTCACCTCCCTCTTTAATTGTCGCATACTACACTTTTTCTGTCGTATGCTACATATTATAGTAATGAAAATTTTTAATGTCAATAGACTTCCGGCAATCCTTTTCATTTTGTCATTTTTTATTTTTTCCCCGGAAATCCCATAAAGATTTTCTAAAATCTGCATAAAAACAGAAGAGGCCCCGGGGTCTCTTCTGTCTTTCTTTCTGATAGAAATTTCCGCGTATTTCCGAATTTTTTTACTGAATATCCGCCAGCTCGATGCCGTAGGTCAGGTATCCGGTGTAATGAACACCCTTCTGGATTGTCAGATTGTCCGCGGTTGAATCCGGATAGTTCAGAGCTGCCGGGCGCAGTTCATAATTCATAGTGCCGTCCTCCGTGAAAGAGGCGAGCTCCATACCCCTGATCTGATTCTCCAGGGCGCCCATCTTGAACTCTCCTTCAGTGCCTTTTACATACAGAGTCATCATATACTCTTTGCCGGTCTCCTCGTTGGTTCCCTCCAGATACAGTCGTCCGAAGGTTCCGTTTCCTCTGTCCAGAGTCACGCTGATCTTCTTGCCTTCGGGAATGTACTTCACATCGCTGGCGGTAATCGGTACCTGGGTGTTCTCGGTGGCGCTGAGCGCTACGGTCTCCGGAACGGTGATGGTGTAAACCGGATCATTGGGAACGTACAGAGTCAGGTCGGTTCTTCCGCTTTCGGTGTTGGCCGCGCTTACGGTTGCCACGGTGGAGATCACTGCCACTGCCATTGCCGCTGCCGCTGTAAATGCTTTCTTCATTGTCATATCCTCCTTGAATTTAAACCACATGCAGAACAGCCTTTACATCCGCCCCGTTTAAGGGGGAGAGATTTTCATCCATGGTGTAGGCGGAGATATTCAGATGAATCTCGTATTCTCCCGCCTCCAGGGGTTCTGATACCTGAAATTCTGTAATGGCTTTTCCAGGCTCGATAAGATCGGACTCATAGATGGGCGTCTCCGACTCATCGATGGTAATGGCGTACTGAAAATAACAGTTGTTGCCTTCCGGGTTCAAAAGGGTGATATTCCAGTGAGTCTCCCCGCTGGCCACCGTGATCTCCCCGTATCCGGGAATTTTGATCCCCTGCTGGCCGCCGGAAGTGTCCTCCAGTTCTTTGTTCCACTCTTCCGCCTCATCGGAAACCACAAGTCCTGCCGCCTGCCGGCCAGGATCCTCTTTTTTCTGGGAAAACACCAGCCAGAGGATCACTGCCGCTGCCACCAGGATCACTGCCGTCAGGGCAAGGATCAGAAGTTTCTTTTTTCCAGTCTGTTTCTGCATCACACTATGTTCTCTACTTTCTGTTTTTCTTTCTTTTTAAAACTCTTTCGGAAGCCTCAGGAATCTGCTTTCTGCCTCTTTTGATTCAGAAACGCCAGCCCTGCGGATCCGGATACTGCCGCCGCCAGAAAAATCACAGCCTCACTGCCCGCCTCATCGAAGGTTCCGGGGGCAGAAATATCTTCCTCTTCTTCCTGATTTTCTGACTCTTCCGGAAGATACAGTTCTAGCCGGGTACTTTCAGCGGCTGCTGGCCGACTGCAGAGGAACAGCAGCCCGGCCAGGGCCAGTATTGTAAAACACTTCTTTCTGCACCTGGATCTGTGCATCTTTTATCACTCCGCGTCCACAACCGCGATGCCGAAGGTAATGCTTCCTTTGTAGTCTACGCCTCTCTCAAGGAACTCTGTGGAAAGGGGTTTGATCTGATACTGTCTGGTCTCGTTTCCTGAAAAAGATACCACCTCTTTGCCCACTGCCGTATCCTGCCCTGTGGTCTCGATCAGTTCCCCGTCATCCGAGATAATCTGATAGCGGAGCTGACGGACTTTTCCGGCACTGACATCCTCTCGGTCTGCCTCTACCACCAGCTGGTTCCTGTAATAGCTGGTTCCGGCGATGGTCACAGAGATCTTCTGCCCCTCCTGCAGATTTTCCACATCCTCCGCCACTACGTCTACCGCCGTTCCATTCTGATCCATAGACACAGATGAGGGGATCGTCACGGTATAGGTGGGATCCGCGGTTAAGTTCACGGTAATCGTCTGCTCTGCCTCCTCTGCCATAGCGGTAACCGGTACTGCCAGGCAGGAAACTGCTGCCAGAAGAACTGCCAATCCTTTTTTCTTCATACATTCTCTCCTTTTCTGCACGCTGCTGTTGCTTCTATTCTCAGGGCCGCTTCGAATCAACTCCAGTATAGTAGATTCTGCGTAAAAAAATATTCCGCTTTCTTTAAAATCTATGTTAAATCTTTCCGTTCTCTCTTTTTTCCAGGAAAAGAGCCGCTGCTTTGCAGATCTCTCTGCCTGGCAGCGGCTTCTTCCGTCTGTTTTTCTGTATGATTGACCCGGCACAGATTTTTACTGTACATCCACCACTTCAATGCCGAAGGTAATGCTTCCGGTGTAATCCACGCCGTACTCAAATCTTCCCGCCAGCACCGGCTTGATCTGATACTGTTTCGCGCCGTCCCCGGTGAAAGATACCACTTCTTTGCCGACACCGACAGCGCCGGTGGAAGCATTGGTTTCAATCAATTCCCCTGCGTCCGAGATGATCTGATATCGAAGGGATGTTCTGGGGGTAGTCTTTGCCTCCACTACCATCTGATCGTTGTACCCACTGGTTCCGGCAATGGTCACGGAAATTTTCTGTCCCTCCTGCAGGTTTTCTACGTCCTCTGCCACTACCTCCACGGCTGTTCCCTCTTTATCCATGGATACAGAAGCGGGAATGGTCACGGTGTAGGTGGGATCCGCGGTTAAATTTACGGTAATCGCCTGCTCCGCTTCCTCCGCTATGGCGGTAACGGGCACTGCCAGGCAGGAAATTGCTGCCAGAAGGACTGCAAATACTTTTTTCTTCATGGGGTCTTCTCCTTTTCATGCAATGATGTGGGAGCCGACAGGTCATCTCACTCCCGTCACTTCTATTCTCAGGGCCTCTGTGAATTGCCGCCAGTATATCAGACACTCTGCAAAAAAGTCCTCTGCCCCATGTTAAATCTTCATTAAATCCACCGTTTTTTTCTTCGGCTTCTCCGGAGGATCAGCTGGGCGCAGCCCCCGGTAAAAGCGCCGGCAATACATCCGGCAGCCAGTAAAAAGGGAAGATACGCCAGCATTCCCGGCCCTGCCATCAGACAGGCCACCGCCATCTGTCCCAGATTGTGGAACACCGCCCCGAAAGCGCTGCAGAGCCAGAGCTGCTGTTCCGGAATCACCCGCTTCAGCAGCAGCATGCCGGCCAGACACAGCAGAGCCCCCGCCAGACTGTACAGAAGCGTCAGCATGCTGCCGCCGAAAAATGCTCCCAGAACTACCCGGCAGAATACAATCATGGCAGCCTCCCCGGCCCGGTAATGATACACCGCGAATACGGTTACAATATTGGCAAGCCCCAGCTTGACTCCCGGCACCGGCACCAGGTTGGGCAGACGCATTTCTACAATAAACAGGATCAGAGCCAGGGCTGTCAGCAGGGCCAGCTCTGTCAGTCTCTTTACTTTCAGAATCTTTGCACCTCAATTCCTTCTGTCATCTCTCAGCCCGCCACACTGTCCACCTCTCCGGAATGCTTCGCAAAACGGATCAGAAGATGATTGGGCAGGCAGACAATGGGCGTCTCTGAGTTCAGCCATCCCATCTCCACACAGGTGTGGTCCGGGCACTCCGCCTCTGCCATGCGGATCCGGTGATCCCGGATTTCCACCGTATTGGTCCTTCCCTCATATTCAATCTGAATCGTCCGATCCTTCTCTTTGCTCAGATCCAGCCGGTACAGTACTTCCCCGTCCCGGAGAATCTCCACCTCCCGGCTGTGGGAAGGCCGCAGGGCCAGAAAACTTCCTGCCAGACCCGCGGCAAGGATGATAAAAAAAAGGATCAGAGGCCATTTTTTCCGTTTCATCAAAGATCCCTCCTGTCCGGACAGATTCTTTTCAATTCTTCACTGCGTTTCTTTTTGATATTTCCATACATATTTGCCATTCTCCGTTTTTTCAGTTCGATTATACCCTCCTTACAAGCGCCCCGTCAATTTCTATGTGGCAAAGATTCAAAAAGAGTGCCGGGTATTTGGACTCGACACTCTTTCTTTCCCCCAGGCAGCAAGCCAGGCATGCAAACCCGTTTAAATATTTCGGCCATATGAAAAAACACTTTTATTCAGCCGGAATGCGGACTGATCAAATTACAACTCCCAGACTTTCCCACAGCTCCAGAATCGTTTTTTCCGGATTTTCCGCCGTTTCATACTGATCGTCCACAAACACAATCTGCCTTTTTTCTGATGTATATTCCGGCCAGGGATTTTTTTCCGTACTGGGATCACCGGTACGCATAAACTCTGCAATCGATGCGGCCAGCTGTCTGGAAACCATTTCATCCTCCTCATACATCACCATTCGGAAGAACAGCGGCAGGTCAGCAGTGTGGTAGGCTCCGAAGATCCCGCCTTCAATCTGGCATTCATGGCAATATATATACCGGTATACAGGCGCCCCTGTACTTTCGCTCAGAAGATCTGCAAGCCGGGCTGCTTTATTCCCGAAAACTGTATCCGTGCTGATTCTGAAATATATATCTGACGCGGAGTAATCCGGATATACGCTTTTATAGGTTTCAATAATTTTCTGCGTATTCCCGCCGTAGCTTTCTTTCAGCATATCTGGAAGTGTCTCCCAGGTAATATCAAAAAGATCTCTGTTTCCATTTCCGGAAAGCCATTTCATTTCATCCCTGGCCGTAGTAACCATAACAGGTACGCCTGCCGCAGTCTCCGCCAGCAGTTTTCTTGCGTTTTCATCGCTCTCGTACAAATTTCCTTTCAGGTTTTTACCGTCTATAACAGGACTGAACTCCGCTCCGGATTCCTGCATAGCCGTCCACAGTTCTTCTGTGGTAAAATCAGCCAGTCTGTACAGCTCATCCGTTCCTACCCCCAGGATATCAAGAACTGCTTTTGCATCGTCAGAAGCTTCCTCGGGAGTTCTCCAGCCGTCTGAGCCAACCGCGCTCATAATTACTGCTTTATGAAACAGGCCTCTGGCCTCCTCCATCAAAAGCAGTGCCTGCATTTTTCCGCCGCCGCCGGATTCACCCATAATGGTAACATTGCCCGGGTCACCGCCGAAATTTTCAATATTATCCCGCACCCACTCCAGGGCTTTTACAACATCCAGCATACTCACCATACCGGAATCCGCATATTTTTCATCAAAAGCCCCCAGATACAGATACCCGAAACTGAGACGGTGGTTCACTCCTACAATTACCACATCTTCCTCTCTTGACAGATTATACGCTCCTGCCGTAATCGCGTTGGATCCCTGGGTATATCCGCCGCCATGCACGTATACTACTACCGGACGTTTTTTTGAGTCCAGTCCCGGTGTTACTACGTTCAGGTTCAGACAGTTTTCGTCATCATACTGATCATTTAATGTCAATTCCCCGATTCGGCCGCCCGCGAAATAATCACCCACATATTCCTGAAATAAATTCCCGTGTCCGCTCCTTCCAACGCTTTGTACGGCCCTCGCTCTCAGATATGTACAATCCAGCGGCTCTGTCCATGGCTGTGGATTTTCGGCTCTGAGAAACCGCTGTTCTCCGTCCACATTGCCGCCGTATGGAATCGCCCGAAAATTTGCCACCCCATCCTCTGTCTTTCCCATTACCGGCCCGTAAGCAGTCTGGACAATCGGATTTTTTTCAGTTACCATCCCAAAGTTTTCTGGTTCTTCCAATACGGTTTCTTCGTTTTTTTCAGTCTTTTCTATATCGTCCGCGCTGGCTGAGCCTGATACGGACGCATCAACATCTGAGGCATTCTTACCGGAAGGAGAACCGCTGCATCCCGGCAGAGAGATAAGCATGATCGCTCCTAACAGACACGCCGCTATTCTTTTTAATTTCATCCATTTCTCCTTTCTGTTCACGCAGACGTTTCGTCAAAGACAATCGATCCGTCTTCACTTCTGGTGAATCCGCTCATCCATTCCCACATGTAGACAGATTCCTCATACATGTACGTATGAGGGAAAAATTTAATTCCCGCGTACTGTACCAGCGGTATGCCGTTTTTCTCATAAACCAATTCATTAAAACGTTCTGTACTTTCAAATTCCGCGAAATTTTCTTCCCAGTTATCCGGCATCTCCGTCCCGTTCAGTTCCGTCCAGAGTTTTATCGTTCCTCCCAGCTGATTTGTCTCATTCGGGACATAATCCAATCCCAAAGCGCTGAGATCATATTCTCCATTCAACGTAAGAATGGGCGTTTCCGTATCAGTACGATTCTGTACTTCTTCCATTTCCCTTACCTGCGCCGGATCCACAAACAGGGAACCTGACGCGGAAGTAATAGCCGCAAACAGTTCCGGCCGTGTGGCAAATACCAGATTTGACAGACTGGAGCCGTTTGAAAGTCCCATCAGATAAAATCTTCCCTCATCCGCCATTGGATATTCTTCTAAAATTTTATCCTTCAGCTGTGCCAGAAACGCTACGTCATCCTGCCCGCTCATGGAAGACATCCCCAGGCCGTTCCATCCTGAGAAATTTGGATTTTCCGCGGAAAGCACCGGATACTGCGAGGGATAAACCACAATAAAATTTTTTTCTTCCGCCAGCTTATAAAATCCTGTACAGTTTGCGAACACATCTCCCTGGGTTTGGTATCCTGCGCAGCAGAACAGCACCGGAACTTTCATATCCGGATGATTTCTAACATTCTCCGGAACATATACATACCAATTACGGAGATATCCGTCAATTTTTTCTTCGTACCTGACAAATCCGATTTCTTCCACGTCATGCCAGATTCCCATATCGCCTCCCGGATCTCCATACCATTTCATGATTGTATCCAGAAAATCGCTGTAAATGGTTTCAATTAAGTCTTTCCCGCAGTTTTCCGCCGCTCCCGGCACATCGCTGTGATATACCGTATACGCTGCTGAATCCTGGTTAACTGGATTTTCAGGCTGCTCCCGGCGGATATATGCTTCCCGTCCATCTGCAGCTTCCGCAGCGGTTTCCGTTCCGTTTACTGTCTTCCAATATTCCAATACCGCGGCATTCGCGCTCTCGGCTCTGTCTGAATCATCAATAATCCATACTGCGACCGGGAAATCACTGAGTTTAAAACCGCTGTTTTCTACTGAAAAATTCCCCAGATTTACCGCTTCTGCTTCCCGGGCAGCAGCCATATATTCATCTGTTACATTGGATCCTCCTACCGTGGCCAGCGCAGAACATTCAATAGGATTCACCATGGCGGTCATATGCGCCAGCGTGCCGCCGTCCCCATATCCATACACATACGATTTGGCTTCAGAGATTAAAAACAGATCCTGGTTGCCGCTGAGTCCCTGAGTGCCAAACAGTTCACTCAGATACTCAACATCCCCCGCTTTTGTTCCATAGTCCTCCGTAATATTCCATTGTCCGCCATTTAACGGTTCCGCAAAGAAAATCATGGGTTTTCGTTTCTGAGCATCCGCAAATTCTTTCCATCCGCTGGACTCATATGCTTCCATAGCGGTCATTCCGCTGTCCGGAATCACAAGAACACCCGGTCCCGCCGAAGGGATGGCGCCTTCCGGTATATAAATTAAAAACGGTCTTGTGGTTCCATCGCTGAGCGTAACAGTTCTTTCATGAATACCGGGCCAGATTGTTTCGTATGGATTATCCGGATCCAGATAATTAGCTACAAATAAAGTATATTCATTTGTGACGGTTCCATCACTGACGCCAATCAGGTATTCTTTACCGCCTCCGGAGGTATTATCCAGATCTACGGTACACTCTCCGCTGTCTGCGACAGTTCCGTCTACTGTAATTGAAAAATCCGCGTCTGCCTCTGCTTTAATTGTAATCTTTTTTTGATCCTTTGCCGTTTCTGTAAGCATAGCCAAGATCGGAGTTTCCGAAATTTCACCCAGCGCTTCATCATATAGAATTTCATCTCCAGCTAGCACCTGTAATCGTTCTAATACCGGTTCCGCATTTTCTTTCTGGGGCTGCGGGGTTTCTTCTGTTGTTTTCAAATCCGTTTTTATTTTTTCTGAACAACCTGTGAAGACTCCTGCGGTCAGCAATACAAAAATGATTGCCAAAATCTTTTTTCTCATAAAAGCACCTCCTGTCCTACTGTATTTTTGTAATTTCAGCGTAACATTCCATGCCTTTATTCACAATTCTAACTTCTTGCGCTTTTTGCACATTATTGCTGTTATTATTTATTCTTTTTGAGGCTTCGTTTGATTTCGCCGACGGTTTTGCCTGTATATTTTTTTACAACTCTTGAAAAATACCCTACATCATGATAACCTAACTTCTCAGCCAGTTCTCTTACTGTGTACTCTTTTTTCTGAAGCAGCTGCATCATATACTGCATCCGTAATTGAAAAATATAACCAGTAAAATCACTTTTCAGTTCCTTGTGAAACAGATGGCTCAGATAATATGGCGAGATTCCTACCTGATCCGCGATCCGCTGCAAAGACAGATCTTCCCGGAAGTGTTCTTTTATATACAGTAAAGCTTCCTGCAGACGTACGTTATAAATCGGAGCAGGCTGCTTTTCCTCCTCTCTCAGCGCAAGTCCTGACGCGCTGTTTAAATTTTGAATTTCGCCTGCAAATTCAGAATCATTTCCGGCCACCTCAGCATCCGTAAGGTTTCCCTGATAAAAAACGAATGGCTTCCGGCGGTTGGATACCGCGGCTGCCTGCCAGCTTTCCTGATAAGAAATATACAGCTTCTCTATTTCACTGTAGGCCTGTCCTACTCCGATTCGTATCAGTACCCCATAATTCATAAAAAAATAGTCCTTAATTTTTTCCGCTGCCTTTTCAGCCGCGTATTGATACCAGATCAGGCTTCGAACAGATGGGGAAACCACAAAAACACTATAGCGGATTCCTGCATCCGCACGCAAAACCACCGTTTCTTCATTCAGTTCTTTCAAGGCAGATTTCAGGGATTTTTTAATCTGTTCCGGTGATTTCTCCCGAAGATGATCTTCATTCTGGATCTGCACCGCAATAAAAAAGCCAGTAAGCCTGTCTATCCCCATCTGCCGGATCCACTCCAGCGGTACATGCTGCTTTGCTTCGAACGTCAGCAGTTTTCCGATTACGTCCTCCAAAATATATTCCCGCATCTTTTTCGCCTGGTTCTTCTCTTTCAAACGTGCTGCCGCTGCCTGCCGCTCTTCCTGTCCTTCTTTCAGACAACATACTATCACTTCCCGCAATTTTTCCGTTCCCACAGGTTTTAGTATGTACGCGTCCGCCCCGCAATTCAGCGCTTCCTGCGCGTAATCAAAATAATTGTAGGCTGTCTGAATAATAATTTTCCCTTTGCAGCCTTTTTCACGTATCATTCTGAGCAGAGTCAGACCGTCCATATCCGGCATCTGTATATCAAGGATCAAAAGATCTGGCTCTTCCCTTTCAATGATCGACAGACCTTCTATTCCGTCTCTGGCTCCCTCCAGCAAAAGTACTTCCGGAAAATAAATCGCCATAAATTTCTGAAATGCTTTCTGCTCAATTTCGTCATCCTCAATCATCAGCACTTTCTGCATAATCTTCCTCCGTTATAAAGGGAACCAAAATAAATACTTCCGTATAGACATAAGGCTGACTTTTAATCTGCACATCGACATCTTCCCGAAAAAAAATTTCCAGACGCCGACGGATATTTTTCAATCCCACAGATCCTGCCGGACTATTTTCCGTATATTTCAGATTTTCTAACTCCTCTTCTGTCATCCCTTTTCCATTATCATATACGCGAATCTGCAGCTTATTTTTTAATTTTGATATTTCAATCCCAACAATCAGTTCTTTTCCCTTATGACTCATACCATGGATCACAGAATTTTCCACCAAGGGCTGCAGAATAATGAGGGGAAGCAGCGCTTCGACAGCCGAAGGATCCAGATAAGCTTGAAACTCAAGGCGATTATTATAACGAATCTGTTGAATCTGCATATAATCCCTCGCATTTTCCATTTCCTGTTCTGCTGTCGCGTATTTTTTTCTGTTGATGCCGTAACGAAGCAGTTTAGATAGAAGTTCCACCGCTTTCATGGTTTCTTCAGGCTGACCGATAAACGTCAGCTGCTGAATCATATTTAATGTATTAAACAAAAAATGCGGATTAATCTGCGCCTGCAGAACCTGATACTCCAGTTCTCCTTTTTCTTTTAATTCCAGCATCTGGCGCTTCATCTGGGTAACCATATAATCAAAACCGGAGGCAAGTATCTGAATTTCTCTTCCGGATCCCTGCATCTCTCCCGCGAAAACCCACTGTCCTCTTCCGATTTTCCTGGCAGCTTCCGCAAGGCTCAAAATCGGACGAGTCAGAGATTCGGAAAAATAACGGCTGTACAGCACACTGGCAGCCAGTACCGCAGAGATCGTAAATATCATTACTGCTGCCATAAGAATCCGCTCATTTCGGAACTGCTGCATCTCTCTCCGCCCGATCAGGTCAAGTTCATCATAAACCTGATTAAATTCTTTTTGTATCAACTCACATATATAATCTGCCTGCTCAAAATTTTTCTGACTTTGTTCTAAATCTGTATGCCGAAGCTTAACTGCTTCTGCCGCGTATGTAAGATAGGTCTCAGTCTGACATTGCAGGTCATATAAAATTCTGGAAGAATAGTCCTTCCTCAGCTGACCGGCAATTTTTTTAAGATGATCCGCTGTTTCTTCAAAATTTTGCCGATATATATTTTCCCCGAAAAACAGCATGCTGCTTCGAAGATATTCATGGGTTTGATTCAGCTTTTGATAAAAACTGCTGAAATGCATCTGGCGTTCCTGCTTCTCAAGATATTGCTTATTCTGAGAAAATACACATCCCATGGAAATTATCCAAAAAAAGCTCAGGCAGAGGATCAGCAGGCTTAGGAAAGTATTCAACTGCTTTCTCAACGACTTCTCTCTATTTTTTTTCACATTTTAGTATCCTTTTTTCTTTGAAACTCCTGTACATTTTCTTCTGTTACCAGAATCGTATCCGGTATCACGATTTCTTCCGGCTGCTCCCCCCTATGATAGGCATCCAGATTTTTTACCGCCTGATAGCCCATCGCATATGGCTGCAGATCAATCGTCGCGTCTAATGATCCATCTTCGATTCGTTCCAATATCTCAGTATCGCTACTAAGTCCAAGACATAAAATTTCATTTTCTAATTTCAGTTCCTTTATTTTTTGCGCAACCCCTTTGGGCGTTGTTCCATCAATACAGAAAAATGTGTCAACCTGCGGATACTCTTCAAGAATCTGCGCAGCTGTCTTGGCTGCTTCCAGCGAATTCCCGGCAATTTCCGAAACAACAATCTCCATCTCCGGATATTGCTCTACTACTGATTGAAGCCCTTTTGTCCGATCAATAAAGTTTAAAGCCTGCTCACCAAGGCTTATAACAGCAATCTGGGCCTTTCCTCCTGTCTGCCGCGCAATAAACTCTCCTCCGTCTGAACCCAGCCTGAAATTGTCCAGACCAATATAACAGATCCTGTCTGAATCCGGTATATCTGTATCGATCAAGACTACGGGAATGTTTTCCCTGGCTGCCTCTGATATTTTTGTTTCAACTTTCTCAGAGGTGCCCGTGGATATAATACCCTGAACTCTGGCCGCAATCGCTGTATCAAACGCCCCTATCCATTCACTGTCTATTTTTTCAGGTCCGACCATGTTCACATCTATATTTCCAATCTCTTCCGCTGCGTCCTGCATCCCTTGAAACGCCGCTTTCCAATACTCATCTCCACTGGAAATCGGGCATACAAAAGTAACGCGCAGAATGTCATCCCAGTCCTTTTTTATATATTCCCTACCTTCTTTTAGTGTCAGCACTAATATAACCGGCGCAATCATCCCGGCTGCCAGCAAAATAGAAGCGATACCCAGCATTTTATGATTCTTCATTTTATACGCAGTTCCATTTCATAGTTTGAGACAAGCGGCAAAAGGGCATGCGGGCTGCGCTGGCGCAGGCAAGCATGACATTATGGCCTTAAACCCCACTTATGAGCAAGCTCATATGGGTTTAGGCCTTTTGACCCTGGCATCATAGTTTTTCACAAATTATTTTATATTGCCTATAATATACATGCAATATAAAAGTTTTGCGTTTTTTGTATATTATTGCGCAGGAACCGACACCAGCCAAAACCCTCGTGAAAACATGCAAGTTCTCTGATTGGCGGCTTGCAGATTTCCGCCTGCCGTCAATCACGCAGCTCTGTATTGACAGTGCAGCAGGCAACGAATACAATAGTCATGTCAATCAAAGCCGCCCCAAAACTTGCGGGCGGGTCTTGAACTTATACCGAAAAAAACAGTGAGGTAAAAGAATATGAAAAAGAAATTTCTTATTTGGATACTTGCCGCCGGATGCGCGTTCTCTGTGACAGGATGCGGAAACAACGGCGCTGCGCAGCCGATCGCGCAAAGCGCGGAGCAAGAAGAACCTGCACCTGAAAGCAGTTCATTGAATCCCCAGACAAGCAGCGATTCAGAGCAGAATTTGGAAAATAATCCGGAATATATCGCCCTTATGGAAAAGATCAGTCGATCAAAAGCAGGCGTTCCGGATGAAAATGGAAATTATACCATTGGAACATATGGAAGCCTTCATTCCGCTTCTATCACCTTGCTTCCGGATCAGGCGTTTGATATTTCAGCAACCAACTATCTTATAACAAAAAATCCGGACGCAGAGGATACCGACTACACGCAGGTGCAGTATTCATTCGCAGAGGATGTATCAAAAGAAGAGATAGAAAGTTCCGCAACAGACGATACCCAATATCAGGAAGAACGCTACAGCGATGTTGAAATCAGTTCCGTGCAGACAATGGATGTCAACGGGATGTCCGTGTCGTGGGTGAAACATAGCTACACTTATTCTTATTTCACTCAATACACACAATATTATGCCTGGACGGAAGCAGATGAACATACGATATTCTTAGTACGCATTGAAATCTGCGGGGACGCAGGCTTAGATGCAGGTGACAACTTGCTTACGCAAGCGTTTCAGGGCGTTTCCATAAAATAGCCGCATACCGCTGACTCAATTAGAAAGAAGGTGTTCTCTTTGCGT
>ERZ1090862.147-NODE-147-length-29936-cov-16.135069_pt1 | contig 29936 bp, 43 predicted proteins | sample MGYA00478481_ERZ1090862 | MGnify/ENA primary metagenome ERZ1090862 (study PRJEB33644, sample SAMEA5815745) | chicken gut metagenome | biome: Chicken; feature: Gastrointestinal Tract; material: Caecum | place: Ireland | collected 2019-01-01 | study: A study of the... | reverse complement strand
GCGGCGCGTTTTCGTTTGGAAGCGGCAGATTGCCGCGGCGCCACTTTTACTTATTGCAAAAATGCTGTTATATTTTAAGTTTCTGAATTGATTAAAATGCGGTTGTTGGCATATATTGCCGCACTCTTTAACGGTATCTTGCGCGAATGTTTTTTTCGCCGAGTTTTTTCTGCAACAGACAGTCGGCCGTAATTGCCGCCGCTGAAAAGAAAATCAGCCCCGCACCTATGAATACTGCACAGTTCATAAAGAATTGTTCGGGCATTACCGTTATAATTTCGTCCGTGTACGGGTTGAACATCCAGTTGTCCTTGCCGGGGAAGAGTACGGCGTGAAATATTTCGAATGCTCTGTCAAAATTTATGGAGATAAGGCCGCCCAAAATAATGGGAATAACTATCGCCGCAATGGCCGACCAGAATGCAAATGAGTGTCCGGCAACATTTTTCAGCGTTATGATTTTTGTAAAATGGAGGGCAACTATGCCGCAAATAACGCCAAAACTTACGCCCGCAATCACAAGGTCAAGCACAAACAAAAACTTGCAGTCGGCAAAGTGCGCGGCGCCTTCTTCCGAAAATCTGAATACGCCTGCGCCGAACTGCCTGCCCGGCAGAAGAAGGTAGTCAAGTATTTCATCGTACGCCGCCTTGATTTCGGCATATGTGTGCCCGCTTGCCTGTTCAAGGTGCAGCGTGTCAATCTGAATATAGTAAAACCATCGGTTTATTATCGGCAGACTTATCGAAAAGGAAAGAAGAAATAAAAATGCCGCTGCTACTGCAATCACCGTTGCGACTATGCTTACAATTTGTTTCGCCCTGCAATTTCCTCCGCGCCAGGTGGAGGTGTCTGTGGCGCGCGTGCCATATCTTTTCATGAAATCTCCTTTTTATGCTTAAGCGGCACGGAGAGTGCCAGCAGTATCTGCGAAGGAATATAAAACAGCCATATTAAAATATTCACCGCGTAAAGAGCGCCTGAAGAAATGCGTATGCCTGCCATATATCCCGAGTTGAGTCCCACGCAGATATCGCATCCCATAAACAGTATCAGTCCTGCAAAAAAGAGTATGTTTTTTACTCCGCCGCTCGCAGATATCAGCGCTTCCGCGGCGTTTAATGCAAGGTTTGTAAAGTAGAATGCGGCAAGAATGATGAGCGCGGTTTCACCCTGGAAAGCAGTAGCCGCAATGGCGCATACAATGACGGAGAGCGCCGCGCGTACGGACAGGGCAATCGCTGAATATTTTTTATTCTTTCTGAAAAGTTGTATGCGGGCGCAGTAAATTAGCTGTGCCGCGGCAAAAAATACAAGCGATACCTCAAAATACTTTTCAAGCAGTATCATAAACAAGTCGGCTATCGTGGTGCATACAAAAGCGCACAGAACAATGGTCTTGTCCGTTCCGCCGCGCAGTGTGACCATTGTGAATATAAGGCACAGCGGCACCGTTAAAAATTCTATCGGGCGCACGGCGTCATATTCGCGTACGGCATTCAGCGCGGTGGTGGCAATCAGTACTGCAAGCGCAACGGCGCCGAACGATATATATGAAATGAGGTTGAGCTTTTGTTCGTACTTCATAAAACAAGTTTACCCAAACGCTGAAAAAAACGCAAGCATATTGCAAAAATAAATTCGGCGGCAAAAGTATTATTCAAAATTTTACAAATTGTTTGCAAATTTGTGCATACTTTTTTACTCCCGCGCATTATAATATACTTGTAAGCAGAGGGAAATCTGCTACAAAGTTCTTAAGGTGCCGCGGAAAAGCGGGCAATAAGAGGGGGACCGGTGCTTTCACGAAAAAATTGTTTGCCTGGCAAATATTTTTTTGTGAGAGTGCTCAAGTCAATCTGAATGTTTAACGGACGGAAGTTTTTTCCGTCCTTTTTTTATGTTGCCGGCTTTAAATGCATAAGCAGGGCGTGCCTTGAAAGGCGTGCCCTGCACCATTTTATGCTCCGCACTTTTTATGTGGCTGAAATTGTATACTTAAAGTCGCATAAGTCTGTCCGCATACAAACGCCGTCTGCCGAATATCTATATATAACGGAAAAAGGCGGGCCTGTACCGCCGTTATTTTGCGGAAGGGGTATGACAGATGGAAAATTTTTATTGTGACAGCGGCGGTCAGGTGCTTAAACGGCTGAACTCCTCGCCTATCGGACTGACATCGGCCGAGGCGGCGGAAAGGCTGAAAAAGTTTGGTCTAAACGCGCTCGAACAGCAGAAAAAAAGCGGCTTTATAAAGCTGTTTCTCTCCCAGTTCAAGGACGTAATGACAATACTGCTGATAGCGGCCGCGGCGGTTACGGCGGTAATAGCCTTTCTTTCGGGCGACAAGCACGACCTTACCGATACGTTCATAATACTTTTTATAATATTTATGAATGCGGCTGTTGGTACGCTTCAGCAGTACCGCGCCGACCGTGCCATAGAAAATCTGAAAAAACTTTCTGTTTGCACGGTAAAGTGTATAAGGGACGGGCGCGACTGCTCTGTGGAGAGCGAAAATCTCGTTCCGGGTGACATTATTTCGCTTGAAGAGGGCGACGTTGTCCCCGCCGACTGCCGCATTTTGACGTGCGCCGCGCTCAAGTGCGATGAGAGCGCGCTCACCGGCGAAAGCGTGGGCGAAATCAAGTCGTCGCGGGATATATGCGGTGAAAATGTGCCGCTCGCCGCGCAGAATAATATGTTGTTTTCCTCATCCAGCGTGCTCAGCGGTACGGCTACGGCCGTGGTCTGCACTACGGGAATGAATACCGAAATAGGTAAAATTGCCGCAATGCTCTCGCAGTCAAAAACCGTACCCACGCCGCTGGAAAAGAGTCTGGATAAACTGGGCAAATTCATTACGGCGTTTGTGCTTGGCGTGACTGCCGTAATCTTTATTCTCTCGCTTGTAGTGGGCAAGGAGGGCATAGTACGCAATTTCATGACGGCGGTAGCTATCGCCGTTGCCGCAATACCCGAGGGGTTGCCCGCCGTAGTGACCATAATAATGGCTATGGGCGTCCAGCGCATGAGCAAAAAGCACGTCATAATCCGCCGACTCAAATCGGTGGAGACGCTTGGCGGGTGCAACTTTGTGTGTACCGATAAAACGGGCACGCTCACCGAAAACAGAATGCGCGTTGCGGAGGTCAGTTGTACATCGTCCGCGCGGCAACTGATGCTTGACTGCATGCACGCGTGCGTGAACGTGAGAGGGGAAAACGGCTCATTCAGCGGCGACCCCACCGAAGTTGCCGTAAAGGAATATGCCGCGGCGCAGATGGAAAAATATTCCTTCCGCCGCACGGCCGAAATTCCCTTTTCCTCCGAACGCCGAATGATGACGGTAGGCGTTACGGACGGAAGGCAAAGTTTCTCCTTTTCCAAGGGTGCGCCCGACGTGCTTGTGGAACGCTGTCGCTTTTACATGGATGAAGGCGGCGTGCGCCGTATGACCAAAGCCGATAAAGACCGCATACTATCCCTGAATGACGATATGAGCGACCGTGCTCTGCGCGTGCTGGCGTTCGCCTTCTGCGATGGTGCTCCTGCCGAAAACGGACTTGTATATCTGGGCCTGTGCGGAATGAAGGACGGGCTTAAGCGTGGCGTAAAACAGGCCGTGGAAGAGTGCAGCCGTGCGGGCATTACGACGGTTATGATAACCGGCGACCACAGCCGCACCGCTCTTGCAATAGCCTCTCAGGCGGGCATATCCCGCAACGGAAAGGCGCTTACGGGCTCGGATATAGACAGAATGACTCCTTCGCAGCTGAGGGAGGCGGTTAAGGACTGCACGGTATTTGCGCGCGTCACTCCGCGCCATAAAAACGCCATAGTCACTGCCTTGCGCGAAAACGGCGGGGTGGTTGCAATGACGGGCGACGGCGTAAACGATGCCCCGGGCATAAAAAATGCCGATATAGGCATAGCCATGGGCTCGGGTACGGAAGTTACAAAAAACGCCGCGGATATGGTGATAACGGACGACAACTTCACTACAATTGTCTCCGCCGTGCGCGAGGGCAGGCGCATATTCTCCAACATAAAAAAGACTATATGCTTTTTCCTTGCCACCAACCTTGCGGAAGTGCTTGCCATTCTCATAGCTTCGCTGGCGTTTTCGGGCGTGGAATTTCTGCGCTCCACGCAACTGTTGTGGATAAACCTCATAACCGACAGCTTTCCCGTGCTTGCGCTCGGCTGCGAGCGCGCGGACGACTATGCTATGTCGCGACCTCCGCAACGTGCTGAAAAGGCGCTGTTTTCCAGGCTTTCAATCTTTACCGTGCTGTTTTTCGGACTGTACATAACGGCCATAACCGTGGGCGTTTTTGTAATTGCCCTGCATATATGGGGCAACGAAGTTGCAAGTACGCTGACTTTTCTCACCATTTCCTTTGCGGAGCTGTTCCACGCGTTCAATATCCGTTCAGAGAGGGCGTCTGCATTCAGGGGACTGTTTACAAACAAGGTGCTGATTGCAACCGTTGCGGCGGGCGTGGTGGTAAACGTGCTTCTGTGCGTGGTGCCGTGGCTTTCCTCGGCGTTTTCGCTTGCGGCCCTTACACCCGTTCAATGGGCCATAGTGGCGGGTCTTTCGCTCTCCGTGGTGCTGGTTGGCGAAATTTATAAACTCGTGCTTAAAATTTGTTCGCGCAAAAGAAGGGTAAGAACCCGCCGTCTGTTCTTCGTAAGAATGAGCCGCGCAAAGAGCAGATAAAGACCATTTTCTGAAACCTGTCTGCTTTTGTATTTATGAGGAGAAGGTTACGGCGCGTTCTGTTTCTTTTTGCGGAAAGCGTGCAAAAAAATAAAATTTGCTATAATGTTTTACAAAACCGCGCAAAAGTGATAAAATATATACGTAAAGTTGATAAGCAACAGGAGATTTACTATGAATTACAGACTGGAATCGCTTAAAAAGCACAAGGAATGGCACGGCAAAATTGAAACTAAAGTGCGCGTTCCCGTGGACAGCAGAGAGGCGCTTTCGCTTGCTTATACGCCCGGCGTCGCCGAACCCTGCCTTGCCATAAAGGATGACCCCGAAAAGAGCTTTGAACTTACCCGCAGGTGGAACACCGTTCCCGTAATCACGGACGGTACGGCCGTGCTCGGTCTGGGCGATATAGGCCCCGTTGCAGGCATGCCCGTAATGGAGGGCAAATGCGCGCTGTTCAAGGCCTACGGTGACGTGGACGCGTTTCCTATCTGTATAGCATCCAAGGATGTGGACGAAATAGTAAATACCATAAAGCTCATTTCGGGTTCCTTCGGCGGAATCAACCTTGAAGATATCTCCGCTCCCAGGTGCTTTGAAATTGAGACCAGACTTAAAAGGGAGCTGGATATTCCCGTATTCCACGACGACCAGCACGGCACGGCCGTAGTTATGGCTGCGGCGCTTATAAATGCCGCAAAGGTCGTTGAAAAGGAACTTGGCGAACTTAAAATTGTTATAAACGGTGCGGGCGCGGCAGGCGTTGCCATTGCCAAGTACCTTTTAAAACTCGGCGTTGCCGATATAATTCTGTGCGACAAGTTCGGCACCATTTACGAAGGGGCCGAGGGCATGAACGAGGCGCAGTCCTCCATGGCTAAAGTCACCAATAAATCGGGCGTCAAGGGTCTGCTTGCCGATGCAATGAAGGGCGCGGACGTGTTTATAGGCGTTTCCGCTCCCAACTGCGTCAGCCAGGATATGGTAAAGAGCATGGCTCCGAGGGCGATTGTGTTCAGTTGTGCAAATCCCGTTCCCGAAATTTCACGCAAGGCCGCTTTGGAGGCGGGCGCTGCGGTTGTAGGCACTGGCTCTTCTGAGTTCCCCAACCAGATAAACAACGTGCTCGTATTCCCCGGTCTGTTCCGCGGCGCACTCGATGTGCGTGCCCGCGACATCAACTATGAAATGATGATTGCGGCGTCGTACGCCATTGCGGGCTATGTGGGTGACGAACTCTCCGCCGACCACATTCTGCCCTTTGCATACGATAAGGGTGCGCACGAGGCGGTTGCCCAGGCGGTAGCCGTCGCTGCGGCTAAGTCGGGCATGGCAAGAAAGTAAAAACAATAAAAAAGTCCGCAAAAGTAAACAATAAAAAAAGTCCGCAAAGATTAAACTTTGCGGACAATTTTTTTTATATGAGGTGTTTTCTTATTGCCTTTATCGCCGTATCGGCAATCAGGCGGGAACCGCGGTGGGTGGGGTGTACGCCGTCCACGGAATATTCGGTGTAATGTATGGACTCTGCAAGTCCGTTGAACATTTCGTCGTAGGCCACAAACTCATCGGCAATTTCCACGGCAATGCGATGGATAATTTCCAGTTCCTTGTTGAAAAGCGGTCTTAAGCGCAGTTTGTCGGGTGCGGGCAGAAGGAAGGGTTCAAGGCAGATAAGCGTTATGCCTGCGTCCTTAATCTTCTGCAAAAGCTCGCGGAAGTCACTTTCAAACTGCTTTAAGTCCAGTTCCCTGTCCATGGTGAACTGATGTATTGCGTTGTTTACGCCTATCATAACCACGGCCACATCGGGCTTTAAATCAATCACGTCGGACTGAACTCTGTTTAAAACGTCCTTAACTTCATTTCCGCTTATACCCTTGTTGATAAGCTCTATATCCATGTCGGGGTAGATGGGGCGGAGCTTGTCGGCAAGAATTTTTACATATCCGTTGCCAAGCGAATTTTCGTCCTTTCTGTCGCGCTCGCAATCAGTAATCGAGTCGCCAATGAAAACAACTTTCATTTTTCTCCCTTTTTTAGGTGGCAAGTATTTTTGTAATGCCGCGTAAAAATTATTACATAATTATTTTACCACAGCGTTTCTTTCATTGCAAGCGCAAGTCTGAAAATAATGCAAAATTTTTGTTAGCTGTACCGTGCTATTCTTTTTGTCAAGAAGGTTAGAAGCCTTCTTGGCAATTTTTTTGCATTTGCGGGGAAAGAAAATGTACGAACAAACAGTCATAAACTTAATAAACGCCACAAGTGCAAAATCAACTTGTAAAAATTGCGCAGGGAAAAGAACGCCGTAAAGCGTTTTACTTTCTCTGCGCTTTTTTATGCCGTGAGTTGCGGCATTATAGCAACTCCCTCTCTGGGAACGTATGGGCGCATGTTCTGTATGAATATGGTGAGTTCAATTCTCGCCGTTCCCTTTCAGTTCAATGCAAAGCCGTATAGGCATTGTAAATATTTTAATGGCGTATAGCCGAAGGAGTTTCAAATTATGGCACAGGTAGAATTATTCAAAAAGACAGGTGTTTACACCAACAGAGACGGCGAAGAAAAGAATTACACGAATTTCTATGTCCGTTGCGGCGACATGAACGTTCCCGTTCAGGTAAGTTATTTCGAAGGCGAGGACGGCAAAGATCCGCAGTACAACGCCCGCAGGGCGGTAATGAGTGCGTTTGCCGATACTTTGCCCGAAAAACCTAAAACCGAAGAAAACGCAAAAAAAAACTGAAAGTTGACAAGAAGTCTGCGTTGCAGTCGTTTGATGACGACGGAGATATACCGTTTTAAGGCAGGTGTACGCAATGTTTATAACTCTTGAGACCGAACGCGGTGAAAAAGTCTTTATCAATTCGAACAGCATTATTTTTTGTTGTTCCGGCAAAAAGGATAAGGCTTGTGTAGTTCTTGAAAACGATTTAACTTTTACGTTAAATTGCAGTTATGAAGAGTTGCAGGATAAATTAAAGGCCGCAGACGGCATTTAAATCTAATAGAATTTAAAAATACGTGTAAAACGTGTAAAAGGTGTAAAAAGTGCAAAATTCCGAACATATAAAAAGCGGCTTAAAGCCGCATAAAACCTTAACTTTTCCATAGATACCTCTTATATAATACACGCCCCCTTCGGGCTTGTCAAGGGGGCGTGTAAAAACGTGTAAAACGTGTAAAAAGTTATGTTTTAACGTGTAAGAGGGTGTAGCGATTTTATATATCGTAAATCGAGAGGTTAAATATGAATTTACGAATGGTTGAAATCGTTATCTATGAAGAATATTTAAAGGTTGATATACAGGAAACGTGCAAAAAATACTCTACAATCAAGAAGTGGGCATACATAAAGCACGATAAGGACGATACGCGCCCGCATTATCATATAATGCTGCACTTCGGCGGCGCGAGCGTGTCCACGGCGCAGGTAGCGAAATGGTTTAATCTTTCATATACCGCCGAGGACGGGAGCGAGCACAGCGGAGAGCAGTTTTGTGAAAAAATAAAAGGGCGTTGGACTGACGGTCTTAAATATCTTATTCACGGTAACGATACACAACAAAGCAAATTTCAGTATTCTCCGGACGAAGTGATTGCAAACTTCGATATTAAAACGGAGATAGCAAACGCCGGAATAATCGGCGATTTTGAACATTACAGCTATGCGGAAATGTTGAGGTATGTAAATACTCTTCCCGTAAGTGAAAAGGGCGCGGTATTTACTAGACTTCGCAATTTGTGGCAACTTGAATGCCAGGTTGCGAGTTTAAAACCCGACAGACAGATAGAAGTAATGTTCATAACGGGCAAAGCCGGTGCGGGAAAAACATATCAGGCAAAGCGGTTGCTTGAAAGTCAAGGCTATGATTATTGTATCTCCTCTTCAAGCAATGATCCTTTTCAGGACTATCTCGGACAAGCCGCCATTATTCTGGACGACTTGCGCGATACGCATTTTGAACGATTAGAGGATCTTTTAAAGATACTCGATAACAACACTTCGAGCAGTATCCGCAGTCGTTTCAACAATAAGGTGTTCAACGGAAAGATGATAGTAATTACCTCTTCCGTTCCGCTTGCGTATTGGTATAAGCAATACCGCTATAACAATGTAGATAGTCTTGAGCAGTTATACCGCCGTATTTCGTGCTATGTCGTGGTAACTGATAAAGACCTTACCATATACAATTGCGTAGACAATTACGGCAAGCCCGCAGGAGCGGGACAAGTATTTGTGAACGACTTGGCCGAAATTAAGGCGAAGCAACAAAATTCACGAAAAGATTACGGGCAATTATTCGGCAAGTTTTGTAAACCCGCCGATATTCCTGAAAATTTCTTTGCGCCGAAGTCGGAGCAAATAAAAATAAATTCAGAAGGAGGCAAATAAAAATGGCAAAAGGTGAAAACCCTGCAAAGCGCAGCAAGCGGTATGCGAAAGAGCTTAAAGCCCGAAAAAATTCTTTTACGGGCAAGCCTCTTACCGCTTCGCAGGCAGGTTTTCGCATGGGCGTTCTGAATGAGCGCGACTGGGCGAAAAACATTTACAAGTATAAACGTAAAAAATGACAAATAGGCCTGCTTTAGAAACTGGCGATAATCGTTCCCGCTATGAGGAAGTAATGCGGCAAGATTTTCCGAAAGATTTTATCAGCGATGACGAATGGGACTATATCGAGGCAATGTCCCATTGGTCTAAAAAATAACCGCCCGTAAAAACGGACGGTTAAATGTGAAGTCTACGCACGAAGACCAAACGTTCTTCACTGTCAACGCGCATCAGCCGTTGCTGCCCCCTACGGGGCTGGTGGTCTTTAATAGTGTAGCATAAGGAGTGATTTATGTCAACCGTAAATTACAGTTTGAAACACAAAGGTGTGCGTTTAATTGACGCGCGCGACGCGTGGATTATCGGTAAAAATGGTAGTCGGAGATTAAATCCGAAGTATCATATAATCGGTAAGATTGATACTCGTATGCCGAACATGATAGTGACGGCGAGCGACAAGCGCAAGCCGAGGTATAAAGGCAACACATATGACCTTAATCGCACGGCAAAGGCGCAGATAGTAGACCATTTTTACAACGATAACGGCAAACGCAATAAAAAGACAGTAGCCTATTTCGGTATCGAAAAGGGTACAAAATAAATTTTTTTAAAAGGAGACAGAAAAATGTCAAACTATGAACTCAGGCGGCACAAAGCCGCCGACACGGTGAAATGGATCGTAATCTTTTTGATAGCGATCGGGCTTATCGGCGCGGTAATAACGTTGTTCGTTATGGTGGACAGGAATACGACGATAACGGAAATCGGCGCGGAGCAGTACATGATAGGCGGCCTTGACGACGAGGGCGCGGCGGCCGAGGGCGATACTTCGATAGTAACGCGCGGCACGTTTACGACCGACGGGCTTAAAGTCGAGCTGGCCGACGAAGCGAAAGTAACTTACGAATTATACTTCTACGACGCGGACGGCGAATTTGTTTCCAAAACGGCAGCATTTTCGGCAGATTTTGACGGCAGCGCAATTCCCGAAAATGCCGCAAGCGCAAAGTGCGTAATAACCCCCACCGCCGACGAGGACGGCAAGGTAGATCTTACGGAAGTTCTCGGTTATGCGGGTCAGGTAACCATTACCGTAAACAGATAAAAAAAGCGAGGTAAAAAATCATGACGAATACTATAAAAAAGGTAATTGCGGGCATATCCGCATTGGCAATAATAGCGGGCGCGGCCGTAGGCGGCTGGGCTGTAAGCAAGTATGTGGCAAAGGACAGCGACTTTACGATAGAAACACCCGTAACGGATAACGGCGGAATTGTGGTCGGCGAAAGTCAAGGCGATATATCTTTGATGAGTTCGGTTGCAACCGTAACGACGGCGGCAGGTGAAACACGTGTGGCAGGGCAAACCGTAACGGTACAAAATCCCGAAGACGCCGTTACATATACTTGGTCGCTTTCTATGAGCGGCGGTTCTGCATCCGATTATGTAACGCTTTCCGCGACGACGGGCACAAGCGTTACGGTAACGCCTAAGGCTGCGTTCGGCACCCCGATTACTCTTACATGCACCGCAACTTTTGACGGGGAAACGCTTTCTACCGCGACGGTAAAACTTGATTACAAAAAGCGTATAAGCGGTATTTCTCTTAACGGTGTAATAGTTCAAAACGGCGGCAGTTATGAACTTGACGAGTTTTACAGCGGCTCGAAAGGCTTTGCCGATATAATGAAAACCGACGGCTTTATCTTTGATTATGACCCTGTAATGGGTGTCGGCACTGTTTCGCCCGATAGTTCCGGTTACTTGCCTATGCTTGAAGTAACGGCTTCGGGTTCAAATATTGACGGGAAGACATTTCAGCATGCAGGCGATGTTGATTTTAACGAAGTTTATTTCGGTTCTGTAGGTGGCGGTGATGCCTATAAGGAACAGTTTGCAAACGGAACGATTGACCCGTTTATCGGAGCGTTTATCGCTTCAGAAGCAAAGAATATAACGTGGACTGTTAAATTGGGCGTGTCCTTTTCTAATGATGGGTCTGAATTTACTAAAAATGTAACTTTTACTTTGAAACTCCCAACTGAATGGGCGGTATTTAATTATGACGTATCGCTTGATAAAACGGGTATAGTTTTCTAAGGCGGTGAGATATGGCAAACAAAGTAAAGCACAATAAATTTACTACAATAATTTATGTTGTTATTATTTTGCTTGTACTTGTTGCCGTTGCCGGGGTAATTATACATTTTACGCGCAATAGCCAAACGCCGCCCGCCGAAGAAGGCACTTTATCTGTCAGCATAGACGGCGAAAACGTTGCAAACGGAAGTTCCGCGGGAACGCTTGTCAGCGGAACGGTTATAGCGGTTGACGGTGCAACCGATTGCAGCGTTGCCGTATATGCGTACTGTTCCGATAACGATTTTGAATTGACAGTTGACGGGGACGTATATTACTGGTCGGAATTTACAGACCTTAACGTAACAGAAGGTTTTACTTTCAGCACCGCGGAAAACGGTTTTGAGGTCAAATATACGGGTTTTACCGATATAGTTTCAAAATCACAGAGCGGTGCCGAAGTAAATGCCGTTGACATGGTTTCGGGCAATATCTTTCGCATGGTGATAACCTCCGGCGAAAGCGAGTTTGAATTTTTCTTCGGCATTTCGGCGGAAATTGCGGACATTGCATTGGATATTTACCATATAGTTTTTTAGGCAGGTGAAATATGCGCAAGAAAATCATAAATCATATTCAGCGAAATATATTCCGCTATGCCTGTGTTTTGGCTATGTGCGTAATTTTACTTTTCACATGGGCAGCGGGAGTAAATTCTCCCGCTGTTTATGCGGAAGAGAGTAAATATTCGGATGTAATGGTTGACCTGCGGAGCGATCCCGATTTTAACGCAAGCGATTACCCTAAGGCGGCAGACGATCGCAGTATAGATGTTATAACCGTTGGCGAAAGCGTGAACGGTGAACTTTTTATCTATGTGTATAATCCGAGCGAAGACAGGACGGCGACATCTATAAATATTTCAAGCGGCATAAATAATAATTTTTATCCGCGCAATTATATGCTTGAATGTTTAAGCAAAACAGGCGTGTTCGGAAAATATCTTGTAAAAGATTTTACGATAAAAGAAGACGCGCTGCGCTATTACAGCATACCGAGCATATTCCGTGAGTTTGACGGCGGAGTAGACGAAGGTTTACCCGATTATAACGAAAATATCATAGACGAAAAGTCTTTTGCAGTAGGCAAACTTTATACGGCAAGCACGGTAGACGGCAAAGTATCTTATACTTGTCAGGCAACCGAAACTGTTGAAATCATAGACCCGTATGTGGGAATGCTGCGCTATTCTGACGGTTTTTGGCTTTGGAATTTTCCGTATACCGACAGCCATTATATAGCTTTTTCCACCGATTACCCGATAGATAAACTTATGGAAGCAGACGTAAGTTATGTAACGCGCAGCGTTACGGTGAATTACCCCGCCATAGCGGGCGCAATGCCCACTGTTACATATGGCGAACCTGTTCAAGCTGAGCCTCTTACTATTTATGCAAAGGACGAGGCGGGTAATTCCGCCGACGGCTGGTTTGCAAAGGAATATCATTGGGAGCGCATTCAAACCACGGAAGAGTTTATAGAGAGCGAGGAACTGACCGACGAAGGCAAGCAAGACGTTGAAAATACTCAATGGGTGCTGCGCTTTTTGGAAACGCAATATGATGAACAGTATTGGTTTCAAGGCGGAAGTACATTATATTCAACGTCTGTATCGCAGGTAACTATATTGCGTTTGAAGTTTGAAGTTGCAGGCACTGTGTATAACCTCGGCGCAGTAATGGACAAGCAAACGGGCGACCATAGGCCCGATAACGAAAATACTTTCGAGCTTGATTGGAGTAATTCGGGTGGCTGTATGGACGCGCTTTCTACCGTGCTTATGATAATTGCCCTTTTAATTCTGCTTATTCTTCTATGGCCGATATTGCCGTACATAATCAAAGCCGTTGTGTGGGTGATAACCCTGCCGTTTAAGGCGATGAAGGCGATAGTAAACGCAATCAAAAAGAAAAAGCCGAAAGAAATCGATATACAAAAATCCCTTTCGGCGGCAAAGCCGAAAGGCAACAATAAAAGCAAGTAAAAGTTAAATGCCGATCGGGGCGGAAAAGCCCCTTTCGGCATTAAAACAAATTGAGGTAATAACATGAACGATAAAGATTATAATCGCGGCGTAGCGTGGGGCAAAAAGATATTCCGCGAACAGGTAAAGACTTTCGGCGAAACGGGCATATATATGGCAGATAAAGCCGCCACCACCTGCGGTAAGTATGCCGAAGGCCGCACACATAAAACAAAGACCGGCAAGGTCTTGAATAGTTCCATGCGTAATTTTTATAAGGGCGCGCGGGCGGGTATGCAGGCGGCTTACCGCGATTTGCAAAAGAGGTAATTTATGTCGAAAAATACAAAAGAATTGCCCCTGCAATAGCCGGGCGAAAAGGAATAACGGGTATGTGCCTGTAACAATTAAAAAACACAGCGATAAAAATGGCGGACATCCTCATATTATCGTTGAAGATATAGAAGATAAACATGTTTCCGTCGGTTTAAGCACGCAAAAGCGAAAAGGCAAAAAGGGCGGAATGAATTATGCTATGGAAAAAAGCCCGCTTAATGACGGTAAAAATTCTTATATGCGGCGACAAGGTACGGTTGCTCCGAAAAAAGAATATTCGGAAAAGCGTACGGGGTCTATGACCCCAAAAGACTACGAGCAAGCAAAAATCTATGCAGAACGAGCCAAACAAAAATACTTAGCCGAAAAGAAGAATAAAAAAAAGTAACGACGTGCCAAACCTGCAATGCCATTAGCCCCACTTCGTAAAGAAGCGTTCGTTACTTGATAAATATTATATGGCGAAAGCCGTAAAAAGTCAAATAAATTTTAAGGTGGTCTACACATTGAATATTTTTTTGAAAATATTGATATACATAGCCGTTGCGGCGGCGGTGTTCCTTGTGGGCTTTCTCCTGTATAAGTTTATACGTTTTTTAGCCTCAAAGAATATTCGTGTGCCGCAGACGGCTGTACGGATTTTTAAACTTCTACTTTTAATTGCCGTTTTAATAGTGGCGGGTTATTTCATTTATACAGGTTTTCAAATATGAAGAAGGTCGATTACAGACATATAATTTGCATTATAATAACGCTCGGTATAATTGCCTTAGGGCTATTCCGATTCTTTGACTGCATAGGCAGAATAATTGAGTCTTGCCGTGACTTCGGGCTATCCGTAGCCTATTACTTTTGTGAATTGTTCCGGCTGCCGCATGACATCGCTCCCACCGTCAACGATTATGCAAAGGTGCCGTTTTTTGATAGCCCGTTTGAAAGTTTTTCTCCGAGCGTTACCCTCCCCGACAGTTGGGAGGGTTTCAAAGTAAAATGGGGCGAATATTGGCAAACCTTTGCAAGCAAAGAAAATTTGGACGGTTATTTTGTACGGCTGGGCGATTTTTTATATACGCTTTCACTTGTAATACTGATTTGCCTGCCGTTTGTGATTTTACTTATATTTGCCGCGCGCAAACTCTTGAATAAACAAAATAACGATTGGGGCGAGGATACGCACCCGCTCAAACTGTTCAAAGCGGCGGCAAATCATACATACCGCCCGGCAAAGGCTTGGCTTACAGATTTCTTCCATTTTGTTGCAGAACACAAAGTATATTGGGGCACATGGCTTGCCTTGTTCGCCCTTTACTTTAATATTGCGACTATCTTTATAGAGTTCCTCGCATTCTATTTTTATTTTGTGGTGTCCTTCGATTTCGTGAGCATATACAGGCAGGTGTATAAGCTGGCGTGTGATTTATGGGTGCCGTTTACGTTTTTGCCGTGGTGGGCGTTGCTGATTGCCGCGCTTTGGCTTATAGACCGCTGGCGGCGCAAGATAGGATTTGCAAGGCTTCGTCATAACGAAATGAAAAACCGCGGCTTTATAAATGCCCGCCCGATAGTATTTATGACCTGCGGCACCATGGGCAAAAAGAAAACCACCATGATAACCGATATGGCACTTTCACAGCAAGTAATGTTTAAGGACAAAGCCTTTGAAAAGCTCCTCGAAGAGGACTTAAAATTTCCGTATTTTCCTTGGATCAACCTTGAAAACGCAATTAAAACGGGAATGGAATACCATTGTATTTACAATCTTGCTACGGTAGAATTGTATATACATAAAAAACAAAAGCGTTGGCTTAAAAGCCTATGCCGCGAACGCATATTCGGCTATGATTATGAACGGTACGGTTTGACATACAACGATAAACATAAAATTACCGATATATGGGTTGTGCTTGAAACGTATGCAAAGCTGTATTTTATCTATATAATTCAGTCGTCGTTGATAATAGCAAATTATTCTATTCGCTCGGATATGCTTATATCTGACCTCGGCAATTTCCCGCTGTGGGACAACGATTTCTTTGAGCGCGACAGCCGGCTTATAGATAGTTTCAGCCGCCATGCGCATATCATTGATTTCGACGCGCTCCGCCTCGGTAAAAAGGTGATAGAACATAATCCGAACGCCGATTTTTTTGAGTTCGGCGTTGTGGTGATAACCGAAGTCGGCAAAGAACGCAAAAACGCGCTCGAACTCAAAGAGATAAAGGCTGCGGCAAAAGAGAGCAATCAAAAAAACGACGGTTTTAATGATTGGCTCAAAATGATAAGGCACTCCGCCACCGTTGCAAACTACCCGTTCGTAAAGGTGATAACGGACGAACAACGCCCCGAAAGTTGGGGCGCGGATGCGCGCGATCTGTGCGAGATAGTACATATAAAGGACAGCGGGCAGACCAAACTTGCAATGCCGTTTTTCTTTATAGCCGAACTTCTATATTCCTTTATATTTGGTTGGTTCGTCAACGCCTATTACAAGTACCGTCATCTGCGCGGTGACAACACTTTGCTTATGCACATATTAAAGACATTCGCCGCAAAGATACAGCACTATTACACGGGCGTATATAATACCTTTGGTTATTGCGCGCTCACCGTTCAGGTGGAGAGCGGAACGCAGGACGGCGAACTGTCGGCGCACAAGTATTATCTTGCAAATAAAAAGATTTACTCAAAGCGTTTTTCCACCGATTGTTATTCCGACTTCTTTGCCGTAAAGGCGTTGCGCTCGCTTAAAGGCATAGACGATTTAAGCGAATACGCCACCGAAAAGGCGAGCGTCGGCGAACTTAACCGGCAGAACAGTTATTTCGTCCGCGATTTGACCAAGGGCTTTAATAAAGACAGCGAGGGTAAAGATAATGGCTAAATATGTAGGTAAAATTTTTAGAGTATCTGATAAAAATCTTCATATACACGGTTCAGGTTCTCACTATGTTCATGTTGCATGGTATAACCCGTTTAAGCGTATTTTCCGTTGCAAGGTTCTTACTTCCTTAGAAGATAAAAAAGAACTTGTTGGGAAAGATGTCAGGCAAACACAAAAGACGGCTTACGCAAAAGGTGACGGCGATACGTTTTATTTGTTTAAGAAACGCAAATACAAACTTTTACGTGAGGGCAAAATACAACCTATACCGGCGCAAAACCTTGAAGGTTTTGAAGTCTGGTCGGGTTATATGGAGAGCCGCGATTTGCATATAAGCGTACTTAAAAAATCAAAGGTACAAAACAAAATGAAGATTAAAAAGTAAAAAAATGCCGCGGTAGGGAACCTCACCTGCCGCGGACTTTTGTTGAGCCACGCTATACGAAAACCCACGCAATTTTAATACGTGCCTACTACACGGTACCTTGCGGTACGTTAGGGTTGTTCATTGTATAGTTTCTCAATCTCGATATTTATATTATATGCAATCGGGCCTGACTTGTCAAGCCCGATTTTTAAGTAGGAAATCGAATTTCTACTCTACTACGTGGAAGTGCTGTATGTGTCTGTCCCGCCAATTTTGTTTGCGGCATTTATCGCAGTAAACCGATTTATCTTTGCCGTAGCTCCAGCCGAGGGAGCGCACGGCCTGCGCACCGTTATAAATCTGCGTTGTTTGGGGTACTATTTCCATTTTTTTGCACCTGTCGCACCTGCAAACGTAATGAAGTTGTGTAATGCTGTAAACGCTCATAATAAACTCCTTTGAAATATATTGCGCCGTCAGGCGCGTTGGGTCGGGTCTTTGGGTGTGGGAAAGCGGCCGCGGGCGGCTTACGCCGCCCCTGCCGTTAATCGGACGATATTATAACTATTGGTTCGTCTGCTTCCGTTTTAGGTTCAAGGCAATAGACGGGCTTATATAGATAAATATGCTTTGGTTCAAGATACAGCAGTGCGCTATCGTCTATATATACTTCTTTATCTTGTGGGAATTTTTGAAGTTCGTTAATCAATTCTTTTACTGTCATAATTATTTCTCACTTTGTTGTATAACAATCTTTGCCCGTTGTAGGGTCAAACCTTAAAATATGCGCTATATACGCCAGCGCGTCGTTTACTCCCTTGCAATAATTTATCATTGCCAAGTCATCGGCGGCTTTTGCCGCCTGTGCCGGTGTTTTATAGTCGTTATAAAGCCCGCTTATAAGCTCCTTTATATCGTTTCGGTATTCTTCTTTTAATGCCTTTGTTTCGTTGAGCTTTGCAGTATGCCTTTTTTGGCAGTCGGCGCAAATGTTCCGTAATTCTTTGATTTGTTCTTCCGTATACATTTTTTTATTTCTCCCAATGTTTTTTAGCTGTGTCTATTATTGTTTCAATGTTCGGGTGTTGCTTTTTCAGTTTCTCAAACCTTGCAAACGCCTGCCGCCGTTCCGTGCCGGGGTACGTTTCGTCAAGTACCTTTTCGGGCGCGGCGTTTTCAAGGTCGTAAACTTTTAATAGTTGCACGTCGTAATATTTCTTGTTGTTCCAAGTATCAACACGGCGTGTGAGCGTGAGCCGCATCGAATACGGCGCGGAGTAAAACGCCTGCGCGCGTTCGTAGAGGGTGCGGCGGTATTCTTCGAGCATGTCGGCAAATTGTCGCAGTCCTTCTATCTCTTCCGCCGCCCATTTGTCGTGCTCCTTTATGCGTTTTATGCTGTCTAAGGTGTCGGCGCGCGGGTGGCAAAATCTCAAAGTTTCGTTCATCTCCCGCGCGGGCGCGCCGTACCTGCTGAAAGCCTTTTCAAGTGTCCACATTGCAAAGCCTCCTTTGCCCGCGGCTTATACAGCCGCGGGAATTAAGTTCTTTTTGTTCTCTTCTTTGATTACTTCCGAGCCGTGCAGGCGGCGGATCTCTTCAATGGAAAGGCGGTATTTATTGTCTGTCGGTTTGTCCGTCCACGCCCAAGCCTTTTTACCCGAACACCAAAAAAAGCCGAGTTCTTTTAATTGTTTGCGGTAGGCATAGGCATTGAACACCCACAGCCACGAGCCGCAAAGCTCTATCGTGCAATCAAATGTAATGATTGCGTTAATGATTGCGCGGAAGTTGTCGGGAACGTCGGCGGCCTCTTCGCGGGTGTATGTTCTACCGTCTGCCGTTTCATGAACGTTGCCGACGTGCTTTTTGAGTTCGTCGTATTCGGCATTGATACGCTGCATTGCCTCTACCGAGCCGCCCTCGCGGTCGGGGTGGTACTTAAACGCAAGCGTTTTATATTGCCGTTTGAGCTCTTCAAAAGTTGTAACGTTTTCAAAATATTTGTAAGTCATTTTGTTTTCCTCTCTCCCGCGGACTTATGCCGCCGCGGGTCGGCGGTCTGATTTAGCAGTGCTTGTAATATCTTCTCAAAATTCTGCAAATTATGTCCGCTTCGGCTTCGCCGAAATGTCCGTGCTCTTCTCCTCTCAATACGCGCCAAAGGTAATCGGTATCGATGGGCAACTCATATTCTTTGCATTGAATAATTTCGCCGTTGCCGTCAATCCATTCCATAGCGTCTTGTTTTGATGTTGCGGGGACAAATTCCGTTATTGCCTGCATATTGCTGTCAAGGATTACGCGATAGGTTTGAATACAAGGTTTCATTTTTAACTCCTTCGGGCTGTCGCCCTTCTTTTATTTATATATAGATTATACCACTTTTTAGTGGTAAAGTCAATTAAATAGTACTACTTAAAGATAGTTTTTTAAATTTTTTTATGGTTTAATCGCGTTATTGCTTTATATTTCCATTTTATAGTGGTAACATAATACAAAAAGGCGGTGTTTTATGATACAAATAGACCTTACAAAAAAACTTAAAAGAGCTATGCTTGAATTGGACTTTACGCAAACCAAACTTGCCGAACGTAGCGACCAAACACAAAAAAATTTATCAAATAAAATGGCTCGCAACGATTTTAAGTTATCCGAGTATCAACGCCTTGTTGAGGCTCTCGGATGCACGTTGGAGATAAACATTGTGTTGCCGACGGGCGAAAAGGTATAAAAATTAAAGTTACGCGCGCGGGGTTCTTTGCAAGCGGTTTAGCGCAAAGCCCCGCGCCTTTTATTTTTGTGCCTAACTTTTCGCCCGTTCCGCCGCCTCGGCGGCGGGGAAAGGTTTCTTAAAAATTAAGTAGGTGGTGAAGGTTGCCCTTCACCACCTTTCTTAAGCCCGTCCGTTTTTGCGAAAGACTGTCAAGGGCAACTACGTTGCGGTGGAGATTTTTTTCGCCCTCGGTTTTATATTTTTTACCTGTAATATGGCAGCGAAAAAAATACGACCGTTCCCTTGACCGTCAATAGCAAAAATGGAAATGCTCTTCACCGCTTTTTATCTCCCTTGCAGGGAGATATTGCGCAAAGCGCAATTTCAGAGGGTGGCGCAGAGAATTACCACCATATAAAAAACGCCCGTGTTTTCGGGCAGAGAGGTTAAACATATGAAAACAGGGAGCAAATATATTACTTTAACAAAACGCCGTGACATTGAAAAAAAGTTCGCCGAAGGTTGGAGCAAACAGGAGATTGCAGATTATATCGGCATGTCCGTGCGTACCGTTTACCGCGAATTACAGCGCGGCAAATGTATTCAACGGCGTAAGCAGTATGACGAATACGGATTTAAAGGTTACAAGTATTACGAAACATACAGCGCAGATATTGCACAAGGGCAGTATGAAATCAATATGACGGCCAAAGGCAGGCCGCTTAAAATCGGCAACGATTATGAGTTTGTACGCTACATGGAAAAACGAGTACTTAAAGACAAAATCAAGCCCCGTGCGGTGCTCGGTGAGATTGTGCATAACGATTTACCTTTTAGAACGCGGGTAAGTCGCACAACGCTCTACCGGTACATTCGCATGGGGCTGTTTCCGCATATTCAAATGTCTGAAAAGCAAGAAGATAAAAAGAAGTATGAACATGCGACGGTAAAGCGTGCGCCTCGTGGCACGAGCATTGAAATGCGGCCGCAGAATATCGCCGCACGCAATGAGTTCGGACATTGGGAAATGGACTGCATTTGTTGTGATAACAAAGCCGTATTTTTGACTATGGCGGAACGCTTTACGCGGTTTGTCATTGCGTTCAAAATGGAGAGCCAGCAGGCTTGCAATGTTGTGCGCTGCCTGAACAAGTTGGAGCGCAGTTTCGGCAAGGATTTTAAAAGAGTGTTCAAGACCATTACGGTAGACAACGGTTCGGAATTTTCCGATTGCAAGGGACTTGAACGCTCTATCTACAACAAAAAGAGTATGCGGGTAAAAATGTATTACTGTCATCCGTACAGCGCGTATGAGCGCGGTACGAACGAGCGGTTAAACAGAGAAGTGCGGCGGCTCGTGCCGAAGGGTACAGACCTTACGCCTTATACGCAGGCGGAAGTGCAAGCCATTGTTAAATGGGTGAACGATTACCCGCGAGAAATCTTCGGCTTTGCTACTTCCGCCGAAAGGTTCAGGGAAGAGCTTGCCGCACTCGGTTTGACCGCGTAAAACATGGCAAGTACATTAAAATAGGCAGGCATCTTCAGGTGCCTGCCGTTCTGCCGTATAATAAAATCGCACAAACCGCAAATAAAACTTTGTAAAGCACCTTCGGCGGGGTAATTACCCCGCCGAAGGTGCTTCAATTTTACCATTTTTTACCGTTTTGAAATTTTTTCAGAACTTTTTGACATTATTTACTTGACTTTTCCAAAATTTTTGTTAGCTAATTTTCAGCGTGGACGTGTTTATAGCAACATTTTAACAGTTTCGATGCAAGTACTTTTTTTAAAGTTGATTTTTTTTTGCCTCCGTGTTACAATATATATACCTTAAAGGGAAAAGACTGAAATAAACACACGGGTATAAATTGGAAACGCAACACCGCGGCTTTTTTTCGCGGCGACAACGAACAACACTCAGCGGTGTTGTTTTTTTATGTCTTAAAGGAGTATGTATGCCTAAAAATTTATTTCAGGAAATTATCTTTACGCTGATAATGGTAGTGGTAATGGTGTACGCCATGGTGTGCTACAACATTGCGCTCGACTTCGGCGTGCTCAACAACACTGTGTTCGTTGCGGCATTCTCCGAGCTGTGGTATATGGGTTTCATCGCGTTCGCGTTTGAACTGTTTATCGTTGGTCCCATTGCCAAAAAACTTGCGTTCCGCATAATTGACCCTTCAAAGCACGCGCCCATTATAGTAACGCTTGCAATCTCTGCAATAACGGTATGCTTCATGTGCCCCATAATGAGCCTTATGGCTACGCTGATTATAAAGCAGCCTGCCGCGGCAGACTTCTTTGCAACGTGGGCACAGACAACGGCGTTTAACTTCCCCATGGCTTTCTGCTGGCAGATATTCTATGCGGGTCCTCTTGTAAGACTTATCTTCCGCGCAATCTTTGTATATCCCAAGCAGTGGAAGGAGAAGAAAAAGGCCAAGACTGCACAGCTTGCCGAAGGCGAAAAGTCTGAAAATAAATAATCTGAATAAATATTTTTGTTGCCGCGGAAAGGGCTTTCCGCGGTAACATTTATAAAAGCGGCGCGCCAAATACCGGCGCGCCGCTTTTCCGTTTATACTTTATTTGACCGGCACATATTCCGCAACTATTGCATATTTTCCCGCATTTCTGCAAGGTCTTCCACGTGCTTTTCTTCCAGCTTTTCGTAGGCGGCCGTCTTTATGATTATTGCCCTGAGCAGTCTGTCCAGCTCGCCGCCCTCGGTGTAGTCTGCGGGGGCAAAGTAGCGTATGCGGTTGTTTTTGAGTAGGTTGTAAACCTTGCCTTTTTTTCTGTTTTCGGGGTCGTATACGCCTATCGCGTGCCCGCCCGAGGCCGTTACCAGTTTCATGCAGGGTATGTCGGTGTCGCTGTCGCCTATATATACCATATTTCTCAGCGGCACGCGCAGTTTTTCGGGCTGAATGTATTCGTTTACGCCCTCGTGGTCGTTTATGTCAAGACAGCCCTTTTCAATTCTGAACAGAAACTGCGTCTTGTTTGTGTAATTTATCGCCTGCGCGGGCCATACGGGAACGCCGTCCTCGTCATAGCAGAATGCGCTTGCATATATCTTTCTGAATTTGCCTGCAATGGCGGTACCTTCAATCATCTCTTTAAGTCCCGAGGAGATGACATAGTGTTCGACGCATATTCCGCGCTCTTTTGCAAATTCGTCTATGCGGTCAAACCAGCTTTCAACGCCGTTGTACAGCCTTATCTTTGCACCGTATTCGTTGAGCGCGCCGCGCGTTACGTAAAATTTGCCCTTTGCCCGCTTTACCATATTCAGCATATATGCAAGGTTCATATCCATATCGTTCTGCACGGCAAGCGCGTTGGACTGCTGCCAGAATTCTTTGACGTCAACGCCTACGGACTGTATAAATCCCTGCGTCTGCATATCGTCGGGCGTAAGCGTGCGGTCAAAGTCGTAGCACACGGCAAGTACAGGCGTTGTGCCCTTTTTTAATCTTTCATACTGCATTGTAGCACCTCATAATCATTATGCCGCGCCGCGGAACGGGCGGAGGAGGCAGTTTTTAATATAAGTCATTCATTCAAAATGATTTCAGAACGGCAAAAATTGCAATTGACGGGGATATATGCCGCAACTGATTAAATTAACGGGCGCGGCTGACTGCTGAAACAGCCGTGTCCTGACTGGTTCAGTTCTGAATTCTGTCGCCTTCGGCGTTGTATAAAATAATTTCGCTGACAAGGTAACGCGGTTCGTCGCCGACCGTGTACTGCGCCTGCGCGCAGTAGTATCCCTCGGCCGCGTCCGTTTCAATTACAAGCTGTCTGCCAATGTCAAGGTCGGGAGTATGAACGCTTTCAACGGCGTCCATATTTTCAAAACTTTCCGCAGGCGTTGCGGAGTAGTACAGCGTAAGCGTCACTTCCGTCGTTGACGGGCCGAGCGTGAACTCGTTTATCGCAACGGCGCGTATCTTGCCTTCGCCGCCCTTAAGCCTCACAGAAAGAAAGCGGAATGCTCCGTCCTCCGAACACGCGCTAAACGTAAAAAGAGCGGCAACTATGGCCGAAATAACGGCAAAAATCAGCCGCCTCATCTGCCTTTCCCCCTTGTGATAAGGTACGCGAAGACAGCGGCTATAAGCAGCATGAACAGTCCCAGAAATACGCACAGCACAATCATGGGCGTGTTCTGCGGAATGGAAACTATCCACACGGTGGAGCTGGTATCGTACTGTGCATCCTTCACCGCGTATGCAATGGTGGCAATAAGTCCGCCCAGCGCCGCCGCAAACAGTACGCAAAGCACAATTGCCGCGGCAATAAACTTTTTGTCGCGTTTTTTCTGCTTTTGCGGCTCGGGCGGCCTTTCAATGGTTCCCTCGTCGCAGTCAAGAAGTTCGTTTGCGTCTATGTGAAAAGTGCGGCATATGCCTGCAATCTGCTGAATGGAGGGATAGCTCTTGCCCGATTCCCAGCGCGAGACGGTCTGCCTTGTTACGTCCAGTTTGTCAGCCATCTCCTGCTGCGAAAGTTTATTTTCATCCCTTAGCTTTATAAGTCTTTCTCTGAAATCCATTGTCTTGCCGCTAACCTTTTCATTTTGAATAATTATATCACGGGCGGCGGAGCGTGTCAATGCGCGCCTTTGCAAAAGTGCCTTAATTCGCGCTAATTCGCCGATATATCCCACCGATTTTAAATCTGCACGGCTATAATTTCTCATATGCTGACAAGTTTTTTTGAAGATGTTTATTCTGCCGTGCAATCGCTCTCTCTGGACGCGTGTCTGTGTATCTGCTGGGGAGCGTTCGCCTTCATTTTTCTCCTTACGCTTGTGCTCTCCCTCACGGTGGAGGGAGTGCGCCGCGCCGATAAGCGACCCTATCTTTGCATAGTCAATCTGTTTGCCGCGGCCACGTTCGCCTTTGCCGTATCAAGGCAGAGCCTTTCTTTTTCCGTACTGCTTTCGGCGGTGTTCTGGTGCGTGGCGTACTTGAGCTACGGCCTTGTCGTTCTGCTGTCAAAAAGAAAGCCGCGCTTAAAGGAGGGCACGGTTTTGCAACCCGAACCTCCCGCGGACATATTCACGCCGTCCGTGCGGCCTGCGCGCTCCAACGTGCGCACCGAACACGCAATCTCTGTTACGGAAAAACTGTTGCAGGCCGACCTTTCCAAGGGCGACCGCCAGGAAGCGGAGCGCATAAAGTCCACGCTCGCCTTCTTGAAGGCCAAGCCCGACCTTACTCCCGCCGACAACGATTTGCTGAACGAAAAATTCAATACCTTATTAAAGCTTATGGCAAAGTATGACTGATAAAAGCTCCGCGCTTTATGCGCGGAGCTTTTTTATATCGTCTTCATCTGCGCCTGAAAGTACTCGCCCGCCTGCTCGGCTTTTTTAAGCGCTTCGCCAGTCAGAGCGGAGCCTTTTTTGAGTATTACTTCGCCGCTGGAATCTGTTACGTCCTCTTTCAGAACGCGGGCGGGGTGCACTATGATAACGTCGCCCGTGGTTATGTGTTCGGGGCGAAACTTCTTTTTGCCTATCACATAGTGTGCCGCTGCGCCGCTTCTGTCGGTTATTATCTCGGCGAGGTATCCCAGAAAGTTGCCGTATTCCGAGTATGCGGGCACGCCCAGCCGCATGTTTGTGCTCTGTTTTTTTATGGCGGGCCTGTCCTCGAACACAATTTTTTCGCCCGTGCATATAATGTTTTTAACATCTATGTCAAATTCGCGCTCGTCGTCGTCAAAGCACTGCAAAAACTGCGGCGCGCCGTTTTTTGCCAGAATGCCGCGTACCCAGCCGTGAACCTGCCCGTCCTTGCTTTCAACCTCTTTTCCGTAAATTTCCGAAAGTTTCATACCGACCCTCCAAAACCTTTTCTGTTTTATAATATTTTCTGTAACAGGGCGGTAAATACGCAAACTTTGCCGTATTTTGTATTTTTATGGATTAAGGTCATATCGGAGTTGCGGATATTTTTTCGTCAACGGAGCTGCTTCATATTTTTTGCTGCACGATATCGCTTTTATTATGCTGTGTTGTGGCGGCCATAACAGGCGGTGTGGCGCTTACTTGCTACAATTGTAACAAAATTGTTAAAAATTTTCATTTCTGACCCGTTCAAAAAAAGTTTACACATAACTTGACAGGTGTAAAGTTTCAGTGTAAACTATGACTAACCTGAAAAGAAAAAGCGAGGGTGTATTGCCCGCGGGAAAATAATTCCCCATTCAGGCAGCTGCGCGAACAAGCGGGCGTCGGCGTATTACCGGCCTGCGCAGGCAGAAAACTTCTGCCGTCCGCGCGGACTGAACAAGGCAAATGGCGGCGTCGGTGTATTACCGGCCGGCAGGCTTTGTTCGGAACAGGGCAGGCTCGCGGGGTCGGTGTATTTCCGTCCGCACTCTGCCTGACTGAAATTTACGCCGCGGCCCTTTTGCCGCGGCTTTTGCTTTATATGCGCCGATTGCGGCGTATGTGCCTGAAACTTTACTTTGTGAACGGAGTGTTTGGTTATGATTGAGCTTGAAAAGTATTACGACGTCATAATAGTGGGCGCCGGCGTTGCTGGTCTGAACTGTGCTCTCAATCTCCCGCGTGACAAAAAAATTCTTATAATCTGCAAGGATACGCCCGACAAGTCGGACAGCTACCTTGCCCAGGGCGGCATATGCCGTCTTGTGGACGAGGACGACTACAAGGGCTATTTCGAGGATACGATGCGCGCGGGTCACTATGAAAACAATCCTGCAACCGTTGACTGCATGATTCGCAACTCCCAGGAGCTGATAGACGACCTCATTGCCTGCGGCGTACGTTTTGCCCGCAACAGCGACGGCTCTCTGTGTTACACCAGAGAGGGCGGCCATTCCCGTCCCCGCATCTGCTTCCACGAGGATTGCACGGGCCGCGAAATAACCACTCATCTGATGTCCGCCGTGCGCGCCTGCAGCAATATCTACGTAGTGCCCTATATAACTATGGTGGATATAATCTGCGATAAGGACAGGTGCTACGGCATAGTGGCAAAGGACAGCAAGAGCGGCAGACTTTACAGACTGTTTGCCGACTACACCGTGCTCGCCTCGGGCGGCCTTGGCGGCGTGTTTGAAAACTCCACCAACTTCCGCATACTTACGGGCGATGCGCTTGCAATCTGCCTCAACCACGGCATAGCCGTAGACCACATAAACTATATTCAGATTCACCCCACAACGCTCTATTCAAAGGAAAAGGGCAGAAGGTTCTTAATCTCCGAAAGCGTGCGCGGCGAAGGCGCCGTACTGCTCGATAAAAATTTCCACAGGTTCTGCGACGAGCTCCAGCCCCGCGACGTGGTGACGAAGAACATTCTCGCCCAGATGAAGAAGGACGGCACCGAACACGTATGGCTGGATATGCGTCCCATACCCAGGGAGGAGGTAATCAAACACTTCCCCGCAATAGTTCAGCGTTGCCTGGAAGAGGGGTACGATGTCTTCCGCGAGTGCGTGCCCGTAGTTCCCGCACAGCACTATTTCATGGGCGGCATACGCTCCGACCTCGAGGGCAAAACGACGATGCCCAGACTGTACGCCGTAGGCGAAACATGCTGCAACGGCGTTCACGGAGCAAACAGACTGGCTTCCAACTCCCTGCTTGAAAGTTTAATCTTTGCAAAGCGTGCCGCAAAGGATATGGCTGCAAACTATTCGCGCATAGACCTCAACGCCGCGGCAGAGGCAGAGCGCAAGCTCGACCTCACCAAATACGAAAACGTGCCCGCACTGCTCAAGAGCTATAAAAACGTAGTACTGAACGCTATCGAGGAGGCCCAGCGTGAACAACCCCATCACTGAAAAACTGCAAGCCGACGAGCTTATAAAACTGGCCCTCAGGGAGGATATCTCCAATGAGGACGTAACCACCAACGCCGTCATGCCCGAATACAGAAAGGGTACTGTCGACCTCATCTGCAAACAGAGCGGCGTAATCTGCGGCCTCGGCGTGTTCGCCCGCACATTTACGATTCTCGACCCCGAAACTGATGTCGAGCTTTTCAAAAAGGACGGCGACGAGGTGGAAAAGGGCGAGCATATTGCCAAAGTCACGGGCGACATACGCGTACTGCTCTCTGGCGAGCGCACCGCGCTCAACTATCTGCAGAGAATGAGCGGCATAGCCACCTATACCCGCCGCGTGGTAAAACTTCTCGAAGGTTGCAAAACGCGCCTGCTCGATACCAGAAAGACCACGCCCAATATGCGTATATTTGAAAAGTATGCCGTAAAGGTGGGCGGGGGAGTAAATCACCGCTACAATCTTTCGGACGGAATTCTGCTCAAGGACAACCACATAGGTGCGGCTGGCAGCGTAACGGCAGCCGTAAAGGCCGCACGTGAGTATGCTCCCTTCGTGCGCAAGGTGGAAGTGGAGGTGGAAAACCTCGATATGGTGCGCGAGGCTCTTGAAGCGGGCGCAGATATAATTATGCTCGACAATATGTCCGTAGAGGATATGACTGCCGCCGTAAAGCTCATTGGCGGCAGAGCGGTCACCGAAATAAGCGGCAACGTCACGGAGGCGACTATTCCTTCCATAAAAAAGGTAGGTGCCGACTATGTATCCAGCGGCGCGCTCACCCATTCTGCACCCATAATGGACCTGTCGCTTAAAAATCTGCACCCCATAGACTGACCCGAAGTCCGCTGTTTCTAAAAAATTCTGTGTCTGAAAGCGGCGGCAAAATGTAATCTATTTCAGCCGCGAAAGGCGTGAATTTTTGGCTTGAACGGGGCATATGCGGCGGTCAATTTGTATTTTTAAAGCTGTATTATTTACGGGAGGTAAATCCTTAAAATGAAAGCTGATTCAAGGAGGAAGGAAATCCTCGCAATAGTCGGCAACAGCGATAACCCTCTGCCTGCGGGGGTGCTCGCCGAAAAGCTGGGCGTTTCCCGCCAGGTAATCGTGCAGGACATAGCCATTCTGCGCGCAAACGGGTACGATATAATTTCTACCAACCGCGGATATCTTCTCACTTCGCAAAAGAGCAACGCAACGCGCGTTTTCAAGTGCCGCCATACCTTTGAGCAGATTCTCGATGAGGGGTATCTGATAATAAATCTTGGCGGCAGAATAGAGGATATCTTTGTAAATCACCGCGTATATGGCAGAATTGCCGCAAGGCTTGAGCTGTACAACAACACCCACGTGGAGGAATTGTACCGCTCTCTGGTAAGCGGCGCGTCAAAGCCGCTCATGGCCGTAACCGACGGTTATCATTACCATACGGTGTCCGCACCCGACGAGGCCATTTTGGATAAAATAGAAGTTGCCTTGCGCAAGGCGGGGTATCTTATCGAAATTTAAGGTGCGTTTATGACTATCCATCACGATAAAATGGCCTACGGCAAGCTGGAAAGTCTTTCGGAAAAGTTTTCGGACGATAAGCTTGCAAAAATGGCGCAGCTTCTTTCGCAGAACAATCAGTCTGATAAAGAGGATGCATCTGAAAAAAATAATGGCACGGCCGCCGAAAATAAAAGTGCCGACGTGCATAAAAAACAAAATAAATAAGGGATATATGCAGCTCAATTGCATATATCCCTTATTTGTTGCCGTAAATAAATTTCACTCTTTTTCAGGTTAAAATAAAAAACGGACCGCAAAATCGGTCCGCTTTTCAGTGATTTGTTGTCTACGCAATCAGCGCGAAAGCATCCAGTCCTTTACTTTCTCTCTCTCAATGGGGGTGATGTTTTCACCCGTGTACCTGGAATTTTTGCCGCCGTTTGTGTAAACGAAGTATCTGCCGTCTTTAGTTATGTACAGCGTCTCTTCGTATCCGTTAGGGTCCCCCGGTGCGCCGTATGTGAACTTTTTATCGACTGTAGAGCTGAGGGTGTCATATACGACCCCGTCTATCACTTTACGCATAATTATTCACTGCCTCGCCTTTTATTTGGCTTTCTGGCGTTGACTAGCATCGCCATACTTCCATTGTTAATTTTATCATAATGATATATTTATGTCAATGTACGTACGCTTTTCTGCATTTCGTGTCTATTATTGTGAAATACTTAATTTGCCTGAAAAAATATAACACGATAATTTTATTTATATTCAAAAATATATATTTTTCGCGCCGACACATATCTAGCGTTCGCAACATATTTTTATTTGTCAAGTAAAAATACTTGACATAACTTTGCGCGCGATATATAATTGTAAGGAAAACTGCGGAGGACATATGGCTGATTTAAAGTTC
>ERZ1090862.140-NODE-140-length-30468-cov-6.818663_pt1 | contig 30468 bp, 25 predicted proteins | sample MGYA00478481_ERZ1090862 | MGnify/ENA primary metagenome ERZ1090862 (study PRJEB33644, sample SAMEA5815745) | chicken gut metagenome | biome: Chicken; feature: Gastrointestinal Tract; material: Caecum | place: Ireland | collected 2019-01-01 | study: A study of the... | reverse complement strand
TGATGACACATATTGAGAATACTATATTTAGGTCTTTAAAATACAAATAATGACAATATTTTACTTTCTTACAGGAGGGCATGAGAATGGGTAAAAAGTTTATTAAACGCCTGCTGGTGCTCGTCATGGCAATGTGCATGATGCTTACAATGTCTGTGACAGTGCTGGCGGCAGGAGAAGAGGGGACAGATCCTATTGAAGAGGATCAGGTTCAGGCTACGACAGATGATCCGACAGACGGTATTCTTCAGGTCTATCTGGCGTATGTTGATGATAATGGAACCCGTACACTTCTTTACGGAGGAACCTGTTTCCTGATCAATGAGGAATATGTGCTTTCAAACTACCATATCTTCAACCTGGATGAGGTTGACAACAGCGGTGTGACAAAGAGGGAAGCGATTATGAATATGCTGAACCTCGACGAGCTTCCGAACAATGATCCTCATCTTAAAGTTTTCGTATACGCGAACAGAGATATGAGCGTTGAGGCAACGATCCACGAAAGCGTACAGAGTTCTGCGATGGACTTCGTGGCTCTGAAACTTTCAGATAAGATCTATGACAGACAGCCGCTCGTTCTTGGCGACAGCAGCATCATGAAACAGCAGGATGTCGTATATGCGCTTGGATTCCCGTCAGATTCCATAGAGAACAAGGAATTCAACACAAAGGCTGACGTATCTGTTGTTGACGGTACGATCTCCAAGGTGACAGTCAGAGAGAAGGCGGATGTATTTGAGCATACAGCTCCCCTGAATTCAGGAAACTCAGGCGGACCGCTTCTGAATGCGCTTAATGAAGTAATCGGAATCAACACATTCATCTACGGCAATAATGTCGGAACAAAGAGCTATACAGTTCAGATCAATGCACTGAAGAGTGCACTTGACACATTCGGTATCGCTTACACAGACGGTGTTCATGACCGTGCGGCTCTGGACGGAGGCGCAGTAGCGTCAAGCGCAGGAACAGTAAATCAGAGCGGAAGCGATGATACAGCTGACACTGACACAGAAGAACAGAACCAGGCACTTCTGACTGAACTCAATAATGAGATCAGCAGAGCGAAAGCTATGGACACAGAAGGATATACGGAAGAGAGCGTACAGGTTCTCAACGATACAATCGAATCTGCAGAGGATGTCGCAGCCAGCACGGATGCTACGGAGGCACAGATTCAGACAGCAATCGACGATGTGAGAGCAGCTGTCGACGGCCTTGAGGAGCAGAGCGGACTGAATATTATTCTGATCGCGGGAATCGGAGCAGCGGTTCTGATCATTGTCATCATCATTATTGTTGTCATTGTACTTGCGACATCAGGAAAGAAGAAAAAAGCAAATGCTGCAGGCGGCGGAAATGTTCCTCCGGTACCTCCTGTACAGCCGGTACAGAATCCGCATCCGATGCATCAGCCGCAGATGTACGCACCCGGAAACGGAACGGTTCCTCAGGCTGAGGGCGCAGGAGAGACAACTCTTCTTGATTCCGGAGCAGGAGAGACAACTCTGTTAAGCGGCGCAGGCGGCGGTGCTTATCTGATCAGAAAGAAAAACGGCGAGAAGATTATGATCACTTCTCAGAATTTTGCTATCGGTAAAGAGAGAAGAAGAGTGAATTACTGCATCTCTGATAATACATCTGTCAGCAGATTCCACGCGGTGATCACAAAGAAAGGTTCCGATTATTATATCGCGGATCAGAAATCAAGCAACTTTACATTTGTAAATGGTGTACAGCTCAGTCCATATAAGGAAACTCTGCTTACGGACAGATCTACGATCAAGCTGTCAGATGAAGAGTTTGAATTTCATTTATCATAAGTAAGTGACGCAGGTGGATAGAGATGGAATTTTTGAGCGCTGTACATACAGATATTGGAATCAGAAAGAATACGAATCAGGATTCTGTCTTAATTAAAGAGGCTTTCACAGACTACGGTGAGGTAATGCTTGCCGTAGTCTGCGATGGAATGGGCGGCCTTGCCAAGGGTGAGGTCGCCAGTGCCACTTTAGTTAGGGCTTTTTCAAGTTGGTTCGAAGAAAAATTTCCCTGGATATTATATGAGAAAAGAAAAGACAACGAGATCGACCGCATGGAGCTGGAGAATGATCTGAATGATCTGATATTGGATGTCAACAGAAAGATCGCGGAACACGGAAGAGAATCGCATGTGGCAATGGGAACTACGGCTGCGCTTCTGCTCCTCACGGGGGGGAGATATTATACGTTAAATGTGGGAGACTCGAGGGTATATAAATTAGATTCCGAAAATATGACTCAGATCACAAAAGACCAGACTTTTATACAGAGAGAGATCGATCAGGGCAGGCTGACCCCGGAAGAGGCAAGGAACCATCCGCAGAGAAATGTTCTGCTTCAGTGTGTGGGAGCCAGCGAGGTGATCATTCCCGAGTTTACACACGGAACCTATGAAAAAGGCGAATTATTTATCATCTGTTCAGACGGTTTCAGACATCTGATTACAGAAGATGAATTCAAGAAGATCATGAATCCTGAAAAGATGAGATCCGAAAAAGATCTCAGGGATGCGGCGGTCTATTGTACAGAATTGAATAAATCACGTCAGGAGAGAGACAACATATCAGTCATTCTCCTTAAAACGTGTTAGGGGATAGATATATGCTGGAAATAGGATCAATAGTTGACGGTAAATATAAGATATTGAACAAGATCGGCCAGGGAGGCATGAGCGTTGTATATCTCGCGATGAACGAACGTGCCAACAAGCAGTGGGCGATCAAAGAAGTAAGAAAAGACGGTGTAAAGGATTATGAAGTCGTAAAGCAGGGACTGATTGCGGAGACCGATATTCTGAAGAAGCTGAACCATCCCAATCTTCCCAGCATTATTGATGTGATCGACCGTGAGGATACATTTCTCATTGTAATGGATTACATAGAAGGAAAGACTCTCGATTACTGGCTCAAGAAGGAAGGGGCTCAGCCCCAGGAGAGAGTGGTTGAATGGGCAAAGCAGATCTGTGATGTGCTGGGCTATCTGCATTCAAGAAAGCCTCCTATTATATACAGAGACCTGAAGCCGGCCAATGTAATGCTCAAGCCCAACGGTCAGATTGAGATCATCGATTTCGGAACGGCAAGAGAATTCAAGGAGACAAGCATCGAGGACACATCCTGCCTGGGAACGCAGGGATATGCGGCTCCGGAACAGTATGGAGGACATGGTCAGACAGATGCCCGTACGGATATCTATACGCTGGGCGCCACCATGTATCATCTGCTGACAGGACATAATCCGAGCCTTCCGCCTTATGAGATGTATCCCATAAGGAAGTGGAATCCGAATCTGTCTTCCGGACTGGAAGAAATCGTTCTGAAATGTACACAGAGAAATCCCGCAGACAGATATCAGTCCTGCGCGGAGCTTATGTATGCTCTGGAACATTACAGTGAACTTGACATCGAGTATAAGAAAAAACAGAAGCTTAAATGGAAAACATTCATAGCCTCCTGTTCTCTGGCTGTGCTCTCTCTGGTCGGGTGCATCGGATTCAAGACGGCTGAGGTTCTGGCAACGGGAAACAGCTATGACTACTATATGGACGAGGCATCAACCGCGGCAGATCCGGCTCAGAAGCAGGAACTCTATGAAAGCGCAATCAAGGTTGACCCCGGAAGGTCGGAAGCTTATCTGGAGCTTTTGAATCTGTTTACCTACGGGGTGGGGAATTCTGATTTTGATTTCTCCCAGGACGAGGCGGCAAGCATGACGGCCATATTAGGCTATACAGGCAAAGGAAACCGGACCAATGAAAGTTATTTCGAACGGAGCAAAGAGTACGGTCAGTTTGCCTTTGATATGGGCATCGCTTATCTGTACGGCTATGAAGGAGAAGGAAATACACAGCTGTCACAGGCATGGTTTGAGAAAGCGGCTCAGAGCCGGGATCTTGATGCAAATGAGAGAGATATGGCAGAGCGCCTGTCCATGGTTGCAAAATACCAGACTGAGATGAACCGGCCAGATGTTTCCGGATATGAGTCGAGCACGTCCCCGAGAGATTACTGGGAAGCAGTGCAGCTTATCACGGAAGAAGATTTCCTGTCAGAGGCTTCACCTCAGACTGCCCTTGTAATATGCGAAGGAATCGTATCCCAGATCGGTACGAATGTACTGGAGCTGAAGGATTCCGGAATTGAAGAAGATGATATCCTGAATAAACTTTCGGATATAGAAGACTATCTGGAGGCAAATACATTTTCAACCAGCAGACCTGAAACAACAGCGGCAAACGCAGAGAAAAAACAGGAGATATTATCTGAAATCACACTGGCGGAGAATCAGGTAGAGATCGCGTTCTCGTCCAACGGCTCCGGCAGAGGAACAGGAGGAGACACATATGCTGGAAGCTGAGTTTATAAATCTGTATCACACAGGATTCATAGTGTGTCTTTGCCTGATGATACTGTTCATAGGAATAAGCATTATATTGTTTTTTGTATTCCGGATCCGGGACGTATTCGACTTCATGACAGGAAGAGGACAGAAGCGTACGATCCGTATGATGGAGGAGGCCAATGCCAGAACGGGAAAACTCCGGGAAGATTATATCCCCAATACCAGTTCTGATCTTCAGCGCACTCCGAGCGGAAGTATACCCGCTGTAAGCTATCCGGTGACCCAGCCGACTGATACGGGAAGGGAGCCCACGGCTAAGATCCCGCGGCAGGCCGGCGCGGAAGAAAAAACATATGCTCCCACAGCGGCGCCATCCGAGGGAAGCGAGGAGACAGAACTGCTTATGAATATGGGCAGTGAAGAGACGCAGCTTCTTATGGACATGGGGGCTGAAGAGACACAGCTGCTGAAAGACGCCGGAAACGAAGAGACACAGCTTCTGGACCATGGCGGCAATGAAGAGACACAGCTGCTGGACAGCACTGTGGCTGAGAGAGCAGAAGCAGCGGCGGATCCCGGTTACGGAGAGACTGTTGTGCTGAGCAGCTGTCAGAGTGATGACGCTGCCGGAAAAGGCAGATTCCCCGGACAGTTTATCATAATCAAAGATACAATGCTGATACATACAGATGAATTGATATAAAAACAAGAGTGAGAAGGGGAGATGTTATGGAAATGGAAACAGCCAGGAAAGGCTTTCTCGGTGTGTCGGCTGCCTTCATGGTGTCGGCTGTCACTCCGCTGCTTATACCATTCGCGCTTGACAGCGAGGGCAATCTGAATGCCGCGGGCTATGCGGCAGGACTGATGTTCTGGGCAGGCCTGATTGCGGGATGCGTGGGGTATGTGCTGTTGTGGAGAAAGTCTGAAAAGAAAATGCCTGAGGAAATCAGGAATGAGAAGAAACCGGCGGCAATCAGGTTTTTCAGTAACAGGGTGTCGAAGATAACCGATATCATTCTGATCATAAGTTTTATCGTCACAGTTTACTGTATGGTTAATGCCAGTGCGAATCAGACTGTGGCAGCAGTGGTGCTTTTTATTATGCTTGCTGCCCTGTACCTGCATTTCCTGCTGAATGGGAAAATTTACTTTTATATAGAAAAAAGCTTATCTATCAGCGAAAGAAGGGAGAATGAGAGTAAAAATGAGAAAGCTTAAAAATCTAAGAGAAAGGATATGTGCACTGACAGCCGCTGCAGCGCTGCTCCTGACGACAGTGCTTCCGGCGATACCGGCTTCGGCTGAAGAGCCTGTGTCGGGCGGCGGAGAAGATTCAGCGGCTCAGATTGAGTATACGCTCTATGTTGCAGATAAAGGATCGAATGCACTTTCAGGGGTAACGGTCGCTGCAGAAATATCAGGCGATTCGGAAAGCAGAGTAGAAGATAAGACGGATCGCGATGGGTATGTTACCCTTATACTGAATGAGAACACAGAGTATACGGTCACCGCTTCTAAGGATGGCTACGTTCAGGAAGAGGAATGTTACGTGACGCCGATTGAAGGCGGGGAAAACTACAGTGAACTGTTCCTGAATTATCGTACAGAATCCATCAAACAGATAGGAGGTTCTGCGGATACCACAAACTGGACATGCGGCGATCAGGCGGTATTCAGTGTGACCAGCGCGTCAGCAGACGGCGAACTGAGTTATGAATGGATATACGACAGCAATTGTCTGAAACTGATTAAGACAGAGGGAGCAACAGCTGAATTCAGAGCAGTGGGAGCTGGAACAAGTACGATCTGTGCGGTAAACAGTCTGGGACAGTATTCCAATGAGATTGAAGTGACAACTGTAAAAAAACCGATTACAGTGGCTTTATCAGCAGAGGCAACAGATTATTGGACCGGTATTAATAAGGAGTACCCAACGCAGATCAAGCTTACGGCCAAGCTGGAGAAAGACATCCAGGCTGTTTGTGACACGGAAGTTGTCTTTTATCAGGACAATGAGGAGATAGAACGTGTTGTGATTCCGGAAGGGCAGGATACAGCTTCATGTATTTATAAAGAGAGATGGATCATAAGTGGAGAGAGAAGCTTCAAAGCTGTTGTGACGGAAAATCAGGCATATGATCAGACAGAGAGCAATACCGTTTCATCGAACTATGGTCAGGCTCCGTTCGGCTCAATAGATGCGCCTGCTACGGTAAGCGGAGATTTTGATATTATTATTACACCGCCGAATGGCTGGGCAGAATTTACCTATTCATATGTTGCGGATGATAATCAGACAGGTATCATAGAAAAGTTGTCCGATGAAAAAAAGGATAGAGGAAAGATCACATTTTCTATTGATCTGGATGAGAAGGAACTGGAAGAAGCAGAGAAGCCTTTAAGCGTTACTTTTACGTTTACAAGAGAGAAGATATGGACTATGGACTCCGCCACAGAGACCGTAAAAGTAAATGTTATCCCTGCAATGGAGATTGCAGGAGAGGATTTAAAAGCTGAGACTTCTTACTCTCCGTCCGGGCAGAAAATCACAGATATATTCCCTGAATTAGGAGAATATGCAACTGATTATACTGTATTTAAATATTCATGTGATTCCGACAAAGTAGAGATAAATGAAGATACAGGAGAATTTATCACAAAAGATATTACCGGAAAAACTCCGGTTAAAATTACTGTAAGCAGAGTTGAAAAAGATAATTACGATAAAGTAGTCGACTCTGTAACATGTGAGCTGACGATTAATAAACAGGAAGTGGATCTTGATCCGGAAACAGTTTCTGTAAATATTGACACTGAGAAGGATTCAAAAATCTATGACGGAAAGAACAGTGTTCCGTCAGACGCGTTTCAGGTAACCGGCCTTTCAGAAGATATGCTGGCAGATTCTGTGGGACTGCAGATTACTGCCCGCACAGAAGAAAAAGATGTCCGCGTGGACAGCAGCAATACTCCGGCTGCACAGCAGGTTACAATTACAGACATAAAACTTACCGGCGATGAGGCTGGAAAATACAGCCTTGATAACAGTGTAAAAAAGGAGTGGATCGAATCTGTAAATGCAGCAGAGAGCCTTACATTTACTATTGATCCGAAGGTACTTACTGTAGAAGTAAAGAATCAGGAAGTGGTATACGGACCGGATACCTACAGTACGATCACCTATGTTGACAATGACAACAGAGACGACAAGTACAAAATCAGCGGATATGTCAATGAAGAAGGATTTGACGATGCATTTGCAGCCGCGCCGTCCATCTCCATTCCGGAGGAATTTGTTGACAGTGAAAAGTGGGTAAAACAGGGAGAGTTCAGCAATATTCTGTCGATTGAGACAACACAGGATAATTTTGAAAATTACAATTATAAATTCGAGGAGAAAAGCATAAGTAAAGGTGACCTTGAAGTAGGAGCGCAAAAAATCAATGACATTCTTGACTATGCTTCGCTGGACAGTTCAAGCGGGCACTGCTGGTTTGACGGCGATACTATATGGGCTAAAACAGCAAAAGAAGATGAGGCGGCATCCCAGGACGGAGAAAGTTATACTGAGGAAGGTTTCAACGGCGCAGAACTTGTGATGAGCGTCAACGAAAATGCCGGATACAATACAATGTATTACGAGGGCCGGGAGATAACAGCTGCCGATCCTCTGGTTATCGACAAAAATGAAAGAGGTACGGAGACATATAAGGTACAGCTGAAGAGAATTGTTGATGGAGAAGAGTTCGCCAGCGCGGATGCGAAGCTGAATGTATCTATGGATAATTCTTCACCGAAGGTTACATCCAGCTTAAAAGGTGTGACGAAGGCTGTGAGCCAGTGGGCTGAGATTATCACGTTTGGGTTCGGCGATTATGCGTCCGATAATCAGATCATCAAAGCAGATATTACATTTGCCGACTACGCAGAGGATTCCATGGATCCGGAATCTGCGGGAAGCGGAGTCGCAAGCATCGAGTATAAGAGTGTAAAGATTACGCAGAACGGATTTAATGAAGCGGACATTAAGAGCGAGGCGCTGTCTGAAACAGGTTATCAGACCATTGAGGATATCAGCGCAGGCCATGCAGAGGTGATTCTCGGAGAAGGCACGAAAGAGGATATTGAAGAAGGAAACTATATTCTGTTTGTACGTGCTGCAGACAATGTAGGCAATGGATGTATTTACGTATCAACCGGAGCTGTTTACGATTATACGGTTCCGTCAGTTAAGATCGTAAGAGATGAACAGCCGACTTCCGTTAATGGAACGCTTCCTGTTTATGACAAAGATATTAAGGTAACAGTTTATGCAAATGATTTTGTTCAGAATTCAGAGGATTTCGAGTCATCCAGCGATACTGCTTCCGGAGTAAAATCAATCGCTGTTACAGTCACATCGACAGATGCGAAAGGCAACGTAAAAGAGACGAAGGAAAGCTGGACCACAGAACTTGGAGATACCCCTTCTCTGGCTGAACTGCTCGAAGAGAACAAGTCACTTTCAGAAAAAGGATTTTCATTCTCTGTCGACAGCACTGAACATAACAGCAATAATATAAAAGTAACAGCAGTCGTTACAGACAGAGCAGGAAAAGTAGTGACAAAAGATTCCGAATATATGGCGATCGACACTACGGCACCTGAAGTCAGCTATACATATGATAATAACAGCGCTCAGAACGGCGTATATTACAAAGCCGACAGAACCGCATCCGTAACAGTAAAGGAAAGAAACTTTGTAAATGATCTCGGACATTTGTATATAGCTGTGAAGGAAAAGAATCAGACGGAATATTCCAGATATACTTATGCGGATCTGCAAAAAGGATATCTTCCCGGAGTTTCTGTATCGAATTATCATGACGGTCAGGCAGACTATGATGTCACGGCATACGATGATAACAGAACAATAACCTTTGATCTTACTTTCAGCGGCGACAATGAGTATGACTGGTATTGTTATGTCGAGGATACGAATGGAAAATCTGCTCAGACAGAACCGGATTTCTTTGTACTTGACAAAACAGCTCCTGTGCTGAAAAACGGAGGAGTAAAATACTATGTTGACGGAAAAGATGTTACGGCGCAGGTTGAGAACGGATCACTGTTTACATCCAAAGAAGTAAAGGCAGTCGTTTCAATAGATGAGACAAACTTTGCGGCGGAAGGCAGCGGATTTGCGGATGGACAGATGGCTGTAAATCTGATCGCGGCAGATAATGAAGGCAACAATGTCGATGTAACCGAAAAATTTATTGACGCAATGACTTCAGCCGATTCCTGGAGCAACTGGGATGAAAAGAACGGACTGACAAGAGAGATGAGCATGACTTTTGGAGATGATGCAAATTATCAGTTCGGATTTACTTACACAGATCTGGCGGGAAATTCGGTGACATATAATGCGAGAAGATTCACACACGACCATACCAATCCTACCGGTTCTGTAACATATGATACGAATGCGGGAAAAGAGACATGGAGAACATTCTTTGACCTGATAACATTTAACAGATTTAAACAGACGGAAGTACCTGTAACGTTTACCGGAGAGGATATGACCGCGGGCGTTAAGTCCATTGAATACTATAAAGCATATGAGCCGATGTCATATGAAGAAATTGAGGCGTTGCCAAGCAGAGACTGGACTTCCGGAACAAGTTTTACAGTCAGACCGAACGAACAGTTTGTTCCTTATCTGAAAGTAACAGACAAAGCAGACAACACAGAATATTTCAGTTCTGAATTTGCAGTAGTGGCGGATAATACTCAGGCTTCACCGGAGATCCGGATCACAGCGGGAAATCCGTCCAACGGAATATATAATTCCAGCGTTCCGTTCCACATCAGTGTGACGGATCCGACGAGCGGCAATACATATGCGGGACTTCAGTCAGTTTACTATGAAGTGAGAAGAGACGGACAGGTTACACAGTCCGGAAATTATGACAGCGCACTTCAGCCTGCATCAAGACGTGTGAAGAATATTGAGCGCGATGAGGTAGTTGATGCGCAGCTCAATAACAGCAATGATGTGGAGATCTACGTCAGAGCGGTAGATAACGCGGGAAATGTTTCCGAGGCATCACAGGAACTCAGCATCGATATCACCGAGCCGACTATCCAGGTAACATACGACCTGAACAGTCCGCTCAACGACAGATATTACAATGCCACAAGAACAGCTACGGTGGTAGTGACAGAGCGTAACTTTGACGAGTCTGCAGTAAGATTCGACATCACGAATACAGACGGAACACAGCCGTCCATCAGCGGATGGTCACACAGCTCGGATTCAGGAGTTTCCGACAGCGCAACACACACCTGCAGGGTAACCTTCTCGGCAGACGGTGACTATACGTTCACACTGAACACGACAGACCTTGCAGGCAATGATTCAAACTATACACGGGTCGACGAGTTTACAATCGACCAGACGGATCCCACGATCCAGGTATCCTACGACAATAATAATGATGCGGTTGCAGGATACTACAACGCGGAACGCACTGCAACAATCACCATCAATGAGCACAACTTCAATGCATCGGAAGTGAATGCGCAGATCACGGCAAGACTGCAGAACAGAGGCGTTTCAGCGCCGGGTATAGGCGGATGGAGCACCCGCGGCGATGTTCATACGGCGAGCGTCACATTCTCGGCAGACGCGGATTATACATTCGATGTGGACTACACTGACCTTGCAGGAAATGCAGCTGCAGATTATGATCAGGACAGCTTTACAATTGACCAGACAGATCCGGAGATCGAATTCTTTGATATCGAGGATAAATCGGCGAATAAGGATACGGTAGCGCCGGGCGTAAGCTACAGTGACATAAACTATGATGAAAACGGAGTGAAGATCACCATTGAAGGCGCAGAACCGGATCATTCGGAAGAAGCGGTGGACGGAAGACATACGGACATTCCGAACGGCGAGAGCATCAAGATGGCGGACTTCGAGCATACAGAGGACAATGACGACGTATACACAATGACTGCGGAGATTACCGACAGAGCCGGAAATACAACTGAGGAATCCATTGTCTTCTCAGTAAACAGATTCGGATCCACCTATGTGTTCTCTGATGAGACGAGAGAGTATCTTGCTCCCGAGGAGGGCGATGAGTATATCTACACGAATGAAGCGCAGGATATAGAAGTGACCGAGCGCAATGTCGATACACTTGTAAATAACGGAATCTTCTACGGACGTGACGGTGAGCTTGTCAATCTGGAGGAAGGAACTGACTACACAGTCAGAGAAAGCGGATCGGATGTATCCTGGAAAGAATACAGATACGATATCAGCAAAGACAACTTCGAACAGGAAGGACATTACACGGTGACCATCGATTCTGAGGACCGTGCGGAAAACCTTATGAACAACCAGACAAAAGGACTGGACATTGAGTTTGTTGTGGATAAGACGGCTCCATCTGTTGTCATCACAGGAATTGAAGAAGACGCCTATACTGCGGACACAAGAGATATGGTGATCAACGTGACAGATAATACTGCCGCAAAACAGGTGGAAGTTCTTATCGGAGGCCAGGTTGTCGAGACATTTGATCAGGAGATGATCCAGGAATCCGGCGGAAAGCTTACCTATACGATCAACAGTTCTTCAAGTCCTCAGCTGGTAGAGGCAGTCGCAGTGGACAAGGCAGGAAATGAGGCGGTTTCAGAAGCTCATACAGTGCTTGTATCCGCAAACCTGTTTGTACAGTATATCAACAATACTCCGCTGCTGATCGGTTCTATCATATTACTTCTCGTGATTGCCGGCGCGGTATGCTATATCGTGATCATAAGAAAGAGAAGAGAACAACAGAAATAAAGATTTAATCTGAGAGAAAGGAAGCAAAGCTGTCTGAATAGGAATATTTGGGCAGCTTGCTTTTCAATTGAGGGAAATTTATATGCTTCAGACTGGAGATATCATCGGCGGGATGTACCAGATAATCCGCGAGATCGGAAAGGGAGGAACGGGTGTCATATATCTTGGGTATCATCTTCGCCTTCAGAAGCAGATTGTTATCAAGAAGATCAAGGAAGATTTTACCGGAAGAGTCAATGTCAGAGCCGAGGCAGATATCCTTAAGAAGCTTCATCATACATATCTTCCGCAGGTTTATGACTTTCTGGCCGTGGGAACGGGAATCTATACTGTTATGGATTACATTCCGGGACATGACCTGCAGTATTATCTGGATAACGGCTATTCATTTCCCGAAAAAACCGTGATCCGGTGGATGAAACAGCTGTGCGAGGTACTCTGCTATCTCCACACACAGAAACCGAAGATACTGCACAGTGACATTAAGCCGGGCAATATCATGATCACGGATCAGGGAAATGTATGTCTGATCGATTTTAATATTTCTCTGGACGGAGAGACGTCAAAGGAGTTACAGGGAATCAGCAGATATTATGCGGCGCCGGAGCAGTATCGGTGCGCGCTGGATAAACTGTACGGAGGAAAAGGAAATATCCGCCTGGATGAGAGGATGGATATATACAGTCTGGGTGCGGTCTTCTACAGAGTGATGACGGGAAGATATCCCAACCCCGAAAGCGGAGCGCCGTATCCGGTCACGGAACTTGATATTCCGTACAATGAAGGGCTTAAGAATATTGTACGGAAATCGATGGAACTCTCTCCCGGAAAACGGTTTCAGACCGCAAAAGAGATGGGGGATGCGCTGGACAATGTGGCGAAGATGGACCCGCAGTACAGGATGCTTACGAACCTGCAGTATCTGAGCGGATTCATATGGGGACTGCTTGTGCTGACCGGAGTGCTGCTGATCTATGCGGGAGCGGGAATTTATCAGAAGGAGTCCTGGCAGGAGGCTTACCGTTCGTTCTATGAGGCCACCGAGGAGGGAGATGAGACAAGGATCATCACGGAAGGAACGGATATGCTGAATGATTTCATCCTTCAGGGATACATGGACGATAATCCGGAGGAGAAGGCAGAGGTGCTGCACGCCATGGGAGACAGTTATTTCCGTCAGGAACAGTATGATTCGGCGGCACAGTACTATGAGGAGGCTCTTCAGGAAGACGGGGGAGAATCGCTGTACCTGAGAGACTACATGATCGCACTGGCGAGAGACGGACAGTATGTGGACGCAGCCATGCTGTCCGCGGAATATCCGGAGGCGGGGCTTCAGGAGGCTGAGACGGTTTTTGTGGAAGCAGAAGCTGCATATTCCGGAGAAGACTGGGAAGAGGCTCTTGCCGGAACTGCGGAGGCTCTGCAGCTGAGTACGGATACGAAGCTGAACGCCAGAATATATGAACTGCAGGCGGATATCTATACGGCCATGGACGCGGACGCAGACGCGGCCCGGGCTGCAGCCGAGGCGGCAGAGCTGGATCAGAGTACGAATCTTCTCAGGAAAGCGGGACAGATGGCTTTCAATGCCGGAAATGCGGAATCCGGGGACGGACAGAAAAGCGCGTATTATGAGAGCGCTCTGTCGTATTATGAGATCCTGTGCGGCAGAAGCTCTTCCTCTTATGAAGACTGCCTGAACCGGGCGCTCGTGCTGAGAGCCCTCGGAAGATATCAGGAGAGCAATGACAGGCTGAATGAGATGAAGGAACAGTATCCGGATGATTATGCGATTCTGATGTGGATGTGCTACAACTATCTGGACGAGGCGGCCGTGGAACAGAATTATGCGGAGATCCAGGGGGATCTGAGTTTCTGCTACAGTTCCTGCAGATATCTGTACGACCGGCAGAACGGTGAGGATCAGGAGATGGAATCGCTGATCGAGATCATGAATGAATTGGAGTGACAGATTATGACGGGGATGATCATGATAATATTGGGAGTCATATTGATCCTGCTGGCTTCGGCGGGAATGGGAGTGGTGTTCCATATACTGAACCGGAAAAAGAAAAGAATAAGGGAAGAGGTATATCATATTTACGATTAGAGGAGGCTGAAAATGGGAGAGAAAAAGTCAAATGGAAAAAAGATTGCGGTCATAATCCTGATTATTGTGCTGCTTGCGGTAATTGGCGTGACTGCGTTCATACTGATACGGGGACAGCTGAATCAGAGTTCTTACAAGGAATCCATTCAGACGGCGGAGAAGTATGTTGAGTCGGAAAACTATGAAAAGGCCATCGTGGCATACCAGAACGCCATTGAGGCGATGCCGGAGGAAGAAGACGGCTATCTCGGCCTGGCTGACGTGTATCTGACCCAGGGAGAGACTTCGGCGGCAAAGGTTACCTTGAAAAAAGGCTATATTGTGACCACATCGCCGAAGATCCGGTATATGCTTGACGGAATAGAGGATGGATCCCTTCTTGTGAAGACGCCGGGAGAAGAGTCTGAGAAGCAGACCCTTGAGATAACCGGTAAATTCGGCTGGAACGTGTCATTTATCCAGAAGCTTGAGAACTATACTTATCAGGATTTCCAGGCGGAATACGGAGGAACGCCGGATATTGTAAAAGTCGCCAGGGGAGAACTGGAAGTCGTTCATCCGGATCTTGCGGCTACCTGCTACTACGAGGATACACCGGAGTTTGATGATATTGTCGACGACGAGAAAGACAGACCGGATGAAACGGGCATGCCGAATATGCTTGTTCTGGATTCTCTGAGTCTTCTCTTTAATAACTTCGGAGGAACAGCCTCCTTAAGTGAGCTCCAGTCCATATCCAGTACGCAGGTGACTCCGGTGACAACGGATGAGAGAACGTATGTGGAGCTTGTCAACGGAAGCGTGGTCGTCAGAATCGAGACGGATGCACAGGGAAATATCACGTCGGACAATGCATGGAATGAAATTATTCTCACCGAGGCAAATGAGAACAGAGACAGAAAGGGACTTCTCGCAGGAATCGTGATCTATGCGGTGACGGGGGAAGGAGTACCGGACGCGGTGCTTGAATTTGCGGCAGAAGAAAACTCTGCGAACTCGGACAGCACACAGACGGGAAGCGACGGAGAATTCTCCATTGAGCTTGAGCCGGATACATATCAGGTGACGATCTCGGCTGAAGGATATACCGCGGAAACCTTTGAGTTCGAAATGGAAGAGGGACGCAACTACAGCGGCGAGCAGTTTATTATTTCACCGGAGCTTGCAGAGGGAACCGCGCGTATTGTACTCGAGTGGGGCGCAGAGCCTCGGGATTTGGATTCCTATCTGAGAGGTGAGACGGACGGCGGAGACTCTGTATTTGTAAGTTATTATAACAGACAGAGTACCTCAGGCGGCAGCACGATTGCGGAGCTGGACGTTGACGAGAGATCAGGATACGGGCCGGAGACGATCACCCTCTATGACCTGAACGGAGTATATACGTTCCATGTAGTGGATTTTCTGGCAACCGGTACATTCCAGGAGTACGGAGCTACGGTAAAGGTATATCTTCCGGGACAGAGCCAGCCCGAGGTGATCACAATGGATCCGAATGCCGGAGTCAATATCGTGTGGGAAGTATTCGAGCTGGATCACGGTGAACTGAATATCCTGAACCGGGCGCCTGCGGACGAAAACCTCCGCAGTGATTCAAAATAAGAAGGTAATGCATTATGCTTGCGGTATTGATTGTGATAATCGTCCTGGCTTTGACGGGAATCGTGCTCTGGGTGAGACACAGCCTGTCAAAGTCGGAACAGAAGAAATATTATGACGCTGCGGCCAGGATGATCAAAGAGAGCTGTCTTGATCAGGTTATCCTGAGCCGCGGACAGAAGATTCAGCCGGATCAGAAGATCATGCTCTACATAAAAACCATGGGAAAGCCCAGACAGGGATATGTGTTTGATCCGGAAAAAACGATCCGTATAGGAAGGGACCGGGAGAACAATGAGATATGCATCCGGGATAATCTTGTCTCGGCCGTGCACTGCTGCATCTACCTGTATCAGGGACAGCCGGTGGTGCAGGACTTTAATTCGTCAAACGGCACCTGGATAAAACGCGGGATGCGGAGACACAGCGTTACGACGGCAGAGAGGATTTTTTCGGGAGACCGTCTGCTGATAGGAAACGAAGAACTGAAGATTCAGTTTTTCAATTTTGACATGACACAGATCTGACAGAGGCAGGGAGGACTGTAAGATGATACTGATGATATACAACCGGAAGATGTGCAGTGAGTTCCTTCTTCCGAATCTCCATGATTCAGACTATGAGATCGTTCTTCCGGGAAGAGAATACGGGCTCGCGCAGGGGATGGAGCTCTCTCTTGAAGTTACGCCGGAAGGATGGAGCATAAAAGGCACGGACCGATACCGGGTTCTGAAAGACGGAAAGGCGTGCGGGAAATGCCTTCTGCGTCAGCAGGATATCCTGGATATCCGGACCAAAGACGGGCAGCAGTTCAAGGTGATCACCGCGGAGGCTGCGCTTGCTTTCTGCATCACGGGAAAATACGATCTGTCCCGGGCGAGCAGGATTACGATAGGAAAGGCGGAAGGTAATATAATCCGATATGATTTCCGGGATCTGATATCCGGAATTCATGCAGAACTGGTACGCCATTCTGACGGATGGTATATAACGGACAGAAGTTCCAACGGAGTGTTCGGCTCAGAGGGGAGGATACAGGGCAGCCGCAGACTGGAATTCGCGGAGCATCTGGATCTTTTCGGGCTGCATCTTGTTTATCTGGGAGACATCCTTGCCGTGGGAACATACTGCGGCAGTCTGGCAGTAAACACGGAAATCCTGAAACAGAAAGAGTTCAACAGATATGAATACACACCGGAGAGCGACAGAGAAAAGGAAGGGATCCGGTATTTCCACCGTTCTCCGAGAAACCTTCCGTCGCTTTATAAAGATCCGGTGGAGATCGAAGGCCCTCCGGCTCCGAAAGAGCTTAAGCAGAGGCCCTGGTTTCTGACGGTAGGCCCTTCTTTTACGATGGCTGTTCCCATGCTGCTGGGATGCGGTCTTGCAATATGGGGATCCGGGACAAATTCGGGGGCGTTCATGTACACAGGGCTGGTTACGGCCATAGGCTCCGCAGTGTTCGGAGCATTCTGGGCAATGACGAATCTGAAGTATTCCAGAGAAGAACAGGCAAAGGAAGAGGAGCACAGGTTCAATGCCTACAGCAACTATCTGATCGGAATTACAGAATCGCTGGAACAGAAGTATGAGCACAACGGAAAGGTCATGCGCCAGCTGTATCCCTCGGCTGCAGAGTGTGCAAAATACACGCGGAATGACGCAAGGCTCTGGAACCGGAATCACACTCATGAAGATTTCCTGTTTCAGCGGATCGGAGAAGGGGAAATCCCGTTTCAGGTACAGATTCAGATACCAAGGGAGAAATTCACTCTTCAGAACGACTCCCTGCAGGATAAGCCGAAGATGATTCTGGATCAGTTCAGGACACTGTATCAGGTGCCTGTGGGAATTTCATTTCTGGAAAAACAGCTTATCGGTCTGGTGGGAGGACCGGGAAAGAAAGGCTCTGTAGAGATGATGCATACCATTGTGGCGGGGATAGCGGCATCACACTGCTATACAGACGTGAAATTTGTCTTTCTCTACGATGAACCGGACGCGGACAGACGGAAAGAATGGGAGTGCATGCGCTGGTTCCCCCATGTCTGGTCGGAAGACAGACAGACCAGATACATGGCTGCAGATGAGGTGGAGAGAAGAGACATCCTCTTCGAGCTGTCCAATGTGCTCAGAGCGAGAGGGCAGGGAGCCGATACGAGAAAGAAGAAGGGCATCCCGAAGCCGTATTATCTGCTGTTTGTCTCGGATCCGGAACTGCTGGAGGGAGAACTTCTGGCGCATTACATTTACGAGCCGGTGCCGGAGTACGGCATGACCACATTTCTCATGGCTGAGAATGTGGAGCAGCTTCCGAATACCTGTGAGGACATTGTTGAGAATGACCGGTATTTCCAGGGATACTATAATCTTCTGGAAGGACAGATGGAGAGAAAGGCGGTCAAACTGGACCGGGTACGTTCGGATGAGCTGGAAAAGATGGGGAGAACACTTGCCGACGTCCGTGTAAACGAAGTGGAGACGACCAGCGAGATTCCTCAGACTCTGGACTTTTTCTCAATGTACGGCGTGAGGTCTCTGGAAGAGTTCGAAGTAAAGGAGAGGTGGAGAAAGAACAGGACCTACAACAGTATGCGGGCGCTGATCGGGAAAAAGTCCGGGGACGCGGACTGCTGTCTGGATGTACATGAGAAATACCACGGCCCCCACGGACTTGTGGCAGGCACCACAGGATCCGGAAAGAGTGAGACGCTTCAGACATATATTCTTTCCCTCGCCATCAATTTCAGCCCGGAAGACGTCTCGTTCTTTATCATAGACTTTAAGGGAGGAGGCATGGCGAATCTTTTCGAAGGGCTTCCTCATATGGCCGGACAGATATCGAATCTCTCCGGAAATCAGATCCGAAGGGCAATGATTTCCATTAAGAGCGAGAATCTGAGAAGACAGAAGATATTTACCGAGTACGGTGTGAACAATATCAATCTGTATACAAGACTTTATAAAAACCATGAGGCCGGCGAGCCTGTTCCGCATCTGTTTATTATCATTGACGAGTTCGCCGAGCTGAAGAAGGAAGAGCCGGACTTTATGCGGGAGCTTATCAGTGTGGCTCAGGTGGGAAGAAGTCTCGGGGTGCATCTGATACTGGCTACGCAGAAGCCAAGCGGTACAGTGGATGACAATATATGGAGCAACTCCAGGTTCAGGCTCTGTCTGAGAGTCCAGGACCGTCAGGACAGCAACGACATGCTGCATAAACCGGATGCGGCATTTATCACTCAGACCGGACGCGGATATCTGCAGGTCGGAAATGACGAGATCTATGAACTTTTCCAGACCGGATGGAGCGGTGCGCCCTATGAAGAAAGCGAGTCCGGAACAGAGACGGCTGCGGTCATGCTGACAAGAACCGGGCGGGAATCGCTGGCGGCAAGCAGGATGCGGCGCCTCAGAAAGGAACATCCGGCAAAAGGAAAGAAAAAGGATATCACTCAGCTTGAGGCTGTCGTCGGATATCTGAAGCAAACGGCGGAAGAAGAAGGGTACCGGAACGCGAGAAAACTCTGGATGCCGGTTCTGGGAGACAGCATATATCTTGACGAGGCGGAGCAGAACGGAAAGAAAATTCCGGAGACAGGAAAATGGACTCTGCGCGCGCCTGTGGGAATCTATGATGATCCGGAACATCAGATCCAGGCTCCCTGTGTGATTGATTTTGCGGAACACGGAAACCTTGCGGTGTGCGGGGCTGTGGTGAGCGGAAAGAGTACATTTCTTCAGACCCTTCTGTATTCGCTTCTCCGGAATTACAGTCCGGATCAGCTGCAGTGCTATATTCTCGATTACAGCAGTCATCTGCTGGCTCCGTTCGAGCGGGCGCCGCATGTCGGAGGCATTATCTATGAGGATCAGGGAGATCGGCTGGGCAAATTCATGCATATGATGAATGCGGTGATGGAAGAACGAAGGAGAATGTTCCAGGGAGGAAACTACAGTCAGTATATACAGGCCTACGGACAGAAGATTCCGGCCATTCTTATTGTGATAGACAACTTCGGCGGATTCCGGGAAAAATCAGGCTGCAGATACGATGAGACCGTGCTGCGGATGGTAAGAGAAGGAACCGGCTACGGAATCTATCTGGCGGTCACTGCGGCGGGATATGGAATCTCCGAGATTCCCGGAAGGATCGCCGACAATATCCGGACGGTCGTCTCTCTGGAGCAGAGCGACAAGTTCAAATACATGGAAGTCATGCGGGCGACACGGCTTCCCGTACTTCCGGAAGCCGGGGTGAAGGGAAGAGGACTGACGGATGTGGACGGAAGAATCCTGGAGTTTCAGACGGCCCTTGCGCTGGAAGCCGACGACGATTTTGAGAGAGGAAGGATACTGGAGAAGAAGTGCCGGGAGATGGCGGAGAAGTGGACAGGAAAGCTGCCGTCGCCGATTCCGGAGATCCCGGAGAATCCGACGCTTGGAAAACTGGAGAAGCTGGAAGACTATCACAGGATGGCAGCAGGCGGAGACAGGGTTCCGATGGCATACGACATGGAGACGGCTGCGGTGTTCGGAGTCGGACTCAGAGAGACATACTGCTACACAATATCCGGACGTGCTCATACAGGAAAGACGAATGTGCTCAGACTTCTCATCTACGGAGCAAAGGCAGTCGGGGGAGAGCTCTGCGTGATCGAACCGGGACAGTCGGAACTTAAGAAGACGGCCGCAGAGTGCGGCGCGAAGTATCTGACGGATATTGAAGGAATGTTCCAGTACTTTAAGGAGCTGACGCCGGTATTCATATCGAGAAACAAGAAGAAGAGAGGCTTCATCGATGAGGGTCTGGACGAGGATGAGATCTATCAGAGAATGAAGGCGGAGAGACCGGTATTTATTTTCCTGAGTGATCTGAAGGAATTTTTCTCAAGGGTATATCAGGCACAGGCGACAGTCGGGAACATGTCGGGATTCATGGAGAACATCATGGAGAAGGGAAGTCTTCACAGGATTTATTTCTTCGGCTGCCTGAAAACGGATGATACGGCTTCTCTGATGTCATACAGAGCATATCAGTCTTTTGTGTCGTATAAAAAGGGAGTGCACCTCGGCGGAAGCCTTACAGCGCAGAAGATATTCAATTTCCAGAATATCCCCTATGCGGAGCTTGGAAAATCTATGAAAAAAGGCGGAGGATACGCGGCAGATGAAGAGGATGAGACCATCGGAATCAAGATTGCCATACCGCTTGCAAGAAGGGATTGAGCCATGATAGTTATGGTAGTCGCCAGTCCGTCTGAGGAAGAGAGCGGATACATATGTATCTGCTCCAGAGGGCTGACAGGACAGCTGAGTGACGAAAAACTGGAGATACACCGATGTCCGTCGGTCATGGAGCTGGAAGAGCTGATCAGGACCGGCGAGAGGACAGATATGGCCTGCATTGACATTACCGTTCCGGACATGCTGAGGCTTACAGAAGCCTTCAGAAGCAGGAACGAGAGCGCCTATATCATTCTGATCGCCAGTCTTGACATATCTCCGGTGCTGTACATGAAGCCGGGGATCCATGCAGAATCACTTATTCTGAAGCCGTTTCATAAGGAGCAGGCAGAGGCGGTGCTCAGGGAGGCGTTCTCCGAGCTTCTCAGGCGTTATCAGAAGCCGGACAGGGAGAAGATGTTCGTGCTGGACAATCAGGACGGACGCATCCTGATAGAGTATGACGCGATCTGTTTCTTTGAGGCGCGGAATAAAAAGATCTATCTGAATACAGGAAAAGAAGAGTACGGGTTCTACGGGACAATCGAACAGCTGGAACAGGAGCTGGGGGAAAGGTTTCTGAGATGCCACAGAAGCTTTCTCGTGAACCGCGGAAAGATTGAGAGGACGGTGCTTTCGAGAAATCTTCTGCTCCTTGAAGGCGGTTTTGAGATCCCGGTATCCAGAACGTACAGACCGGTGATGAGACAGTTGGGAGGAAAATGACATGGAGGCAGGACATGGATGTATGGAGAAAGGGATACTTCTTGAATACCGGGAGATATTTCTGCTCCTTGAAAGTATCGGCGCGGAGTCGGTCAACGGAATCTGTCTGGATCAGAAACCGGTATCAGACGAGGAGGCGGTCAGAGTGCTGGCCGGCATGAACCGGAAAGGCTTCCTGGAGAATGAAGGCGGAGTATTCCGGATAGAGAAGCGAACAGGTCGGATGCTGCAGTGTATGGCATGGCCGGAACAGGATTATCCGATGGTGATTGAGGATGAGACATATTACTGTTATGAGAGGGGGCGGGAGGTGCTGGTGACGTCTCTCTGCCGGACGAGACAGAGGACACTGGAACTGCTCCTTTTCGGCAGAGAGGAATTTGAACGATGGAAAGAGGAGATGCGGGATGATACTTGTGGATATTGACGTGCCTGTAATGGGAAAACGGTATGATTTCCAGATCGACGAGAATATGCAGCTTGGCATGGTGGCCAGGCAGATACGGGATATGATTTGCCTGCAGGAGCAGTGTGTGTTTACCGGGAAGGATGAGGAGCTGATGCTGTGCGATCCGTCAGGAAGGCGGATCCTTCCTCCGGAGAGAACCGCCGGAGACTGCGGGATTACGACCGGAATGAGCCTGGTTCTGGTCTGAACGGGCTGACAGGACGTCATTGGTCAGGAAATCGTGCAGTCTGTCAGAAAAAAATCAAAAAATACGGATCAGTGGTAAGATAAGTTCAACAGCAGAGGAAAAACAAAATAAACATTCCGAAGCGGGATAAAAATTTATTGGAGGTATTAAAATGGCAGAGATCAAAGTAATGACAAATGAGCTGAAGAGCAAGATTGAAGAGCTCCGCACACTGAATACGCAGTTTAAGAGTGCAGTGGGAGAGCTGGAGTCGACGGAAGCAAGTCTGAACAGTATGTGGGAAGGCAACGCAAAGACGGCATTCCACAACGCGTTTACAAGTGACAAGCAGCAGATGGATAATTTCTACACAGCGATCGAGCTGTACGCACAGAAGCTGGAAGTCATACTGGCCAAATACATTCAGGCAGAGAACACGAATATCGAACTGGCCAACAACAGGACATACAAGTAATTCTGACAGAGTCGCGGCAAATACAGAAAACAGCAGTGGAGAGAGAAAAGGAGAATCATTATGGAAGGAATTATCAGAGTATCACCGGAAGCATTAATTTCAACAGCAGGAGAGTTTTCAAATCAGGGAAGCACCATTAACACACTTACAGGAGAGATGATGCAGCTTGTAACAGGCCTGAATTCAATCTGGGAAGGCGAAGCGGCAACCACATACATGACAAAATTCAAGGGACTGGAAGACGATATTCAGCGCATCGTGAGGATGGTTCAGGAACATGCATCCGATCTGGAAGAGATGGCAAGCGTATATCAGGAAAGCGACAAGGCAGGCGCCGATGAGGCGAACGGACTGGTGACAGATGTGATCCAGTAGCAGATGTGGGGAAAACAGCGTGATTAGGATTCGGTCAGAAGAGTTAAAAAATATATCATCAGAGCTTTCCGGGCAGGCCCGGGAGACAGCCCGGATCAGAGAACGGCTGTGTGATGTGGAAAGAGAGATCAGCCGGCAGTCGTATACGGAGGAGACGATCAGCCGGCTGAAGGCTCTGGAGACAACACTGGAAGAGCTTCAGCAGCAGATCACGGAGATGTCTGACGGGCTTGCGGAAGTCTGCCGGATCACAGAAAAGACAGAGAAGAATATCGTTGACATGTATGAAGGTGAAAAGCGTGTATGGGAGCCTGTAATGACAGGCCGGATCAGAATAGAATTCAACCGTTTTCTGAAAGAAAATGTAAAGATAGAACTTTAAGTGGGGTGAGAGTGGATGAGTGACCGGATAGAGATTGAGACTGATATGCTGAACTCGGATAAAGACAGCATTGCGGATGAAATAAAAGAGATAAAAAATGAGCTTGAGCTTCTCAGGGATGATACAGTTGGTATGAATTCGCTCTGGGAGGGACCGGCAGCCGCAGCATATCAGAGCAGAATGGCTGAGGATATTGAGAATGCACTTCAGGTGTGCACGGAACTGGCGGAATATGTCTCATGCATGGAATATGCATCCAGAGAATATGTAAGCTGCGAGCAGTCGATAGAGAGCATTGTAAATCGGATCAGAGTTTGAGAGAGGGAGAGAAGAGATGGACGGACTGCAGAGTGTAGTGATAAAGGTTTCACCGGAAGCCCTTGCAGGAAAGGCGGGGGATGTACTGAATCGGATCAGCGCTGTTGAAAAACGGTTTGACAGGATAGAGTCGTCCGTAAAACGTTCCTCGGATTACTGGTGCGGGGAGGCGGGAGAAACTCACCGCGCGGTTTATCAGGACTGCCGGACAAAGATTGAAGAGACTCTGGGTCGGTTTCGGGAGACGGCAGAGATTCTCGAAGAGATCGCTCAGAATTATATATCAAATGAGACATCGGCGGAAGGCGAGGCAGACGGACTGCCCACGGACGTGATAGTATAGGAGGTTTAAGATGGGATTTCTGGAGTTTGATTTTCAAAAGGCGAATGCCCAGATAGAGGAACTGGAGCAGATAGCGGCAGATCTGGAAAAGCTTGTCTCCTCCCGCTATGAAGAGTCGATGCAGCAGCTGGGAGGAGCCTGGAAAGGAGCCGGAGCGGAAGCGTATATGAGAAAGGCGTCCAGGCTTCAGGAGAAGATGGAGCGCTCGGCCGGGGATGTGCGCAGCACGGCGGAGATCTTCCGGAATGTGACAAGACAGGTCAGACTTGCCGAAGAGCGGGCCGCACAGATCGCGGCCGAGAGGGAATCATGACGGAACTTGAGATCCTTCTGGTCATCCTGATCATAACCGCGGTTCTTCTGCTTGCCGGTCTTCTTGTGTGGATTTTCATCAGAAAACACCGGGAAAACCATATCGTCATGCAGGGCGGTATGGATATAGACACACAGAAGAGCGGAGCGGATTCGGGAAGGATGTTCAGAGGGACAACGGAACAGAGCGGCGGCACCTATATACTGCAGGGCAGCCGGAAAGCCATGTATCACATCTGTCTCCAGGAAGTGACGAGGGGGGAGAATTACACCGCAAGATTCCGGGACAGCATAGGGATCGGGCGTGCACAGAATATAAAAGGAATGGAAAATTTCCTTACCATAAAAAATGATATGAGAGTGTCAAACTTTCACTGCCGTCTGTTTGCGGCAAACGGCATGATCTACATAGAAGATGCAGGATCAAAGAATCACACGGAAGTCAACGGGCAGAGGATCACCCGGCCGTGTGCTTTGAAAAATAATGATCTTATCAGGATCGGGAATACGCGGCTTCGGGTAAAGTTCTGAGGAGGCTGACAGATTTGAGAAAGAAACTGCTTATTGCAGCATTGATAATATTAACTGTGACAGGAGGAAGCGGATGTGCCATGTTAAAGATAACATCAGAAAAGGAAAAGATCGTTTCCAGGATGGAAGAAAAATACGGAGAGGATTTCCGGTTTGTGGAATGGCAGTTTAAGAAGCTCGGAAGTGAGAACTGCGCAGCACATCTGGAATGTGATTCCCTCCCCGGACAGCTGATCAAAGCCGGAAAGAAGATCGTTCCTGACGGAGAAGCTGTTTACTATGACAATTACATGGGCTGTAAATATGAGGATGAAATACAGACAGAGCTGGAGCATGCCGTACGGAATGTATATCCCCGGAGCAGGGTGATTTTTCTGACCGCGTCCTCGCAGTTTCCGGATAATATGGGTCCGGAGATGAGCGCGGAGGATATCATTCAGGATCGGGATACGCTTCTTGCAGCAGTGATCGTTGCAGAAGAGAAATGGGATGCGGCGCGCAAAGAGACCCGGCTGGAGAATCTCCGGCAGGAGCTGGAAGACAGAAAGATCCGGCTGGACGGGAATCTGTTTGTCACACAGGATGAGGCAGCCTGTGCCCGGATAGATGAAACAAATTATCATGACTGGATCTCGCGGGAGGACTGGTTCAGCGGCAGATGCTATTTCGCAATGGACAAAGCATATGAATTCTATTATGCAAACTGGAGGTGAAGAAGATGAATGAGAGTGAAGTGAATCTTGCGGCAATTTTAAATGTCTTTACTTCCTGGGAGTATGCAGACCATTTTGAGGGGGGCACACTGGAGGAAGTCCTGCTCAGAGCACGCGACCAGATCGCTGAGACAGGAGACGCGGATGCGATACAGGCGTATGAGATACTGTCCGATGCCGTAGAACGGTATCCTGGATTCGGGGATACAAAGATACTCGGACAGAGCTGGAATCAGGGAGATATGTTCAACTCAGAGACCGTTGCCTGTGCTTTTGAGCTCCCGTCAGGCGAGATATATGTCTCATACTGCGGCACCGGAGACGGCGGGTGGATTGACAATGCACACGGAGTGACAGAAGCATCCACGCAGCAGCAGGAGGAGGCCGCCAGATATTTTGACTATCTGGTAGAAAAATACGGATGGACGGAGGAGGATCACATCATCATAACAGGACACTCCAAGGGCGGAAACAAATCGCAGTATGTGACCCTTATGGCTGAGAACAATGATCTGATCGACACATGTTACTCCATGGACGGACAGGGGTTCTCAGACGAAGCCATCGAGATGTTCAAAGAAAAATACGGAGAAGAAGGATATCAGGAAATTCTTGATAAGATGTATGCGATCAACGGATATAACGACTATGTAAGTCCTCTTATCAATCCCATCATAGTAAAGGATCACACCATATATCTTGAAACAACGGAGAACCCAGACGGAGGAATGCGGGGGGATTATGAAGGGTTCCATATGGTCAATATGTATTTCCGCTATGAAGACGGCGAATTTATCTCTGTTCTGACACCGGAGACAGAAAGGGGACCGCTTGGGGACCTTGCGGAGCGACTTTCGGAATATCTGATGAGTCTTCCGGACGATCAGAAGGACGCCGCGGCTATGTTAATCATGCAGATACTGGAGAATCTTGAGGGAAGGACAGTCGGGGTAGACGGAGATCATGTATCAGTTGATGATATACTTTCGTTTGGAGCTGATACCATCGTACCGGTGGTATTCAATATCATAGGGTCAGAGGAAGGAAGGCAGGTTCTTGCTGATCTTCTGAGAAGATTCTCAGAGGAGACGAACATCCATCCGGCGATTATAGGCGTCACGGTTATCGTGCTCGCACCTCTGGCACTGAATCTTCTGGTATCCGTATCTCTGTTGTATAAGCTGGTTAAGTTTATCAGGGATATGATAGAGAAACTCGGAGAGGCATTTGCAAAAGCGGTGGAGGCTTTCAGTGCTTTCATAGATTATATCCAGGATATCGGGAATGACTTTATAGAGTGGATCAAAAGCTGGGGAAAGACGGCGGATTACAGCTGGTTCAGAACCGATACGAGGATGATGCGCCGGATATCTTCGGAACTCAGGAGTCAGCAGACCGAGCTGGACAGAGAGGCGCAGAGAATCCGGGCTGTCAGGAAGAGCGTGGACTTCGGACTGCTCACAAAGCAGGCATTGTATTTTAAGATGACCTCGCTGGCGAGAAATCTGGAGTACAGAGCGGATGAGCTGGGACGTCTTGCACAGGCGCTTGAGAAATGTGCCGATCAGTATGAGAAGAACGAAAGAAAGATTGTCGATCACTATCAGACAGCGTAGAGCAGTTTCCGCTACGCATTGGAGAGAGCATTTTTCAGATAAGCTGAAAAATGCTCTCTTTATTTATATATAAGATCTTTCCATTGCCTGAAGAAAAAAATAAGGATATAATTTATCATAACTACCGGAATACGGCCTGCAGGGAGATGGACTTGAAAGTGAGAAAAAGACAAAAGAAGAACAGGAAAAAGGACGGTTCAGGACAGCGGATCAGAGTGGCGGCCGTCATGCTGATTCTGAGCGCACTGTTGATGGCGGCTTCAGCGAAGTTCCCGGCATATGCGGAATGGTATTCGGAGAAGATATATCCCCTCCTGGTGGACACTGTCGGCAGACTGACAGGGCTGCTGCCTTTTTCCGCGGCGGAGATCTGTCTGTATCTTCTCCTCTGCGGACTGGCAGTATCGGCTGTTCTTGCCGCGGCGAAGATTGTGAAGGGAGGCAGGGCGTCAGCCGTGCTGTACGTCTGGTTTTCCAAAGTGATACTGGCGGTGTCCGTGCTGGCGCTGCTATACACTGTCGGATGCGGGATCAATTACCGCAGAAACTCCTTCTCCACAGAGGAGAGGATCGTCACATCAGTCTACGGCACAGATGAGCTTGAGAAAATATGCGTCTGGCTCACAGAGGAAGTAAATGCCAGAGCAGAAGAAGTTCCCCGTGACGGGCAGGGAGTGATGGAACTGAGCGGACCGGAGGGGGAAGGAGCAGCGGAGGCCATGGAAATGTTCGCGGAAGAATTTCCTTCGCTTGAAGGGTATTATCCGGAACCGAAAGAGGTGATTGTCTCAGAGATCCTTTCTTTTCAGGGCCTGACGGGAGTGTATTCTCCTTTCACGGTGGAAGCGAATTACAACGGTGATATGACGCCGTACAATATTCCCTTCACGGTCTGCCACGAACTCTCCCATCTGCGTGGGTTTATGGAGGAAAAAGAGGCGAATTTCATAGCCTTTCTGGCCTGTATCGGATCAGACCGGACGGATTTTCAGTACAGCGGATATCTGTCCGGATGGACATACTGCATGAATGCGCTTTACAGGACGGACAGGGAGACGTGGCAGGAGGTGAGAGGTCTTCTCGATGAGAGAGCGGAAACGGACGTTGCGGCCAACTCGGAGTTCTGGAGCAGTTATGAAGGAGTGATATCAGAGACGGCTGACCGGGTAAATGATACATATCTGAGGGTTAACGGACAGGCCGAAGGAGTAAAGAGTTATGACAGGATGGTAGACCTGATTGTAGCATATTTCAGGGATAAGGTGTGACATTATTCCGCGGAGGCGGATAATGAATAGGTTACTTTAACGAGGAGGAAGCATCATGAAAAAGTATTGGAACAGACTGGCTGCAGCCGGAATGGCGGCAATGATGACAGGATCTCTGCTTACGGGGTGCGGGACACAGGCGACGCCGGAGAATCTGCTTCGGGATATGACCGAGAGAATGGAAGAGACAGATTCTGCGCTCTGCACAATGGTAATGTCCATGGAAGCGACGGACGGGACAGATACGATCGGACTGACGATGGATCTGGATATGGAGACCACATCCGATCCGGATGCGGCTCATGGGAAAGGCCGTATTGACATGGATGTGAGCGGTACGAATATAGGGACGGAGATGGAGATATATTCTGTTGAGGAAAATGATCAGTACGTCACCTATACAATGGTAGAAAACCAGTGGACCAGAGCGGAGAATGAAGAAAGCGGCATGCCGGGAAATGAGATGTTCGGTGATATTGAAGATCAGGCAGATCTGTTCGAACTGTCTGAAGATCTTGTGGATGTAAACGGGCAGGAGTGTTTCGAGCTTCAGGGGAATATCGGCGGCGATGCCGTCGGCAGCATGCTGGAGGAGGATATGCTGGATTCGCTCGCCGGGATAGCCGTTGATGAGAGCGAACTTGCCAGTGCCGAGATTCCCTGTACCATTGATATTTACAGAGAAACAATTCTCCCTGCAAGGATCTATATTGACATGGCGGATATCATGACCAGTGTGATGAGCGGGACGGCTGCCGGCGCGTCTTTCTCTGAATGCTATATCGAGATGACGTTTACAGAATTTGACAGTGTGGATGAAATAACGGTTCCGGAGGAAGCGCTGGCGGCATCCGGCGGCACTTCCGGACAGGACACAGAGGGAGGCGTTCCGGAATATAATACTGAGCAGCCTTCCGCTACTGCAGAGCAGAGCGGTGAACTGGGAAGCAGCTGGGAAAGCCATACCGTACAGATCAATGATACGGTCATAACACTGCCGTGCTCTTATGAGGATCTTCAGGCGGCGGGAGTGACGCTGAATACAGAGTATACCCCGGAGAATTATATTGTCAATGCGGAAGAATATGAGCTTGCATGGTTTACAGACGGAATGGGAAATGAGGTCATGGCAGAAATGGTCAACGGCGGTTCTGAGGCGGTTGAGATCACCGAGTGCTTCGTGGGAGGCATATCGGTAAGTTCTTATGATCTTGAAAACGGAGGAATGACAGTGATTTTCCCGGGAGGAATACAGATCGGAAGTACAAAAGATCAGGTGCTTGCTGCTTACGGACAGACAGAAGATGTATATGAGGGGGATTACTCCCATATGTACACCTGGTATGGAGAGAACTATTATTATGAAAGCTGCGAGATTGATTTCGACGCGGCGACCGGGCTTGTGAGCGATATGTATATGACCTGTTATGATTTATAACAGCAGAAAGTATTCCAGATGATCTGATAAAAAATGAAAAAAGTGCTTGCAATTGCATAAGCCTTATGATATTATAAAACACGGTCACTGCCGAGGTGGTGACCGGTTTCATGGCCCCGTGGTCAAGCGGTTAAGACATCGCCCTTTCACGGCGGTAACACGG
>ERZ1090862.136-NODE-136-length-30661-cov-18.502385_pt1 | contig 30661 bp, 23 predicted proteins | sample MGYA00478481_ERZ1090862 | MGnify/ENA primary metagenome ERZ1090862 (study PRJEB33644, sample SAMEA5815745) | chicken gut metagenome | biome: Chicken; feature: Gastrointestinal Tract; material: Caecum | place: Ireland | collected 2019-01-01 | study: A study of the... | reverse complement strand
CTTTGTCCGGAAGTCCCACACCGACGCCGGCATTCTTCATGGCACATGCAATTCCTGCTCTTCCCGGATTGCTCTCATAGACGTCTTTTACTGCAAGGAGCGTCTCTTTCAACGCTGTAGAGCAGTCTGCAATCTGACCGTTAGGCAGTACTTTCCCCGGCTCGATGGCGTTGCGGTAGCGGATCTCCCACGGGGAAATCCCGACTTTCTCCGCCAGCAGGTTGATATTGGATTCCAGCGCGAATTCACTCTGGCACACGCCGAATCCCCGGAAAGCCCCGGCCGGCGGATTATTTGTATAATATCCGTATCCCCGGATATCTGTATTCTGGTAACAGTACGGGCCTACAGAGTGGGTACAAGCTCTCTCAAGGACAGGTCCGCACAGAGATGCGTACGCCCCTGTGTCGAAGTATATTTCACAGTCCAGTCCTGTGAAGATACCGTTCTCATCGCACCCGAGGGTAAATGTTCCTTCCATTGCATGTCGTTTCGGATGGAAGTTGATGGACTCCTGTCTGGAAAATGTGACTTTGACCGGCCGGTTTACTTTCAGCGCCGCAAGCGCCGCGATATGCTGGGCAGATACGTCTTCCTTCCCGCCGAATCCGCCGCCTACCAGCTTATTCTCCACCACAACCCGCTCAGGATCCCAGCCAAGCATGATCGAGATTTCCTTTCTTGTGTCATAGACACCCTGATCGGATGAGAGCACCTTGACTCCATCCTTATATGGAAAGGCAACTGCCGACTCCGGCTCCAGAAACGCATGTTCCGTAAATGGCGTCTTATAAGTCTGTGTCACCACATATTTTGACTCCGCCAGAGCTTTCTTTGCATCTCCTCTCGTCACATGGCGGCTCTGACAGAGATTGCCTTTGGAATGGACTTTCGGCGCATCCTCCGCCATTGCTTCTGTTATCGAAGTAACAGGCTTTAACTCTTCATAATCGATTTTTATCAGCTTCTTGGCCTTCTCAAGAACAGCTCTTGTCTCGGCTACCACAAGACAGATGGCGTCGCCTACACATCTGGTAATGTTTCCTTTTGCGATCATTACATCCCAGTCCTGCTGCAGATGTCCCACCTTATTGTTGGGGACGTCGTCAGCTGTCAGAACTGCAAGGACTCCCGGAAGCGCCAACGCCTTCTCCGCGTGAATATCCAGAATCCGGGCCCGCGGATACTTTGAGCGGACTGCCGATGCATAGACCATTCCTTCCATCTCTACATCATCCGGATACTCCCCGTATCCCAGCACTTTTTCCCTTACGTCAAGACGGAATGCGTGCTGTCCCACTCCATAGACATCGCCTTTCTCCAAGTCCGGTTCAATCTGCGCTTCTCCCCGAAGGATCGCGGCAGTGAGCTGGATTCCCTCAATGATCTTTTTATATCCGGTACAGCGGCAAACATTTCCCTTTAACGCCACTTTGATCTCTTCCTCTGTCGGATCCGGAACGTGGTCAATCAGGGCTTTTCCCGCCATGACCATGCCCGGAATACAAAATCCGCACTGGACAGCCCCCTTGGAACCGAACGCATAGACAAATGCTTCTTTTTCCCTGTCGCTGAGCCCCTCTGTAGTGACGATATTCTTTCCCACAGCCCGTTTCGTCGTCAGGACGCAGGACTTTACGGCCCTGCCGTCCACAATGATAGTACACGTTCCGCAGGCTCCTTCGCTGCAGCCGTCCTTCACTGAATGCAGGTGCAGGTCATCCCGCAGATACCTCAGCAATGGTTTATCTTCTGTAGTGGTTCTTTCCACACCGTTTACGGTAAATGTGTATGTTTCTTTCATGATCCCACCTGCGCTTCCCGGACCGTAAAGATCCCGTTATAATCTCTGATCGCTCCCCGCGGACATTTCATTGCGCACATGCCGCAGGCAATACATTTTTCCTCATCGATCACTGCGTGGTTATTCTCGATGCTTACCGCTCCCATCGGGCAGTTCCTGACACAGATGCCGCAGGCGATACAGCCGGTTTCACAGTTCTTTCTCGTCTGCGCTCCTGCATCTTCACTGACACACGCGGAGTAGATATTATACTCTGCATCAGTGATCCGGATCAGGCTCCGGGGACAGGCTTTCACACACAGTCCGCATCCCGCACATTTCTCCGGATCCACCTCAGCGGCGCCCTTTGCATTGATATAGATTGCATGGAGCCGGCATGCTTCTACACAGCTCCCGCCGCCTAAGCAGCCATATTCGCAGGACACTGCGTCCGCTTTCGTCTCAAGTATCTGCTGACATCTGTTTCCTGCTGCTTTGCTTATCTCTGTCTGACGGCGGCACCCTCCTGTACACTGAACGACCGCCACTTTCTTTTTCCGTACCCGCGCCATACCATCCATCTCCTCTCGGTTAGTTTTTTGTAACAGTTCAGCCATGGAACTGACCGTGAGAGAAAATCATGCTCGCATGATTTTTCGAGTGGGCTGTTCCATGAGCTGAACTGTTACTATCTTCTTGTTATATTTATCTCAGGTCTTCCCGTCTGTCAATATCTTTTAGTTCCTCCGGATCCACCTGTACGATTCTCACCTTTTCCTTATATTTTCTCATGATCTGTCTTCCGCCTTCATCACCGGTCAGGGCAAGCAGCTCCGCGAAAAAGTTTTCATCCCAGCACACCGGATTTCCGGTTCTCCCGCTGTTTCCCGCGCATACAATGCTCCCCGGATGCAGATACGCCGTACAGAAGATCTGCTGCATAGTTGAAATGTCAAGCCCCGGCTGGTCACAGACAGAGAACATGACTCCTTTTAAATCCGGCCTGTACTCCAGCGCTTTCTTAAGCCCCAGCGTAAGGGAGAGGGATATTCCCCTTTCCGGCTCTTTATTCCACACCGGAGTAATGCCTCTCTTTTCTGCTTCCTGTGCGATTTCTTCGGAGCCGGTAACAATAAATGCCGGAAATGATCCGAATGCCTGTACACGGTCCAGCGTATATTCATAGAGCGGTCTGTTTTTCACAAGCGCATTCAGTTTATTTCCCCCAAACCTTGTACCTGCTCCCGCTGCGAGAATTACTATGGCAAACCGGTCTTTCATCCGCTCGAATCCGGTGACTGCTTCCAGTACGCCGCCCCCGATGGCTCTCGCCTTGTCGGAAATCGTATAGCAGTGGGATACTTCCGCCCTTGCATCGATATCTCCGATCTTCAGATTCTTATTCACCTGTACGCCGGCCTGAAGCATGCCTCTCACGATACCGGACATCTGTGCATATACCGGAACACCTCCAGTGACAGCGACAACAGAGCCTTTCTCCACATAATCACCAATCTGTGCCCGCGGCTCCAGTATTCCGTCTGCTCCTGCACGGATCAGCCGCTCAATCGTATAGCCCGCTACATTTCCCGGTACACCGGTATTGGGGATCGCGCTTCCCCGCCGGATAATATTTCCCAGCGTATGTCCGCGCTTTGTCTCAACCACACAGTTGCAGTCAGCTCCCGCCGTAAATCCGGGGCCGACTCCGATGACAAACGGCGCGTCCGTGATCTTTGTCCCGAGATTTCTCTTTGCGAGGATCGCGTCTACGATCACATCCGGACGGAACCACTCCCGGCAGGATGCTGTTTCATCTACCATGACCGCGATATCTCCCGCTGCCATAGTCTGTTCAGCGTCTGCCTGATCTTTCACAAGAACACCCAGCATCTCCTCCACCCGGGCACTTCCCTCATAGACCGCTCTTGACAGCGCAACGGTACGCCTTACAGTAAGCGGTACCTCTATCTCGGTCATCAGGATCTGATGTCCCGCTCCATAGAGTCTGGATGCAATTCCTGTCGCCAGATCTCCGGCGCCTCTGATCAATATCTTCATTTCTTTCTGCCTTCCTGTTATAACAGTCCGGCCATGGGCTGAACTGTTATGATCTGTTAAATTAGAATTTTTCTCTGCCGGTGACGATCACCTGCCGGATTCCCCTGTCATCCAGCAAACGGCATATGGCAAGTGCCGTTTTTCTTAGTTTTTCATCATCTGCTTTATTCAAAACGACTGTGTACACGGCCATCCCAGGACATCCTTTTCTCCCCGCGAGATCCGATGCCGCGAGCCGGGCAATGTCCTCTTCCGTCACACATTCTGTTCTTTTCTTCTTTAAAAGTATCTCCGCCAGTTCCGGGCGGAATACCGTATCTTCTATTTTCTTTCCCACACTGTCCAGCCCGTATACGGACAATACGTGAGTCGTACAGGGCAGGATCACCGGTTCGTGTTCTGCAGGTACTTTGACCGGCAGCCGCCTGGCTCCATCCGCCTCGATGAGCACCGGAACATCCCGCTTCAGAAGTTTCTCAAGCGCGGCGTCTGAAAGTCTCCCCAGCTTGCCGCCGTAAGCCGGCTCTCCTGCCCATACCTGTCCTGACTTTTGCAGCTGCTCTTCTACCTTCTCTTCCGAGAAGCCGGACAGGAACCATTCCCTGTCTTCTTTCATGATGTGCGTCGTGGTTGTCACGAGCACCGGTACACCAGACCGGACATACTCGTCGGCAAGCCGGTGCAGTGTCGTTGTCTTGCCCCCTGCGCCGACCGCGGATACGACCGGGCGCTGTCCCCGGAGCTCTTCTTTCTCCAGTTTCAGCGCCTGTCTCAGAGAGTCTGTCTTATGCAGCCTGTCTCCACTGTAAATATAGATCATTTTATTCCACGCCGTGACGGACATACACGCCGGACTTCTCCTCAAGGATTTTTCCGTTTTCCGCCACAAGCCTGCCTCTCAAATATACCTGTTCTGCCCTGCCGCAGATCTTCGTTCCTTCCATCGGACAGTAATCACATGCCGACTGCTGGTTCTCTGCCGTCATCGTCCATTCGGTGTCCGGATTCCACACAACGATATCCGCGTCACTTCCGGGAATGAGTGCTCCTTTCCACGGATACAGTTTATAAAGCTTGGCCGGATTCTCCGACAGATAGATACACATCTGCTCTGCCGTGATCCTTTCTCCATTTACACCGAACTGCCAGATCAGAGCCGGGCGTTCCTCTGCCCCCGGCATGCCGCATGGCGTCTTCGAGAAATCTTCCGCTCCCGCCATTTTCTGCTCTTTTGTAAAACTGCAGTGATCTGTAGCTATAGTCTGGATGCGTCCTTCTTTGAGCGCCTGCCAGAGTACTTCCTGATTTTTCTTTTTACGGAGCGGCGGGGCTATCATATAATGCCTTGCCTCCTCTGCCGGAAGGGAATACTTGCTCTCATCCATAAGCAGATACTGCGGACACGTCTCCACATATACGGTCTGTCCCTCTTCCCGTGCCCTGAGTATCTCCCGGTATCCTGCCGCGGTGCTCAAATGTACCACGACAACCGGAGTATCTACACATTTGGCGATCTTTAAGAGACGTGCCACTGCTTCCGCCTCCGCCTCTTTCGGCCTCGTCCACGGATAATCCGATACGTCTGTCCTTCCGCCCTTTGTCTTCTCCAGTTCTTTGAGCCTTGCCTGAATGATGCCGTTATTCTCACAGTGTACGCCGGCGATTCCGCCCAGTTCTTTCAGACGGGAGAGGATTTCGTACATGGTCTCGTCGTCTACCATCGTATCATAGGTCATGTACAGCTTGAACGAACATGTCTCTTTCTGAACAATTTCCTCCAGCTCGCGGCTGATCTCCTCGTTCCAGTCTGTCAGAGCCAGATGAAATGCATAATCACAGGAAGACTGTCCGTCCGCCTTCTTATGCCAGTTGTTGAGCGCCTCTCGCAGGCTCTCTCCCTTATACTGTGTGGCATAATCCACGATACATGTAGTTCCGCCGGCAAGCTCCGCTTTTGTTCCGGTTTCGAACTTGTCCGCCGTGATCGTATCGCTCACTTCCAGCGCCATATGAGTATGCGCATCAATAAAGCCGGGGAAAAGGAGTTTTCCGCGGACATCCACGATCTGGGCGTCGCGGAATTCCAGATTTTCGCCCGCCACAAGGATTTTCTCGCCTTTTACCAGTAGATCAAGTTTCTTCATGCCGTCTCCGCTTACGACCGTGCCGCCTTTAAATAAAAGTTTCATGCCGACTCCCTCTTTCTGTAATAAAATTCTGCCGCTTTGTTACCTCAAAAGATATGCATAATCCGTGCAGACAGTCTCCATCAGTTTCTGCAGTCCTTCCGGGATCCTTGTCTCTTCTCCCTTTGTCCAGACAGAGGTCTCTCCGAAGAAACGTACCATGCATTTTACCTGATCTTTGTCAAGAACCGCAAATCCCTGATTCTTGCTGTCTTCCATATCCTTCTCATCTGCAAATAATGTGAACTTGTCAAGATACGGTGCGCTGTCATACGGACAGAAGCTTCTGCAGTTGCCACACTCATTACACATATAATCCACGTGGATGATCTGATGTTTTTCCATGCCAGGCACGCGGATGGAAATATTCGCCCGGTTCGGACATACTTCCACACAGTTCTCGCAGATACCGGAGCATCCGAGGCATCTTCCGCTCTCCTCCTTGTCTTCTTTCATATCGGAGAGATTTCCTTTTCTTCCGTAGATCGTATCTTCATCTGTCTCCGGCTCAAAGTCTCTTACAAGAGTGCCGCCGGTCACAGCCTGTGCGGCTCTCAGCGCGTCTGCAATACCTTCCACAACTGTCGCCGGACCGCCAAGTCCGTCTCCTGCAAGGTATACACCCGGACGGCTCGTCTCGCAGGTCTCCTCATTGACAATGGCGCGTCCTCTCTCATTTACATTGATGCCGCAGGACTCATAGAATGCCGTCGGCACTCTCTCGCCTACCGCTGCAATGACCGTATCCGCCGGAATCTCTTTCTCTTCGCCGGTCTCCACCACGCCTCTTCTTCCGGAAGCGTCGTAGTCTCCCAGTTTCATTACTTTGCAGAGCAGTTTTCCGTCTTCCAGTTTCACAGGTGAGAGCAGTTCCATGAACTCCACGCCGTCGTCCACCGCCATGACAAGTTCTTCCTCATCCGCCGGCATATAACGCTTCGTTCTTCTGTATACAAGATACGCGTGTTCCACGCCTTTCGTGCGCTTGGCCGCTCTCGCCGTATCCATGGCCGTATTTCCGCCGCCGATGATCACAACGTTCTTTCCGATATCAAGATCCCCGTCTTTTGCCTTGAAGTCCGCAAGGAACTCAAGTGCATTGACCGGCTCGCCTTTTTCCAGTCTGAGCACCCCCGGTTCATAGGCTCCCACAGCAAGGATAACCGCCGTGTATCCTGCATTTTTCAACATATCCAGATCCGTGATCTCACTGTTCAGACAGATGTTGACGCCAACCTTTTCAAGAAGCGCCGCGTCTTTGTCAATGGCACTTCCGGGGATACGGAACTCAGGGATCACGTGGCGCACCACGCCTCCAAGGGCATCCGTTTTCTCAAACAATGTAGTCTCCATGCCTGAGCGTCTCAGGAAATATGCCGCAGCCATTCCTGCCGGGCCGCCGCCGATGACAGCCGCTTTCCCGCTCTTTGTTATCGGTGAAGCGGTGATCTTGTCCATGAGCGCGTCATATCCGTTCTCTGCGGCAATCAGTTTCATACCGCGGATGTAGACGGACTCTTCATAGAAATTACGGGTACATTTATTCATACACGGATGCGCGCAGATCGTTCCTGTAATAAACGGAAGCGGGTTCTTCTCCGTGATGACTTTCATGGCTTCCTCATATTTTCCCGCTTTTACAAGCTGAAGATATGCCGGAATATCCTGATGGATCGGACATCCTTCCTTACACGGAGCCACAAAGCAGTCCAGAAGCGGAACCTGTTTCTTCATCTTTCTGGACGGGAGAGGTTTCACCGCTTTTACGTGGTGCGGGTCTGTCTTTGCCTCCTCCACGAGTCTGCTCACCGCGTCGGCATCTACTCCTGCAAATACGGCTCCCTCTTTCTCAAGAAGGGACGCCATCTGTGACATTCTGTCATAACCGCCGGGCTTCAGAAGCGTAGTTGCCACAGTCACCGGCCAGATTCCCGCTTCTACGATATCTTTAATATTGTAGAAGTCCGCTCCTCCGGAATAAGAGATGCGCAGCTTTCCTCCAAAATCTTTCGCCAGCTTCGCCGCCACGGAGATAGACAGCGGATACAGAGATTTCCCCGACATATACATCTCTTCACTTGGCAGTTCATTCTGCTTCACATCTACGGGGAATGTATTCGTGATCTTAACTCCGAACTCGAGATTTCTCTCCTCGCAGACTTTCATCAGTCTTGTCAGCATGGGAACCGCGTCCTCATACTGCAGGTCGTCTTTGAAATGAAAATCTCCGAACGCCACATAGTCGTATCCCATATCATCCATCATCTTTCTGGCATACTCATATCCGAGCAGTGTCGGATTGCATTTAATAAAAGTATGGAATCCCTTTTCCGTGATCAGATACATGGCGATGCGCTCGATTTCCTGCGGAGGACATCCGTGCAGTGTGGAGATCGTAACAGAATTACAGATATCCCCCGAGATACTCTCAATATCTTCCTTTGTCACATGTTCAAACAGATCTGTGTGAGCGAGAAGATATTCTCTGCACGTCCTGAAAATATCGGAATCCTGCGCATGCTGCATAGTGTTGAGGAAGTTGTCGATCTTCTCTGATTTGATTCCTTCCAGATCGTAGCCGACACTGATATTGAACTGGAAGCCGTCCATGCTCCCCAGTGAAAACTCTTTGGCAATAACTTTGCACAGGAACCATGCTTTAATGTACTCTTCCATAGCCTGCGGCACATAGAGCTCCGTGGACCACTCACAGTTATAACACTCATCATCCGCCTTGATGCACGGCTTATTCACACAGGCTGACAACTCCGCTCCGTCCATGACCTGTACGGTCTTCAATTCAAAGAAACGGCTGCCTGTATAGTACGCGGCCACGATGTTCTGCGCCAGCTGGGTGTGCGGTCCTGCCGCCGGGCCTACAGGCGTCTCAAGTGTTCTCTCAAAGATCATCCGGTTATATTTTTCATCCGCATGATAAGGATGATGCTCTCCGAATACAGTTCCACTCTTCCTATACTCTGTCAATGTCCAGTTTAAGAGCTGTTCAAAAGACATCGGTCTCATAATATCACTCATAGTTATTTCCTCCTGTTATTCCAGCCGGCCTTTCTATCTTACTGTGCGTCCGGCTTGTCTTTCGGCAGAATCAGATTCAGAATTACTGCAAATATCGTAGCCAGTACAACCGGCGATGATGCAAATGTGTTGTTAATGATGGACTGGAAGCTCTCCAGACTCATGCTCATATTCAGAGCGCTGTGGATGCTCTGTGTCATCTGATTTAAGCATCCGTCGTTCAGCGTCACGCCCATGCCGATAGCAATGGCAAGACCTGCGACTGTCGTATTTCTGTATGTCAGTTTCTCTGTCACAAGAAGTTTGATTCCTGTCATAGCAATAGATGCAAACACCGATGCAACCGCGCCTCCGAGTACACACTGCGGGATTGTCCTGAGCAGTGCGGAGAACTTCGGGATCAGGCCCGCGATAAGCAGGATCACTGCCGAAGCGGTAAATACTTTTCTCGCCACAACTCTTGTGGAACCGACAATGCCGACATTCTGGCTGTATGTAGCTGTCGGAGGGCATCCGAAGAACGCTCCGACGATATTGCTTACACCGTAACCGATAATACCGCCGTTGAGCTCATCGTCTGTCGGGAGTCTGTCCATACCGCCTGTCGTTGTAGCGGAGAAATCTCCCATCGCCTGAATCGAGTTGACCAAAAACAGAATACCAAGCGGCAGGATCGCCGAGACGTCAAACTTCATTCCGAACGCAAGCGGCATCGGAATCTGGAACCATCCTGCACTTGACAGCGCCGAGAAGTCAACCATGCCGAAGCACAGAGCCACCACATATCCGCACAGAAGCCCGATCAGGATGGATGCCAGCTTGAAGAGCCCTTTTCCGTAATGATTGAGCAGAACAACGATCGCCAGTGTAATGAACGCCACCAGCCAGTTCTGCCATGAGCCGTAAACTAAAGCCTCGGTTTTACCCTGCTGCTCCACGATCACTTCATATGTATTTGAAGAATTTCCCGCCATATAGTTGACTGCAGTACTGTAAAGCGACAGCCCGATCGCCAGAATAACTGTTCCGATCACAAGAGGCGGGAACACCCGGCGGATCTGTCTGATAAACAGGCCTACGAGTATGGCTACGACGCCGCCGATGACCATAGCGCCGAATATTGTATTCACATCTTTTGCCTGAGCTGCGATGGCCGTCATCGTCGGCACATATGCGAAGCTGACGCCGATGATGACCGGAAGCCCGCTTCCCAGTTTGATCTTCTTTGCATATAACTGTAATAATGTAGACAGTGCTGCAAATACAAGGGATACCTGTATCAGAAGTCCCATATCCACATTTCCGCCCGCATTGTTTGCGGCGTTTGCCACAAGGATAGCCGGCGTCACACAGCCGACTACCGCGGCAAGCACATGCTGCGCCGCAAGCGGGAGTATCTGACCGAACGACGGATTCCCGTCCCATTTAAATAATTCTGAGTTGTCCTTTTTCTGCCTTGTATCATTCATTTCTATTCACCCTATATTGCCCCCGGCCGATACATCGCCGGGCCCTTCCTTATACTGATTCAGTCGTTTCTTATGCAGCTCTCCTGCTCAGCCGTTGATCCGGCCGGCAAGCTCTTTCGCTGCCTGTCTGCAGTCGGCCATCACTTTCGCCGTATCGATCTTCGTAAGCCTCCTGTCTTTCATCAGGACTTCGCCGTTGGCTACTGTCGTCATTACATCATGCCCTGTTACACCGAATAAGAGATGGCTGTTTATATTGTTCTCATTCATCGGTGTAAGCGGATCATAGTCGACGATGATCACATCGCCCGCCGCGCCCTCTTTCAGGACGCCCAGTTCCTGCTTGAAGTATCTTCCCGCAATCTTTGCGTTGTTCTCAAAGAGCATCTGCGGCACTTCTCCCCATGCCGCGTTCGGATCGCAGAGGTGATGTTTGTGCAGAATATTTGCCACTTTCCACGATTCCATCATATCATGCGTATATCCGTCCGTACCGAGGCCGGTCAGGATTCCTCTGTGCACCAGTTCCATAGTCGGCGGGCATCCGCACGCATTGCCCATATTGGACTCCGGATTGTGGACTACCATAGTACCTGTTTCCTTAATTAAGTCCATTTCATGAGGATTGATGTAAATACAATGCCCGAGAAGCGTCTTTTCTCCGAGGATTCCATGATCCATCAGACGGTCAACGATCCGTTTCCCGTAATGCTTCAGACAGTGATGCAGGTCTTCGATTCCCTCTGCCACATGGATGTGATATCCCACTTCATCCGGTTTATTGGCAGCCGCCAATGCAAACGTTTCATCAGAAATCGTAAACTGTGCATGCATACCCATCATCCCGGCGATCATCCCGGAATCATCCTGTAGTGCATGCCGGATGAACTCCGCATTCTCCATAACAGATTCTCTCGCCTTGTCCATACCGTCTCTGTCAGAGATCTCGTAGCAGAGGCAGGAACGTACGCCTGTCTCTTTTGCCGCTTTCTCAATTTCAAAAAGAGAGCCCCTTATCGAGCCGAAACTTGCATGGTGGTCAAAGATTGTGGTCACACCGTTTCTGATACAGTCGATATAAGTCGCCATGGCGCTTAAATATGTATCATGCAGTGTGAGGTTGCGGTCGATCGTCCACCACTGTCCGTCAAGGATATCCAGAAATCCTTTCGGATCGTAGCCCTTTATGGAAAGCCCTCTTGCAAATGCACTGTAAATATGCTCGTGTACATTGATAAAGCCGGGCATGATCAGACCGCCTTTTGCATCGATGTACTCTGCTTCGGGATATGCTTTTCTGACTTCCTCTGCAGAACCCACTTTACAGATTGCAGCGCCGTCGATCGCGACTGCGCCATTCTCGATCAGCGGGCACGCGGCGTCTCTTGTGATAACTTTTCCATTACCTAAAACAAGCATGTTAATTTCTCCTTTTTATTCATTTTACACATACCGCCCTCAGTGCGCCATCGCTGATTTCTGTGCAATTCGCACACTAAGTCCTGTCACTGATTATAGAATACCATTAATAATGTATAAATGCAACATGAATTCTAAATATTTTTTAGATTGCCTAAAAATTTTTTAGAAAAAGTATTGACTCTATATTTTTTTATGCTATGATGAGTTTAGAGACACATGACAGACATGCTTACTAAAAAGGCAGGTGAAGCAATGGAGCAGATACTTCATTTTCTTAAGCAGCTTGCACACGGACTCGCAGCCCAGTTCGGGAATTCCTGCGAAGTCGTCATCCACGATCTGACAAAAAAAGACCTTGACAAATCCATCGTCTATATTGAAAACGGACATGTCTCCAACCGCCATACCGGCGACGGCCCGTCAGGCATCGTGCTGGAGACGCTGAGATCCGATCCCGGCAAACTCAAGGATAAACTCGCTTATCTGACAAGAACAGATGACGGCAGGATCTTAAAATCCAGTACACTTTACATCCGTAATGAAGAAGGAAAGATCGTATATATCTTTTCCATGAATTACGACATAACTACCCTGCTCGCGGCAGAGAACTCCATCCGCGGACTGGTTCAGACCGAACCCGAGGACAGCCATGGGGAGGATGCTTCAGACTCTCCGCAGAGGATCACCCATAATGTGACCGAACTCCTCGATCTGCTCATTGAACAGGCAATCGCCAGAGTAGGCAAGCCCGTCGCGATGATGAATAAAGACGATAAAGTCGCCGTAGTGCAGTATTTGAATAACGCCGGAGCATTTCTCATCACCAAATCCGGCGACAAAGTCTCGTCCCTGCTGGGGATATCAAAATTTACGCTATACAGTTATATGGACAAAGGGTAATCAATAACATTTCATATATTAAGGAGGTTCCACAATGGACACAATCAAATGGGCAGTGAACAAGATGCCGAAGACAGCGGATTCCAACCTGAAAATAATGGGGCTGGACGAGGTCAGAAAAGCGCGCACGTTCCATGAAAGCTTTCCGCAGTACAGCGTCACTCCGCTGGCAAAGCTGGATCACATGGCAGCGCGCCTCGGACTGGGAGAAGTATACGTCAAAGATGAGTCCTATCGTTTCGGACTCAATGCTTTCAAAGTGCTTGGCGGTTCATTCGCCATGGCACGCTACATAGCAAAACAGACGGGCAAAGACGTCTCCGAGCTTCCCTACAACGTGCTCACTTCGGAAGAGCTGAAAAAAGAGTTCGGACAGGCTACATTCTTTACCGCAACGGACGGCAATCACGGCCGCGGCGTTGCATGGGCCGCCAATAAGCTGGGACAGAAAGCCGTTGTTCTCATGCCGAAAGGAAGCACACAGACAAGACTGAACAATATTCTTGCCGAGGGCGCACAGGCGACCATCGAAGAATACAATTATGATGAATGTGTCCGTATGGCAAATGCCATGGCGGAAAAGACGGAAAACGGCGTCATGGTGCAGGATACTGCATGGGACGGCTATGAGGAGATTCCTTCATGGATCATGCAGGGCTACGGAACCATGGCGATGGAAGCGGACGAGCAGCTCCACGATTATGATTGCGAGCGCCCGACGCACGTATTCATTCAGGCCGGCGTCGGATCTCTTGCAGGTGCTGTTCAGGGATATTTCGCAAACCGCTATCCCGAGAATCCTCCGAAAGTAGTCGTAGTGGAAGCTGAAGCTGCTGCCTGCCTGTACAAGGGCGCCTGCGCAGGAGACGGCGACATTCGCATCGTAGACGGAGACATGGTAACGATCATGGCAGGACTTGCCTGCGGTGAACCCAACACCATTTCATGGGATATCCTGAAAAATCACGTAGATACTTTTGTCGCATCACCCGACTGGGTGGCCGCAAGGGGCATGCGCATGCTCGCAGCACCGGTGAAAGGCGATCAGCCGGTGACATCCGGCGAGTCCGGCGCCGCACCGTTCGGAACACTTGCGTGCATCATGACAATGGACGAGTACCGGCCGCTGAGAGAGCATCTCGGTCTGGATGAGAATTCAAAAGTACTCCTCTTCTCCACTGAAGGCGACACGGATCCCGAGAGATACGAATCCATCGTCTGGGGCGGGAACGACAGATAAGCATTCCGGTACCTGATGAACAATCACATTTACAAAACACCGCAGAGGTGTACTACTATGCCGCGCATTACACGGCGCAAACAAGGAAAGGAGATTAAAACTATGGACTTCAACAAAATCAAAGAAGCTGCACAGGGTTATCAGAAAGACATGACCGCATTTCTCCGCGCTATCGTAAAGAATCCGGGCGAGAGCTGCGATGAGAAAGCACACATCGACACAATTGCTGCCGAGATGAAAAAACTGGACTTCGACGAGGTCGTTATCGATCCTCAGGGAAATGTCATCGGATACATGGGAACAGGCGATAAAATCATAGCATACGATGCACATATCGACACAGTAGGCATCGGAAACATCGACAACTGGAACTTCGATCCGTACGAGGGATACGAGAACGACACAGAAATCGGCGGACGCGGTGTATCCGATCAGTGCGGCGGACTGGTATCTGCAGTCTACGGCGCAAGGATCATGAAAGATCTGAACCTGATCCCGGAAGGATGCAAGATCATGGTCGTGGGAACCGTTCAGGAAGAGGACTGCGACGGTCTGTGCTGGCAGTACATCATCAATGAAGACAAGATCCGTCCGGAATTTGTCGTATCCACAGAGCCGACAGACGGCGGTATTTACCGCGGACAGCGCGGACGTATGGAGATCCGCATTGACGTCAAAGGCGTTTCCTGCCATGGATCCGCTCCGGAGCGCGGTGACAACGCGATCTACAAGATGGCTGATATTCTTCAGGATGTGCGTGCTCTTAATGAGAACGACGATGCAGACGAGACAGAGATCAAAGGTCTTGTAAAAATGTTAAATCCGAAATACAATCCGGACTGGGAGGAAGCCCGTTTCCTCGGACGCGGTACAGTTACCGTTTCCCAGATCTTCTACACATCCCCGAGCCGCTGTGCGGTAGCCGATTCCTGCGCGGTATCACTTGACCGCCGCATGACATTCGGCGAGACATGGGAGAGCTGTCTGGATGAGATCCGCGCTCTGCCAAGCGTCAAGAAATACGGCGACGACGTAGTCGTATCCATGTACAACTACGACCGTCCGTCCTACACAGGATGCGTATACGAGATCGAGTGCTACTTCCCGACATGGGCGATCCCGAAAGACCACAAGGTAACAAAGGCACTTGAGAAAGCCTACACTTCTCTCTACGGAGACAAGAGGATCGGCGCTCCCGAGACACTGGAAATGCGCCAGAGCCGTCCGCTTACAGACAAGTGGACATTCTCCACAAACGGCGTTTCCATCATGGGAAGAAACGGCATCCCCTGCATCGGATTCGGACCGGGCGCTGAAGCTCAGGCACACGCACCGAACGAGAAGACATGGAAACAGGATCTTGTAACATGCGCTGCCGTATATGCGGCACTGCCTGAGATTTATTGCGAATAAGACGTTCAAGAGGCATCATATGTGTTCTTCGCTCCACTTGGGCTTCTTTCTGGCTTTAACTTAATTTTTGAATGCCAGTTTGTTTAACCTACTTGATTTCGAAAACGAAAATTTCCGATCTTATGGCACAGGAAATCCGTTTCTGTGTCCGGAATGGAGGTTAAGCGGAGCCTCGGAATGGAGGACACAGAAACGGATTTTCGTCCGTATATAACATAATTTTATATTTCAATATTCAAGGAGGATAAACAAAAATGAAAACTTTACAGGATTACATCGACAAGCTGAACGCCCTGAACTTTAAGGATATGTACAACGGAGACTTCTTCCTGACATGGGAGAAGACAGACGACGAGCTGGAAGCTGTATTTACAGTAGCTGACGCTCTCCGCTACATGAGAGAAAACAATATCTCCACAAAGGTTTTCGAGAGCGGTCTCGGAATCTCACTGTTCCGCGATAACTCCACACGTACACGTTTTTCATTTGCATCTGCATGTAACCTGTTAGGTCTTGAGGTTCAGGATCTGGACGAGGGAAAATCTCAGGTTGCACACGGTGAGACAGTCCGCGAGACAGCCAACATGATCTCTTTCATGGCTGACGTTATCGGCATCCGCGATGATATGTACATCGGCAAAGGAAATGCTTATATGCACGAAGTTGTTGACGCCGTAACACAGGGAAATAAAGACGGTATCCTTGAGCAGAAACCGACTCTTGTCAACCTGCAGTGCGATATCGACCACCCGACACAGGCAATGGCTGATATGCTCCACATCATCCATGAGTTCGGCGGAGTTGAGAATCTGAAAGGCAAAAAGATCGCAATGTCATGGGCTTACTCTCCGTCATACGGTAAACCGCTCTCTGTTCCTCAGGGAATCATCGGACTGATGACACGATTCGGAATGGACGTTGTACTGGCTCATCCGGAAGGATACGAGGTATTCCCGGAAGTTGAGGCTGTCGCTGCCGAGAACGCAAAGAAATCCGGCGGTACATTCACAAAGACAAACAATATGGCAGAGGCATTCAAAGACGCCGATATCGTGTATCCGAAGAGCTGGGCTCCGTTCGCAGCAATGGAGAAACGTACAGAGCTGTACGGAAACGGTGACTTCGAAGGCATCAAAGAGCTGGAGAAAGAGCTTCTCGCCCAGAATGCACAGCACAAAGACTGGGCATGCACAGAGGAACTGATGAAGACAACAAAAGACGGCAAAGCTCTCTATATGCACTGCCTGCCGGCCGACATCACAGGCGTAAGCTGTGAGGAAGGCGAGGTTGACGCAAGCGTATTCGACCGCTACAGAGATCCGCTCTACAAAGAGGCAAGCTACAAACCGTACATCATCGCAGCTATGATCTTCCTTGCAAAATTCGCAGATCCGGCTGACATTCTCAAGAAACTGGAAGAAAAAGCAACACCGAGAGTTTTTAAATAGAAATTGCAGCTTTGCGAATGGCGCGGGCTGAACGGCTGAACTCTCTGAACAGTTACTCACTCAAAAACAATCTTATCATCAGGAGGTATTTACATCATGTTAAAATATGTTGACACAAAAAACGCACCTGCAGCAATCGGACCGTACTCACAGGGAATCGTCCTGAACGGAATCGCATTTTTCTCCGGACAGATCCCGCTCTCACCGGAGACTGGCGAAGTAGTCGGAACAACTATCGAAGAGCAGGCAGAACAGGTTATGAAAAATGTAGGCGCTCTTCTGGAAAGTCAGGGAGCAGCATTTACAGACGTCGTAAAGACAACCTGCTTCCTTGCAGATATGGCTGATTTTGCAGCTTTCAATGAAGTATACGCAAAATATTTCACCGGAAAACCGGCCCGCTCCTGCGTCGCTGTCAAAGCCCTTCCGAAAGGAGTGCTCTGCGAGGTAGAAGCCATCGCCGCTGTGAAAGAGGATTAATCTTCAGGAGGCAGTTTATGGAAAAGAAAAAACGTATCGTTATTGCTCTGGGCGGAAACGCCCTCGGCAATACTCTGCCGGAGCAGATGAAGGCCGTTAAGATCACATCCCGCGCCATTGTTGACCTGATACAGGAGGGATGCGAGGTTGTTGTCGCTCACGGGAACGGGCCTCAGGTAGGCATGGTCAACAACGCTATGCTTGCCCTCACCCATGAAGATCCGCAGCAGCCGAACACACCGCTGTCTGTCTGTGTTGCCATGAGTCAGGCGTACATCGGTTATGACCTGCAGAATGCGCTCCGCGAAGAGCTCTTAAACAGGGGAATCACAGATATCCCTGTGGCGACCATGATCACGCAGGTGAGGGTTGATCCTAATGATCCGGCATTCGAGTATCCGTCTAAGCCGATTGGCCGTTTCATGACAAAAGAACAGGCTGATATGATGACAGAAAAATATGACTACATTATGAAAGAAGATGCAGGCCGCGGCTACCGTCGTGTGGTTGCATCCCCGAAACCGCAGGAGATCATTGAGATCGGAACGATCCGCAACATGGTGGACTCCGGCGACGTAGTCATCGCCTGCGGCGGGGGCGGGATCCCCGTCACTCGTCAGGGCAATCACTTAAAAGGCGCCAGCGCTGTCATTGACAAGGACTTCGCGAGCTGCCTTATGGCAAAAGAGCTGGACGCTGATTTCCTTATCATCCTGACTGCCGTTGAAAAAGTTGCGATCAATTACGGAAAGCCGGATGAAAAATGGCTGGACGATATTACGGTAGACGAGGCGAAGCAGTATATAAAGGAAGGACATTTCGCGCCGGGTTCTATGCTTCCGAAAGTTCAGGCTGCCGTAGATTTTGCCGAGTCCAAACCGGGAAGGCAGGCGCTCATCACCCTGCTTGAGAAAGCAAAAGACGGAATACTCGGTAAGACCGGCACAAGAATCCATCTTTAAAACAGACAGCTGACAATCTCCTAAAAAATATATAAAGAGGACATCCGACAGTTATGCCATGTACTGAACGGATGTCCTTATTTATTTGTGTTGATTTCTCCTGTTGAATCTTTCTCTGAAGATTGTCCCTGGGGATTATCTCTCCCAGATAATCTCCATTTCCGGGCCGGCAAGCATCGATGCATAGTCGTACTCCGCGGAAAGCGGGTCTGTGCTGTCAAACTCTCCATAATAGATTCTGTCTATCTCATCCTTCTGCCCCACATACATAATCCTCTCCTGAGTCTTCTCAGTCTCGTCATCAAAAATCGGCTCAATGTACTCGGACCAGAGAGTTGTATAGCAATAGAAAGTGGACACGTTCTGCTCTTTCCCGTCAATCGTCACTTCTGCCGGATCGAAGCTGACTGTGCCCTCCAAGTCATCGCCCTGATAGACCACATACAACGCTCCATTTTCATCTTCCACCCGTATCTTTCCGCTGTCATAAGGCACACATGTCTTCGTCAGCGCCATATAGGAATAGATACCTGACAGAACACCGATCGTCAGTATAACGGATATTGCCGATACAAAAAACTTCTTTCTGAAAAGCTGCCTTTTCAGTCCTTTCACCACTTCTGTCTCAGCCAGACGAACACTTTTGCTGACAGGCAGGACGACATCTTGCTTTAAAGTCATCGCCTCATTTCTGCACTGGTCGCACTCTTTTAGATGCTCTTCTACCATCTTCTTCGTATCATCGCTCACTACTCCATCCAGATAGAGCGGCAGTATATCCTTTATAATATTACAGCTTACCATTTTCATGCTCCGTCACCTCCATATACTCAATGATCTGCTTCTTAGCACGGTAGAATGTCACTCTTGCCCACCCGGAGCTCTTTCCGAATATAGCGCCGATCTTCTCGAAAGGCAGTTCCCCGAATACTCTCAGACTGAATACTTCTTTATAGGGTTCGTCCATGCCGTGCAGAAACTGATGGATCTGAAAGGCGCTCTCTTCGTCCGCAAACCGCTCTGTAAAATCCGGCTGTATATCCGGCTCATTTTCGGACAGCTCCTCATCAGCATACCGGGACTGCCGCCTGCAATGTGTATAGTATGTATTTCTGGCAATCGTAAACAGCCATGCCCTGATATCCTTCGAGCCGTCAAAAGAGTCGATCGACCGGAGTGCTTTTACAAATGTTTCCTGCGTAATCTCTTCCGCCGTATCCGCGCTTGCGGACAGTGCCCGGAGATACAGGAATACATCTTTGAAATAGAGCCGGTATATGTGTTCGAAATCCATGCCTCTCATCCCCCTTTCACTTTATTAACTCGCGAGATACGGAAATGTTACAGAATTTCATAACAAAAAATCCCCCTGCCTTTCATCGATACATATAGTACGATTATAGCAGGGGAATTTTTTGAATTGATATAGAATAATATGTCTGATTACTTGAAAAATCTGACCGTTTAATTTACAGTTTCCCAAGCCGCTTCTTCATCGTCTTCTCCACGGCATTCAGGATATTTTCATATCCGGTACATCTGCACAGATGTCCTGAAAGCTGCTTTCTCAGCTCATCTCTTGTGTATTCTTTTCCGCTCTCAAGGATCTCCTCGGCACTCATGATCACACCCGGCGTACAGAAACCGCACTGCACTGCCGCCTCATCGATAAATGCCTGCTGGATGTCTGAGAGCTCGCCGGCCGGTCCCATCAGTCCTTCGAGAGTACGGATTTCTTTACCATCTGCCCATACGGCAAGATAGATACATGAATTGTAACATTCGCCGTCGATGATCACGTTGCATGCGCCGCACTCTCCGACTTCGCAGCCTTTCTTTACACTGGTCAGGGAATAATCATTACGCAGCATATCCGTGAGGGACGCCCTGACATCCACCATAGTCTCCCTCTCTACGCCATTGATGCGGCACCGCACCAGCTTATACTGCTTTCCGCTCTCGGAATCCGTCATGATCGTATGCTTCGCAGTCTCTGAGCCCTCTGATGCTCCCGATATCGACGCCGGTGCTTCTTTCTTCTCACCCGTCACAGTTTCCTCATTATCCGAAGTATTCGGAGCCATAGCTGCCTGGCTTTCTTCCGAAATCACGCCTCCTGCTCTTCTGACCGCTTCTCTCAGCGCCCTCTTGCACAGGAGTTTGGAGATATGCTCCCGGAATGCCTTGCTCGCTCTCCAGCTGTCGCGGGGCGTTACATCTTCAAGTACCGTATCTCCGATCTTCCCGATGTTCTCCTCTGTCACTTCAAGTCCTCTGCCTGCCGCCTCCGCATGAACAGCACGCATAGGAACAGGCCCGGCCACACCGTAGGCAATGCGGACATCTGTAAATGTTTTCTTATCCTCTGAAAGTTTTACGTTTACAGAACATCCCAGAGTTGCGATATCCATAGCATTTCTCATGGCATATTTGATATAGTATCCCTCATATCCTTCGTAGGCTTCTCTCGGAATCAGGATAGCAGTCTGTATCTCGCCCGGTCTTAAATCCACTTTTCCCGCCTTAATGTAGAAATCCTTGATCGGAATCCTTCTGATCCCGTCCGGTCCCGCCAGCTCGATCACCGCATCCCACGCAAACAGGGTGGACGCCGAATCTGCCGATGTCACTCCGTTGCAGGTATTACCGCCGATGGTTCCGATATTCCGTATCTGAGGACCGCCTACCATATCCACTGCTTCACCGAGAACATTGATATATTTCTGAATAATCGGGTCTTTCGTAATATGGGAGAAACTGGTCAGAGAACCGATCCGGATCGTTCCGTCCTCTTCCATGACCACGCCGCGCAGTTCATCCAGCCCGTATATACTTACCAGCTCCGCGCCTGCGCGCTTTCCTTCTCTCATCTGGACGAGCACGTCGCTTCCGCCTGCAATAATCTGTGCCTGCGGATACTCCAGAAGCAGCCTGACCGCATCGTCCACACTCTTCGCCTCATGCAATGCCTTCATATCATACATAGTCTTCCACCTCTTTTCCGTATCAGAGCAGACCTGCCTCTGTAAACTTCTCAAACAGCAGATGAGGTCTCATTGGTATCTCGTTCAATGCCACGCCGGTCGCCTGCAGAATCGCATTGCGGATCGCCGGTGCAGGAGAACATGTCGGCGGCTCTCCCAGTGCTTTCGTCCCGTATGCACTGGTAGGCTCATAGTTCTCAATAAATGCAGCATGAAGATCCGGATGATCCATAAATGTAGAAAGCTTATAATCCAGAAGATTATTATTCAGCGGCTTTCCGGTTCTTTCATCATAGAGCATCTTCTCTGACAGTGCATAGCCGATTGCCATGCTCATACCGCCGTGTACCTGTGCCTCGGCAAGTGCCGGATTGATCAGGCGTCCGCAGTCGTGGACATTCAGAATATCTGTCACCTGAGCCTTGCAGCCCGGTATATCTACCTCAACTTCCACAAAGGTACACCCGAATGAATACGCGTTATTCTTGATCTGGTAACTGCTCTCTGCCGTGAGATGTCCGTTATCTGTCAGACTATACAGCTTCTCTGTTGCCAGTTCACCCAGTGACATAAGGATTTCTCCGTCTGTTGTTCTGACAATATTTCCGTTTACAATATCCAGATTTTCTTTCATTTGTCTCGTTAATTCATGCGCCACCTCAATGATCTTTTCTTTCAGAAGTTCTCCCGTCTGACGGATGGAGAATCCTGCCATATAGGTCTGTCTGGATGCATAGGCCCCGGTTCCGAACGGCGTCACATCTGTATCCTGCGAGGAGACTACGTGAACCATCTCAAAAGGAATGCCGAGCGTCTCTGCTGCCATCTGAGCAAATGCGGTATCCGCTCCCTGTCCAATCTCAGTCTCTCCCACCTGCACCTGTATGCTTCCATCCTGATTCAGCACCATACGGCAGGCGGATGTTTCAAGTGAGATCGGCCACACACCGGTATTATACCAGAAGACCGCCATCCCCACACCGCGCCGTATATCGCCGGTCTGATGGGCGTATTTTTCTTTCCGTCTGTCATAGTCAAATTCTTTGCGGCCTTTTTCCATACACTCACGGAAAGAATCATAATAATTTACATTCTTTGAAAATCCGTCCGTAAAGCCCTTCGGCATCACGTTTTTCATACGGAACTCATAAGGCTCCATGCCGATAGCCCTTGCCACATCTTCTGTATGGCTCTCCATCGCGAACATTGCCTGAGGGATTCCGTATCCTCTCATTGCGCCGGCGACGGATTTATTGGTAAATACCGTATATGTATCGGCTTCGATATTCGGACACGGATACAGCTGCGGAAAGCATCCCATTCCTTTTGCCGCAATACTGTGCCCGTGGGATGCATATGCCCCCTGATCCGACCAGCTCTCGAACTTGCGCGCCGCGTAAGTTCCGTCCGGACGCACATAAGAAATAATATGGAAATGAATGGCATGGCGCACGCGTGTCGATACAAATGTCTCTTCTCTTGATGTATCTATCTTCACCGTCCTGCCGCCCACCTGTGTACACAGATATGCGCAGAGAGGCTCATACAGAATATCCTGCTTGTTGCCGAATCCTCCGCCGATATAAGGCTTGATCACTCTTACCTTCCCCCACGGGATTCCCAGCGCCTGACCTACAACACGCCGGCAGATATGAGGAAGCTGCGTGGAAGTCACAACCACGATCCGCCCCTGTTCCATGTAGGCATAACAGACCGGATTTTCAATGTGGCAGTGCTGGACAGCAGGCGTCTGATACCAGCCCTCTACCTTCACAAGCCCCGGCTCTTTCGACGCGCTTTCATAGTCACCGTTGCGGATCGACGTATGTTTGAGGATGTTGTGCGGATAGTTTTTATGCAGCTGCGGCGCTCCGTCTTCCATCGCTTTGTGCACGTCAAGCACAAAAGGCAGTTCTTCGTATTCAACCCTGATCGCACGCACAGCCTGCGCGGCCGCCACCTCATTTTCCGCGATCACGGCTGCCACATCATCCCCGTAAAATCTCACGTGCTCCACCAGCAGCAGACGGTCTGCCACATCCTGATGCGCCTCTTCCGTGGACCACGGATGTCCTGCTGTGGGGTAATAGTTTTTTGGTACGTCGAAACATGTGACAATCTTTACCACTCCCGGAATCTTTTCCGCCTCGGATGTATCGATTGACTTCACATATCCGTGGGCGATGGTTGAGTGCAGTACCTTTGCCACGTACGCATTTTTATCACACAGATCGTCGGTGTACTTTGCCCGGCCGGTGACTTTCTCAAATGCATCTACACGTTTTACACTCCTGCCGACTACATGTTCTCTCTCTCCCGTATAGTTTTTTCCAGTTACATGAGCTTTCTCCTCCATACATTTCACCTCCGTTACACTTACGGCAGACTGATTTCTGTTCCTTTTACATATTTCGCCTTGATCTCCCGCTCGTCCGCCAGATAGATCATGCGCTCCAGCCGGCTCCTGATGTCAAGCGGCTGGGGGTGCTTCAGGCGGCTGTCGTCCAGGACCACGGCATCAAACTCATATCCCGGCTCAAAGCTTCCCACTTTTCCGAAGAACTCTCCGCCGCCTTTCGTTGCCATATAAAATACCTCCTCAGCAGTCAGCGCTTCCAGACTGTCGTCCTGCAGTCTCCAGCGCAGCTTTGACGACTGTACGGCATGGGCCATGGCGCGGAACAGGTTCTCCGTAGAGCCGCCCGCCACATCACTTCCGATCCCCACATGAAGGTCTTCTTCAAGGAATTTTCTGACCGGAGCAATACCCGATGACACATTCATATTGGACTCCGGGCAGTGGGCGATAAACACTCCGTTTTCTTTCATACGGGCGATTTCCTCATCCCCGCTGTAAACACAGTGCGCCATAATGGTCGGGCAGTCCGCCCCGAACAGGCCGAATCTGTCATACACATCGCCATAGAATTCCGACCACGGGCAGAGTTCCTTCACCCACTGGATCTCGCCCGGATTTTCCGACAGATGGGACTGCAGCGGCAGATGATAACGCATCTGCAGTTTCTTCAGCTCTTCCATCAGTTCATCCGTACAGCTCGGCGTAAAACGCGGCGTCAGAATGGGCTTTGTATTCTTATATTTCCTGTGGTTTACATCCTTGATCCACTCCAGCGTCTCGTCTGCCGACTCCTGAGTCTCCTCGCAGATATAATCCGGGCAGTTACGATCCATATTTACTTTTCCCACATAGGTATCTAGTCCGCTCTTCTCAAGCATATCCATGAGAAGAAGAGTGGCCGGCCGGTGCACCGTGGCAAAGATGCAGGCTCTCGTCGTAGCGCTGTTCTTAAGGTTTTCCACAAAGATCCGGTAAGACTTCTCCGCATAATCAGTCTCTTCGAACTTTGCCTCCTCCGGGAACGTATTTACTTCGAGCCATTCTAAGAGTTCCATGTCCATCCCCAGTCCTCTATAGGAATACTGAGGAGCATGGATGTGAAGATCCACAAGCCCCGGTATGATCAGGCAGTCGCCGTAATCCCGGATCGGATTTCCGCCGAGACGGAACGGAAGCGTCTGGTAAATTCCGTCAACCTTGCCGTCTCTGCACACAAGATATCCGTGTTCACATATGGCAAACTCTGTCTGGCTTTTACTGTAAACAATATTTCCTTTCAAAATAAAAATAGATTCATTCATCAGCCCTGTCTCCTTTCTCATACACCGGATGATGCGCCCATCTCTCCGGCATACTTATAGTCAGCCGTTTCCGGCGGCTGGTAGAGACGTTCACCCGATTATGAACCTATATAAGTACGCAATATTATTTGTAACAGTTCAGCCCGAACGGCGCGGACTGAACTATTGCAACATTTCTATGTAAACATGGTAACACCGGAAGAAAACGGTGTCAATCAATTCTTGTAATTCAGGCTCTCTCCAGCATTACTTCCACAACTCCGCCGCAGACCATGCCCTCATCTTCTGCCTGATCAGCCGTCATATCCACCGTACAGATCTGAAAATCCGGTGTATCCATACGCATCATGACGAGCGCTTTCTGTATGATCTCACTCTCAATGCACCCGCCGCCGATCGTATCCACGGTTGTTCCGTCTTCCAGAATGAGCATCTTCGTGCCCACGCTGCGGGGTGCAGAGCCCTTGCGCGAAATAATTGTCGCCAGAACTTTCTTCTGAACCCTGGTATTTTTTTCATCGGTTTCCGTATCGAAGATACAGGAAAGCATTTCATCCGAATAGCCGCATGCTTTTCCGCCGCCCTCATCACTCCGGGCGTTCTTTACCTGTATGATTTCAGCCATAACGGATACAGCAATCTCCTCTGGTGTCTCCGCCCCGATCTTCAGTCCGATCGGCGTGTGGACAGCGTCTAATACTTCACGGCTCACGCCCTTTTCCTCAAGATGGTTCTTTACAATCGTAACCCGCCGCCTGCTGCCCATCATTCCCACGTAGGCATACCGTTTCTGCAGAATAGCTTCGAGACATTCCGTATCATACCTGTGTCCTCTCGTCACGATCACGAACCATGAATCAGAATCACCGGGGATATCCGCCAGACCTTCCCGAAACGGCACACAGAAGACCTGATCCGCCCCTGCCGCTCTTGCATTGTCCGCGAACTTCGGACGGTCTTCTATGACAGTGACAGCAAATCCAAGTATTTTTCCTATACGGATAATGGGCATAGACACATGTCCGGCACCGCAGATGATCAGTTTAGGCGTACGCCCGATTCTTTCTCTGAAAACTCTCTCATGACTTTCTGACTCATTTTTTTCAGGATTTATAAGCAGCCGCTTTTCTCCGGCGTGTTCTCCTTCCAGAACAGTCTCAGCCCAGATATCGCCTTCCGAGCTTTCCAGAACATTTTTAAGTTTCGAATAAAACGTATTCATCTCTTTCCTCCCTGATATCGATCAGCGGCCCCGCCTGTCTCGTGCCCGGATCAACGCGGTCCACCTCTGATTTTACAAACAGGCGGCACCCTTTCGGGATGCCGCCTGCCCTCTCATTATCATGCCGGATCACTATGCAGCCAGTCTTGCAAGTACATCTTTCAGCAGTTCATAGAACCTCTCAAATGAATCCAGCGGTACATTTTCGTCCGGTGTGTGCACGTTGTAAAGTGTGGGGCCGACTGCGATCGCATCCAGCCCCGGCAGCGCCTCTGAAAAGAGTCCGCACTCAAGTCCTGCATGCAGTGCCTCCAGTCTCAGCTCCGTTCCGAAGAGTTCACGGTAGCTCTCTACAAATACCTCACGGATCCTGGAATCTTCCTTATAATCCCAGCCCGGATATTCTCCGCTGTAGTCAATTGTAAATCCGAAAGTATCTGCCAGAAGGGCAAATCTCTCTTTCGTATCCTCCTGAAGCGAAGCCACGGAAGAACGCGGGGATACAACGATCACAAGCTCTTTTTCATCTGCTCTTACCACACCCATGTTGGATGATACGACTACAAAGCCGTCCATCTTGATGTTGCGTCTGTATACTCCGTTCGGAGCAAGGCGGATCGCGCTTACAAATGCTTTCGCATCCTCATCTTTCAGTGCAGATACGCTCTGTCCTTCTTCCAGTGAAATCTCGCATCCGAAGTCAGGCTCAAAGGATGAAATTTCCTCAGAAAATGTCTCTGCCAGCGCGCATGCAAGTTTCTCAGCCTTCTCCGCCTCTGCCTTCTCCGCATAGATCAGAGATGCCTCGCACTCTCTTGTAATAGCGTTATCCTTTGTGCCTCCTGCAAAGGTGACAAGCTTACCGTCTGTATTTTTCATCAGATGCTCAACCATGCGGGCCATCAGTATATTTGCATTCTGGCGCTCTTTATCGATATCTGTACCTGAGTGTCCGCCCAGCAGTCCCTCGATCTTGATCTGTACCAGAGTTCCCTCTGCTGCGATCCTCTCTACAGGCCTTGTAAGCTGGACTCTTAATCCTCCTGCGCAGCTGATCGTTGCAACGCCCTCTTCCTCAGAGTCCATATTGATCATCGTTCTTGCTGTAATCTGGGATTTGTCCAGAGCCTGCGCACCGTTTAATCCTACTTCCTCTTCTGTCGTGAACACACACTCAACCGGCGGATGTTTGATATCTTCATCGTCCAGCACCATCATCATAAGCGCGATCGCAACGCCGTTATCCGCTCCCAGCGTTGTGCCGTTTGCAGAAAGCACGCCGTCTTTCAGCACCAGATCGATTCCCTCTTTTGTGAAATCATGCTCAACTCCGGCGCGTTTGTCGCATACCATATCGATGTGCCCCTGAAGCATGACAGGAGCTTTATCCTCTGCCCCTTTGCTTCCGCCTTTTTTGATGATCACATTATAGCTGTCATCCTGATATACCCACAGACCTCTGTCTTTTGCAAATTTTACAAGAAAGTCGCTGATGCCTTTTTCATTGCCTGATCCTCTCGGCACAGCACAAACCTCTTCAAAAAAATGAAATAACTTTTCCGGTTTATAGCCGGTAATCTTATACTCCATGATAATTCCTCTTTTCTTACCTCTGTTTTTGCAGCATTATTAATCTGCCTGTCTATTATAACAGATTCTGCTCTGTTTTTCACTTCTTTCAGTTTAATAACTGTTTTTTAACCTGATACCGTTTCCGCGCTATTTTCTGTCACACACCTGCAAATGCACAGATCACGGCAATAATAATGGCCGGGAGCATATTGGCGACTTTCAGTTTTTTCTCCCACAGCAGATTGATCCCGACGCAGAAGATCAGCATCGACCCTGTCAGAGACAGATTTGACAGTGCTGCCTCCGTCATGACCGGCTGTATCAATCTTGCGAGAAGAGTGATCACTCCCTGTAATATTCCCACAGGAATTGCTGCAAAAATACATCCCTTTCCCATAGATGCACTCATCACACAAATAATGAGCATATCAAGGACGGCCTTGAGTATCAGTGTAGAATGATCTCCGGAAATACCGTCCTGTATGGCTCCGACTACAGCCATCGCTCCAATGCTGACTGTCAGAGATGCTGTTACAAATCCATCTACAAACAGTTTTTCTTTTCCATTTCCTGTCTTTATCTTCAACCAGCTGCCGAACTGCTCGATCCGCTGTTCCAGATTGATCCACTCTCCTGCCAGAGAACCGACGGCAAAACTGAGCACGATCATCATTGTGCCGCCGCTCTTCAGACCGTCAGACGTTACTGACATCATTTCCTGAATCGTCCCGCTGATTCCTACAAATAATACACATACACCGTTTGCCTGCATCAATGTTTCCTGATATCTCGCACTGATTGCTCTGCTGAATATCAAACCGATCAGGCCTCCAACAATAATCGCCGCTACATTTATAATTGTTCCTAATCCAATCATGCCATATACCTCTCGCTGTAAAATTCCTAATTACCGTTCCGTTGCACTCAATGCCAGATAGAAGTATACGCTTTCAGACATAAAATAACAAGAAAACAATTTGATTTTTTCTTGACAGCCCGCAGTCATTGTTTTACAATTTACACGTACAAAACAGAATACATCATTCGGTAGGTGAGGTTACCACAGGGATAAGGATAATCCCGAAGATTGCTGCCGCGAGATCGTGGAGACACGATAAGATGGTCAGCAGGCTGTGTCGTGAAGGTGCAGCCTAATGCAATTGATATGCCCTGTGATACTAAAGCTTGAACGATGCATCCCGGTCATGTTTATTTTTTGTGGATTGTTTATGACTCCGTCATTGTTCAGGCAGTGGCGGAGTTTTCTGTTGTAATTTTTGTTTGTAATTTTTGTTCACACTTTATCATCACCCGAATACAGTGTGAACTGCAGCCAAAGGAGGTGAGGTTATGGACTCTGGTGCCAGTTGCCATATATGCAGCTTAATGACTAAAAACAACATAAAGAGAGGTATTTATCATGAACAAAGATATTTTTGTAAAACTTCTCCAGCAGCGTCAGTACAAAGCTGTGAGGAGTATTTTGGATGTAATGAACGAAGTGGACATAGCCTCACTGCTCTCGGAGCTTGACGATAAAGAGCTCGCACTGGCTTTTCGTCTGATACCAAAAGATAAAGCAGCGGAAGTATTCGCAAATATGGACGGCTCCATGCAGTCTTATCTGGTGGAAATGTTTTCCGAAAAAGAGCTGAAAGAACTTCTGGATGATCTGTACATGGATGATACAGTAGATATGCTCGAAGAGCTTCCTGCTAATCTGGTCAACCGGATCCTTGATACAGTCAGCACTTCGGACAGAGCTCTGATCAATCAGCTCCTGAACTACCCCGAAGACAGTGCCGGGAGCATCATGACAACTGAATATGTGGATATACGAAAAAATATGACGGTCGCACAGGCAATGGCTCATATCAAGGAAACCGGAATACACAAAGAAACGATCTATACCTGCTATGTAACAGAGCGGCGCAGGCTGATCGGTATTGTCAGCGCCAAAGACCTGATGACAACGGACGATGATGTACTCATCAAAGACCTGATGGAGACGGAGATCATCTCTGTAAAAACACATACAGATAAAGAAGAAGTGGCAAAGCTTTTTACAAAATACGATTTTCTCGCTATCCCTGTTTTGGATACGGACGGGCTGATGGTAGGAATCGTCACATTCGACGACGCCATGGATGTTATGGTAGAGGAAGCAACTGAAGATATCACAAAGATGGCAGCTATCAATCCCAGCGAAAAAACCTATTTTGAGACGTCGGTATTTACCCATGCAAAGAATCGTATTCCATGGCTTTTGATCCTGATGTTCACATCAATCATTACGGGAACGATCATCACAAAATACGAAAATGCATTCGCAGCAATCCCGCTCCTTGTATCATTTATCCCGATGCTGATGGACACCGGCGGGAACTGCGGCTCCCAGAGTTCCACATTGATCATCCGCGGAATTGCATTGTCACAGATCCGCTTTAAAGATATTTTCCGCGTGATCTTCAAGGAATTCCGTATTTCTCTGATTGTGGGATCGGTACTTGCCGTGACCAACGGAATCCGTATTATGATCCAGTATGATGACTTTAACCTGGCTTTGGTCATCGCACTTTCGCTGGTCGGAACTGTTATCATGGCAAAACTGATCGGCTGTATGCTGCCTCTGCTGGCAAGCAAAGTAAATCTTGATCCGGCGATCATGGCATCACCGCTTATCACAACACTTGTTGATATCTTCTCAATATTGATCTATTTTAACATAGCTACAAAGCTGTTTAATCTATGAAAACAATAAATAATACATTAAAAAGCTGCGACACTCTTTACAGGAATGTTGCAGCTTTTTAATTATAACAT
>ERZ1090862.133-NODE-133-length-31178-cov-16.542846_pt1 | contig 31178 bp, 23 predicted proteins | sample MGYA00478481_ERZ1090862 | MGnify/ENA primary metagenome ERZ1090862 (study PRJEB33644, sample SAMEA5815745) | chicken gut metagenome | biome: Chicken; feature: Gastrointestinal Tract; material: Caecum | place: Ireland | collected 2019-01-01 | study: A study of the... | reverse complement strand
AAATTCAAACTTGAGACAATTTGCTGGCATACATGAAAAAATAAATCACAAGTGCGAGGAATGTATTCAGAAATACGGGCAGAGTAAAAGAACCGTATTCGGGCGAGCTTACAGCCGCGGCATACGATATGGCAACTGAAAGCACGACCAGCGGCACAGGTAAAAAGAGCCATACATTCCTTTTATAATATCTTCTTCTCAATGAGGAGCGCACCTCCCTTTCCGTTGCGGAAAACAGATATTCGGCTGTAATTATTCCTGCAAGCGAAATTGAAAGACCGATGAAAAACAGCACGAAAAACGCGGTTACTGCAGAGCATACAAAGCACGCGATGCCTGCAAGCTCTAGCAAAAGCGCAGGAATATGAAACCATATTCCGCGGCTTGCCGCCTTTTTTATATCCGCTTTTTTCCCTTCTTCCGAATGGGAAGCGGGTACGCAGTTTTCAAGGTCGTCGTTTACAAGATAATCTGCCGAAACGCTGAAAATGGTACATATGCCTGCAATATTCAGCGAGTCAGGCAATGCCGTACCGTTCTCCCAGCGCGATATTGCCTGGCGGGAAACGCCAAGCCGTTTTGCCGCCTGCTGTTGTGAAAGTCCCGCTGTTTTGCGAAGGTTAAAAAATTTTTCAGCAAATGTCATAGCCTGTTTGCTCCTTTGTCTATGGCTTAATAATACAGCCTTACAGCGGGTTTTGCAAGGGAATTCTGACCTTTCCGCCGCAACAAGAGTTTACATTGCCGAAAAATTTGAAATTTTCAGTCGTTCAAAACTTTTTTTAGGAACTGACCCGTATAACTTTCGGGGTGTGCCGCTATATCTTCGGGCGAGCCACAGGCAATTACCGTGCCGCCCTTGTCGCCGCCCTCCGGGCCTAAGTCGATTATCCAGTCGGAAGTCTTTATCACGTCAAGATTGTGCTCTATCACAAGTACGGTATTGCCGCCCTCCCTTAGACGGGCGAGTATCTTAATGAGTTTGTCAACGTCGTAGGTATGCAGACCCGTAGTGGGTTCATCAAGAATATAGAACGTCTTGCCCGTGCTGCGCTTTGAAAGCTCGGTTGCAAGTTTTACTCGCTGTGCTTCGCCGCCCGAAAGCGTTGTCGCACTCTGTCCGAGTTTGATATATCCGAGCCCCACATCCACAAGCGTTGCCAGCTTGTTGTATATCGCGCCAATCGGTCTGAAGAATTCTGCGGCGTCCTCTACCGTCATATCAAGGACGTCTGCAATTGACTTGCCCTTGTATTTCACTTCCAATGTTTCGCGGTTGTAGCGCTTGCCTCCGCACACCTCGCAGGGGACATATATATCGGGCAGGAAGTGCATTTCAATCTGAATTATGCCGCCACCTTCGCAGTGCTCGCACCTGCCGCCCTTGATATTGAAGGAGAATCTGCCGCTCTTGTAGCCGCGCTCTTTAGCGTCGGGAGTAGCTGCAAACAGGTCGCGTATCATTGTAAATACGCCCGTGTAAGTTGCGGGATTGGAACGGGGCGTACGGCCTATCGGCTGCTGGTCGATGGCAATTACTTTATCAAAGTATTCAAGTCCCTCTATTTTATCAAACTTTCCAAGCTGCTGGCGCGCGCCGTTCAAATTGTTTGCAAGGAACGGATAGATTATTTCGTTGACAAGACTGGACTTGCCCGAACCGGAAACACCCGTAACCGTCGTTATAAGTCCTGCGGGAATCTCTACGTCTATGCCTTTGAGATTGTTCTGTCTGCAACCGAAAACTTTGAGATATCTGCCGTCAGGCTGTTTTCTCACGGCGGGAACCTCTATTTTGCGTCTGCCCGCAAGGTAGTCGCCGGTGATGGACTTCGGCTCATTCATAATGTCCTGAGGAGTGCCGCACGCAACCACTTCGCCGCCGTGCACGCCCGCTCTGGGACCAATATCAACGATATAGTCGGCCGCGCGGATGGTGTCCTCGTCGTGTTCAACGACTATGAGCGTATTGCCTATGTCGCGCAGACCTTTGAGCGAGTTGAGCAGCTTTTCGTTGTCGCGCTGGTGCAGACCTATGGAGGGTTCGTCCAGTATATACAGCACGCCCGTAAGTGCACTGCCTATCTGCGTGGCCAGCCTTATGCGCTGACTTTCGCCGCCCGAGAGAGTGGCCGCACTGCGAGAAAGAGTAAGATAGCCGAGTCCCACGTTTTTGAGAAAGCTTATGCGGTTATCGATCTCCTTTACTATGCTGTCGGCAATCATATGCTCCGTGGGGGTAAAGAATGAGAAATCAGCATACGAGGCGATGTCGTCTACGGCCATATCGCACACCTGCGCGATGTTTTTGCCGCCGACTGTGACAGCGAGCGCCTCTTTCTTTAGTCTCTTGCCGTGGCAGACGGGGCAGTCCGTGACACGCATATAGCGCTCTATATCCCACTTTACGCTGTCGGAAGAAGTCTGGTTATATCTCCTTTGCAGATTGTTCACAAAGCCTTCCCACGCCGTTTTATAGCTGCCGTTGAAGCGGTACGCGTGGTAATCGAGGTCGATAAGCTCCCCGCCGTTGCCGTACATAAGCAGATTGTAAACCTCTTCGGGAAGGTCCTTCACGGGCACATCCACAGAGAAATTGTAATGTTTTGCAAGCGCGTTTATATACATCTGCGTTACGGTGGAGCTGTCCAGATTCCAGCCGCTTATCTTTATTGCGCCCTCGCGCAGAGTCTTGGTCTTATCGGGGCAGATTAAATCGGGGTCGACTATCTGCTTGAACCCGAGGCCCGAACATTCGGGGCAGGCACCCCAGGGAGTATTGAAAGAAAAGAGACGCGGCTCTATCTCCTCAATGGATATGCCGCAGTCGGGGCAGGCATAGTTGGAAGAATAAAGCTCCTCTTTTTCGCCGCTGTCTATTATCACAAGTCCGTTGCCGAGCTTCAACGCGGCTTCAAGACTGTCGGTCAGTCTTTTTAAGATGCCTTCCTTGATTACAAGTCTGTCCAGTATTACAGAAATGTTGTGCCTTATATTCTTTTCAAGGTGAATTTCTTCCTGCAGGTCGTATACGGCGCCGTCAATCTTGATCCTGCCGTAGCCACTCTTTTTGAAGGAGGCAAGCTCTTTTGCAAATTCGCCCTTTTTGCCGCGCGCAATAGGCGCCTCCACCATTATTTTACTGCCCGCAGGCATTGCCATAACTCTGTCGGCAATTTCGTCTACGGACTGTTTTCTTATCTCTCTGCCGCACTTGGGACAATGGGGTATGCCCACGCGCGCAAACAGCAGTCTGAAATAGTCGTATATCTCGGTGACGGTTCCGACGGTGGAACGCGGGTTGTGCGAGGTGGTCTTCTGGTCGATTGAAATTGCGGGGGAGAGTCCGTCTATGGACTCAACGTCAGGCTTCTCCATCTGTCCGAGGAACTGGCGGGCATAGGAAGAGAGACTCTCTATATACCTCCTCTGACCCTCTGCAAAAATGGTATCGAACGCCAGCGTGGACTTACCGCTGCCCGAAAGCCCCGTAAACACCGTTAAAGTGTTGCGGGGAATGTGTACGTCTATATTTTTTAAATTGTTTTCCTTTGCGCCTTTGACAAAAATTTCGTCTTTCATAATACCTTATTTTCAGATTGAATTTATTTTTTAGGCACGCTTTTGCCTGCGGTCCGCATGCGCTTTTTGAGTCCGTTTATCGTATCGCGTATCTCTATTGCACGTTCAAAATCAAGCTGTGCGGAGGCCACCGCCATAAGCGCTTTCAGCTTTTCTATCTCTGCGGGAATATCGGCGGCCTTGATATCATCGCCCGCCTTCTTTTTGCCCGTTATGCCTATGGTGCTCTTTACTTCCTTGATTATCGTCTGCGGAACTATGCCGTGTTCTTTATTGTACTTATCCTGTATTTCCCTGCGGCGGCTTGTTTCGTCTATCGCGCGCTTCATGCTGCCCGTTATTGTATCGGCATACATTATAACTCTGCCTTCGGCATTGCGCGCCGCACGGCCGATCGTCTGCACAAGCGCCGTTTCGCTCCTCAAAAAGCCCTCTTTGTCGGCATCGAGTATGGCCACAAGCTTTACTTCGGGCAGGTCAAGGCCCTCTCTTAAAAGGTTTATGCCGCACAGCACGTCAAATTCGCCGCTGCGCAGGCCGTTGACTATGTCTATTCGCTCAAGCGCGTCAATGTCGCTGTGCATATACTTTACTTTGAGCGAATGTTCCTTCAGATAGTCTGTAAGGCTCTCGGCCATTCGCTTTGTCATTGTGGTTACAAGCACTCTGCCGCCTGCGGCAATCGTCTTTTTTATTTCGCCGAGCAGGTCGTCTATCTGACCCTTTGTAGGCCTTACCTCAACTATTGGGTCGAGAAGTCCCGTAGGGCGTATCAGCTGTTCAACCGTATTGCCCGACTGCTCCAGTTCGTACGGGGCGGGCGTTGCCGAAACGCAGATAAGCTGAGGTACTCGCGCATCAAACTCTTCAAATGTAAGCGGACGGTTATCGTACGCCGATTTGAGGCGGAAACCGTAATTGACAAGATTTTCCTTGCGGCTCCTGTCGCCGTTGTACATGGCGCGTATCTGCGGTATGGTCATATGGCTCTCGTCTATGAAAACGAGAAACTTGCCCGCGGGAAAGTAATCGAGCAGAGTGAACGAAGGCTCGCCCGGCTTTCGGCCGTCAAAGTAGCGGCTGTAATTTTCTATGCCGCTGCAATAGCCTATTTCGCGTATCATTTCCAGATCGAACGTGGTGCGCTGCTGCAACCTTTCAGCCTCGAGCGGCTTGCCCGCATCGCGGAAGGCCTTAACCTCGTCGTTCATGTCACGCTCGATAAGCGCCAGGGCGTGCTCAAGCTTGTCCGAACCGACGGCATAGTGGCTGGCGGGGAATATGCACACGTGTTTGAGTTCGGACACAATATTGCCCGTGACGGCGTCCTCTTCACATATTTTGTCTATTTCGTCGCCGAAAAACTCAACCCGCACGGCAATTTCGGAGTTGCCCGCGGGAAAAATTTCCACCGTATCTCCGCGGACGCGGAAAGAGGAGCGCTGAAAGTCGATATCCTTGCGCGAATACTGTATTTCAACAAGCCGCCTTATAAGCTCGTCGCGCTCCATCTCCATTCCGGGACGCAGCGATATGGACAGTCTGAAATACTCTTCGGGCGCGCCCAGACCGTATATGCAGGATACGGACGCCACCACTATCACATCCTGCCTTTCGCCGAGTGACGCCGTTGCCGAGTTGCGCAGTTTATCTATCTCGTCGTTGAGGCTCATATCCTTTTCGATATAGGTATCGGTCGAGGGAATATAGCTTTCGGGCTGATAGTAGTCGTAGTAAGATACAAAGTACTCCACCCTGTTTTCTGGGAAAAACTCTCTGAATTCATTGCAGAGCTGTGCGGCAAGCGTCTTGTTGTGCGCAATGACAAGCGTGGGACGGTTGACGTTTTTTATTATGTTGGCCATCGTAAATGTCTTGCCGCTGCCCGTGACGCCGAGGAGCACCTGCGTGCGTATGCCGTCCAGTACCCCCTCCGTAAGCTCCTTTATGGCCTCGGGCTGGTCGCCCGTGGGTCGAAATTTTGAATGTAATTTAAATTCCATAGTTCCGCGTAACAATGCGCCGCCGCGCAATAGATTATTCCATTTAATTATAAACCCAAAACGCCTCTTTTACAACTCTATTGCACTCTTTGCCCGCTTTGTTAAATGTAAACATTTGTTTAAACATATTTTTCATCCGTATGGTGCACGCATAACAAAATCTCCGCAAAAGATAACTTCTGCGGAGATTGAATTGCAATCAGAATTTTCAGCGTACCTCTTCGTCCTGCTTTTTCTCGGGTTCGGGAAGAGCAGGTACTTCTGCGGGCACTTCCGGAAAGTCTACCCAGAACACCGAACCTTTTCCGAGTTCGGAGTCAGCGCCGAAATCAAAGGCGTGCTTTTCAAGTATTGTTTTTACTATGGGAAGTCCAAGTCCCGTACCCTTGACGGGACGGGCGTGCGTCTCCTTTACGCGGTAGTATCTGTTCCATATGGAGGGCAGGTCTTCCTTTGAAATGCCCTTGCCCGTATCGCGCACGGTAAAGCGGATGCGGTTTTCATCTTTTATATACTTCAGACTGACAAACACCTTTTTGTCCTCGCCCGTATAGTTTACGGCGTTGGATATCAGGTTATACAGCACCTGGCCTATCTTGCCCTCGTCCGCGCAGGTATACAGGTCGGGGTCGATGTCAACTTCGAATTCATACCCCTGCATTTCGTGCAGGTATTCGAACTTCTGCATTATGCCGTACAGAAAATCGGTGAGGTTGAACACCTTTTTGTTTATCTGATTTATGTCCGAACTTATCTTGGACATATTCAGCACGTCGTTGACCAGTTCGGCAAGTCTGTCAGATTCGTCTATTATTACCTGAAGGTGCTGGTTTCTCTTTTCGGGATTGTCGCCCGAAATTTCCTTTATCATAGAGGCGTAAGCCTTAATCATTGTCAGCGGAGTCTTCAGGTCGTGAGAAACGTTGGCAAGCAGTTCCTTCTGAAATCCGTCCGTCTTTTTTATCTCGGCGCAGGCGTAGTTGAGCGCATCGGACAGATGGGCAATCTCCTCGTACTCTGCAGAGGCAAACTTAACGTCATAATTGCCCTTTGCCATCTTGTTTGCCGTGGCGGTAAGTCCTTTCAGCGGGTCAGAAATCTTTTTAGCCATACTGTACGCCACAAGCAGCGCAATCAGAATTACCAGTATGCCCAGAACGAGCATGCTGCGCTGAATAAAGTTGAGCGCATTATTTGCAAGGTCCACCGAATATCTCACTACCAAATAGTTGGGCGCACCCGGAGAAGATGCGAAAGACGTCAGCTCGGCATAGGTATACACGTTGCCCGTAACATATTGCAGACTCTTGCCGTCAAAATCGGTTATGCGGTCGACTATGCCGTCGTGAACATTCTTCCAAAATTCTCTCTCGCTGTCGCTGAGTCTCTGTTCGATAGGTACGACAATGTCACCGTCTATGGTAAGCACGGCAATATTGACGTTGTTTTCAAACGCCTCGAGCTCGATATACTCGTCCACGAGAAGATAGGCCTGAACGTTATCGTCGGGCGTCTGTTCGAGCATTCCGCTGACAGATACCCCCACCTTTCGTATTTTATCCTGGGTGAAGGAAGAGATAGTGCCCTGCACAATGAGGTAGCAGATTATGCCGACAAACAGAATTATGAAGAACGCCAAGAAGCAAAAATTTTTCCAGAGCGTAAGGTTGAGGCTGCGCAGCCTTTTCAACCCTCTTTTTTCAGACTTCAAATTTGTATCCCAACCCCCTGAGCGTGACTATGAATTTTCTGTACTGTTTAAGATTGCTGCGGAGCATTTTTATGTGCGTATCAACCGTGCGGTCATCGCCGTAAAAATCAAAGCCCCACACATCCATGAGAAGTTTTTCGCGCGTGAGCGCTATTCCGCGGTTCTTTACGAAATAGAAGAGTATTTCATATTCCTTGGGGGTAAGTTCGGCCTTTTCGCCGTCAACGTACACATTGCGGCCCGCCATATCAATCGTAAGGCCTTCAAACTTGTACACATCGTTTTTAGGCTCTTCCTTCCCCGCGCTTCTGCGCTTGGAAACGGCGTTTATGCGCGCCATTACTTCCTTCGGCGAAAAAGGCTTTGTAACGTAGTCGTCCACGCCTATTTCAAAGCCGAACAGCTTGTCATACTCTTCGCCGCGCGCCGAAAGCATAATTACGGGCGTATCCTTGGTCTTTCTTATTTCCTTGACGGCGGAAAAACCGTCCAGCTTGGGCATCATTACGTCCATAAGAATAATGTCGTAATCGTTGTCGCGACACATGCGCACTGCCTCCATGCCGTCGGCAGCCTCAAACGCCTGATTGCCCTCAAACTCAACGTACTCCTTGAGCACGTTGCGGATCATATCTTCGTCGTCTACTATAAGCACTTTCATAAGTAATACCGCCTTAAAGGTGTTTTTATACTATATTCTTTTAAACTGTTTTCATATCTGTTTAAACACATTTAACATAATTATATAATATCTGCTTTAAGTATCAATGAAATATAAGTGAAATTTATGCCGCGCCCCGTTTTCGCCCGCAGGCGGCGCAAATTTTTTCTTCGCGTCAACTTTTCGGAACTGAATTTAGGTATGTTACACGCGGTCTGCCATTCCCTCCCCGCCTTACTCCGACCGAAAATTTTTTTAAAAAAGAATGAACAAACGTTTGACAAACAGTGCATACGGTGCTATAATCAGTCTAAACAAATGTTTGAACAGCTTTGCACTTTCGGGTCGGGGCAAAAAGCTCCGTTGTGCAGGCTGCGGACATCTGCGCGGCGACTGCCGCTACGGGATACATCATGTTAGACGCGACCACTCTTCAAATTCTTACTGAAAGCGCTAAATACGATGTTTCCTGCTCGTCATCGGGTTCAAAACGGGCGAACTGCGAGGGCGGACTGGGGAATGCTTCCGTCGGGGGAATATGCCACTCCTTTACTCCCGACGGAAGATGTATCTCCCTGCTTAAAATTCTCATGAGCAACGAATGTCTGTACGACTGCGAATACTGTCCCAACCGCCGCTCTGCGGACGTGAAAAGGGCGCGCATAACGCCGGAAGACATATGCAATCTCACAATAAATTTTTATAAGAGAAACTATATCGAGGGGCTGTTCCTCTCCTCTGCGGTGTTCGATTCGCCGAACAGAACAATGGAACTGCTCACTGAAACGGTAATGCGGCTGAGGAAGGTGTATAACTTCAACGGCTACATTCATTTAAAGGGCATACCGTATGCCGACGAAACGCTTGTAATGAAGGCGGCAAAATATGTCGACAGAATGAGCTACAACATAGAACTTCCCAGCGAAAAGTCGCTTAAACTGCTTGCTCCGCAAAAGACAAAGGACAGCCTCATTCAGCCGATGAAAAAATTGCAGTCGGCACTCATATACGACAAAGAAAACAAGATAAAGCGCGGCAGAGTAATTCCCGCAGGCCAGACCACGCAGATGATTGTAGGCGCCTCGCCTGAGAGCGACGGACATATTTTAAGGCTTACGGAATATCTGTACCGCAACATAGGACTCAAAAGAGTTTACTACTCCTCCTATATCCCCGTTGTAAAGAGCGACCTGCTGCCCTCCGACCCCGCGGGACTTCTGCGCGAACACAGACTGTACCAGGCCGACTGGCTGATACGTTTTTACGGTTTCGACGTGAACGAGCTGTGCGGCGAGGGCGAAAATCTTGACGCCGACTACGACCCCAAATGTGCCTGGGCGCTTAAAAACATGCATCTGTTTCCCGTTGAGATAAACAAAGCTCCGCTGGAAATGCTGCTGCGCGTTCCGGGAATAGGCGCAAGGAGCGCTTATAAAATTGTCAACGCCAGAAGATTTGCCTTGCTTGACTTTGATAATCTTGCAAAAATGCGCATAGTATTAAAGAGGGCCAGGCACTTTATAACGTGTAAGGGCAAATTTTACGGTTCAGAGGCGGACGCCGCGCGCGCCCAGCTTCTCATCGACGAAAAGAGTTCAGACTGTAAGAAGCAGGAAAACGAGCAACTTTCGCTTTTTTCCACTCCCTCCGCGGCACTGAGCGCCCTCACGGGAGAACTATGAACGTATTTATCACCGACGGCACGCCGGAAGGGTTTTACACGGCGGTATTCAACGCCTACCGCGAAAAGGATGCCGTGATAACCTCACGGCGCGATATGCAGCTTTCCTTTGATACGACCGCGCAGAACGTTGAAACCGAAACAGAAAAGGCAATGCGCGTGCGCGCAAAGCTTGATAAAATTGACAGATTCGCCGCGGGCGACGTTGACCTTGCCTTGAGGAGCAACGATTCGCTTAAAGAGCAGGCGGCGTTTGAATATATCAGACTGCTTGTGGAAAAGGGCCGCCCCGTGCGCAGAATGTTATCGTTGCCCGCAGTAATAGAGATAACGGACATCATTCACCGCGTAAGGGGCGAAATTCACAATATGAAGGGCTTTTTGAGATTCATGGAATCGGAAAGCGGCGTAATGTATGCTCCCTACTCCCCCGACAACGACATAACCGATTTAATCGCGCCGCACTTCAAGGCGAGAATGGGCGCGCAGAAGTTTGTCATTCACGACATAAAGCGCAAAAAAGCCGCCCTCTGCGACGGAAAAAGCTGGTTCATGGCAGAAGTCGGCGATGTGGAAATTTATCTCTCCGAATACGAAAAGGCGTTTGAAAAGCTCTGGAAAAAATATTACGCCAGCGTGAACATAAAGGAGCGCCCGCACGAAAAACAGATGAAAGGCTATATGCCCGTGCGCTACTGGAAATTTCTGCCCGAAAAGAACAACCCTTCCTCCGACTGAATTTCAGCTTGCATATCCTTTCATGGCACAGTAAAAGCAAGAGTCGGCGCGCGTGAATGCCTGCGGTAATCTTTTCAGATAAGACCTGCCTTCAGACAAACAGAAAAATTTTTTACAGCGATCACAACCACCCTTTAATACCTTCTTTATCATTAAAAACACAGGCGCCACGCTTTTAGCGTGGCGCCTGTGTTTTATGTGATTATTTTTTTGCTTTTTCAGTCGCCTTTTTCAGCTGTTCGCAGGCAGAGGGCTTATCTTTCAGCTCTTCCACAATTTTATCAAAGAAAGGAGCAAGATAATTATTCTTTACGTCCTCAATTCTGCCGCCGTCGGCCGCCATTGTAAGTTCGCGGTCGATAGGCACTTTCGCAACTGCGGGTATGCCGTGCTCAAGCGCAATGGAATCGGCTACGCTTTCGCCGAATACGCTTATTTTTCTGCCGCAATCGGGGCAGGTAAGATAGCTCATATTTTCAACTATGCCGAGGATGGGAACGTTCATCATCTGAGCCATGTTTATCGCCTTGGAAACTATCATTCCTACAAGGTCCTGAGGCGTGGTTACAACAATTATGCCGTCAAGCGGAATGCTCTGGAACAGCGTAAGAGGCACATCGCCCGTGCCGGGAGGCATATCCACGAACATAAAGTCTACTCCCTGCCATACGACATCCGTCCAGAACTGCAGAACGGTACCCGAAATGAGCGCGCCGCGCCATACAACGGGGTCGTCCTCGTTTTCAAGCAGCAGGTTCATGCTCATCATCTGAACGCCGCCCTTGCTTACGCAGGGATAAATGCCCAGCTCGTCTCCCCTCGCTCTGTCGTGCACGCCGAACATCTTGGGTATGGAAGGACCGGTTATATCGGCATCCATAACGGCGGTGACGTTGCCTTTTTCCTGGGAGGCCGCTGCAAGAAGGGCACACGTCATAGATTTGCCTACGCCGCCCTTGCCGCTGACAACGGCTATAACGCGCTTAATGTCGCTCATGGCGTGGGGCAGTTTTTTAAGACTTGCCCCCTCGCGTGAGGGACAGTTTTCCCCGCATGAGCTGCAATCGTGCGAACAATTTTCAGCCATATACAAAACTCCTTAAAAATTAAAGCACCGCAAAAATGCGGAAAATACTATTGCTTTCCCATAAATTTTATGGCAAGCGGCATAAAAAGTCAAGTCATTACATATTTTGCGCAAAAAAATAAAGTAATTGCTTGCAAAAAAAGCATTTTTCTGTTAAAATAATTAAGCTGTGCTAGGCGGGGAGTTAGCGGTGCCCTGTACCTGCAATCCGCTACAGCAGGGCCGAACGTCTCTCTCGACGCAGCAGATGGAAGGCCGCGCTTTGTAAGGGGCGTTGATCGCAAGGTCTTATGCAACCGGAAGCTGCGAACCGTGTCAGGATAGGGATATAGCAGCACTAAACAGTCCGAAGGTGTGCCATAAGGTAGCTTTGCGGGAGTCACCTGCAAGGTTTAACGCTTCGGTTTGTTGCGGCAAAAGAGATTGCACAGTTTTTTTTGATGAAAAGCGCCGTCCGATATCTGTCGGACGGCGTGTTTCTTTTTTGCGGGCCCGACGGCAACTTTGTTGCCGTCGGGCCGTATTTTATTTATTGAACATAATCTTTTCGCTGTTGAACATCCGCGTGAGCAAAAATGCGAGCGCGCCTGCGTAAACCACGTTTGAAACTATTGTAAGTATCAGACTGAGCGGCGTCACGGCAAGCGACATAATCTCGGTAACGGCAATGGCGCTGTTATATATCGGGATGAGGCACAAAAACGGTGAGCCGCCCCTGCCGAGGAAGGAACTTAAAAGTCCCACAACCACCACTATTATGTTGAGCGGCCCCACATAGCTGTTGGCCTCCTTAACGCTTTTTGCAAGGGCCGATATGCAGGATATGAGAGCCACAAGCACAAGCACCGTAGAGAGCATTACGCCCAGCATCATAAGATAGTGCCCGACATTGAACATTGAAAGGTCAATGCCTTCAAACACTCCCTGCATGAGATTGGGGAGCGAAAGAATGAGTCCCAGAAAGCTTGAAATTCCGCTCAGCAAAGATATGCAGCTGAGGCTGATTATTTTGCCGATTGCGATATGCGAACGTTTTACTGGGGTGACGAGCATAGTTGCAAACGTGCCCCTCTCCTTTTCGCCCGCTATTGATTCGGGCGCGACAGCCATACATCCGCTGAACAGCAAAACAAGCAACACCATGGGCACGATTGCGCTTAAAATGTATGTTGCCGAGGACTGCGGCGTACCGAGGTCGTATCCGTTGCCCGCGTTTACGTTGAACACGTTTGCGACCATTCTTTCGTACAGATCAAGCACCTCGGAAAAAGCCGAATAGGCCGTAAGAGAGTTTTCATTTGAGGAACTATAGTAAATTTCCACATTGGGGGCAACATAGCCTTCCTGACCGACCTGAGAAATTATCGCGTCGAAATCTTCGGGAAAGACTACATATATGTCAAGCTGTCCGTCCTTTACCCTCGTTTTGAAGTCCTCCGCCTGCCCGTCCGCATCGGATATGGTGAAAGGCCCTTCCTGAAAATATGCCGTAAGACTCTGCGGCATATTATCTACCGCCGCAGTATACTGCGCGTTGCCGCCCGCTATGCCGGATACAAACGTGCCCATAAGCGTGTAGACAAGATAAATCAGCAGTCCGGGCATTAAAATTGTGGTTATAAGCATACGGCGGTCAAGAAAGAATCTTGCAAACTCTTTTCTTATTATGGCAATCATACCCTTCATGACTCACCTCCCGCAGTGCCAGAATATATATCGAAGAACACCTCTTCAAGGTTCTTTTCCCTCGTGAGATTGGCTACCGAATCCAATGCAACCAGCCTGCCGCCTATTATTATGCCCGCTCTGTCACATATCTTTTCTACCAGACTGAAGATATGCGTGGAGAGAATTATCGTCTTGCCGCGCGACTTCAGTTCGAGCAGAAAGTCGGTAACCGTCCTCGCCGTGAGCACGTCCAGTCCGTTTGTAGGCTCGTCAAAAATTATGAAGTCGGGGTCGTTGACTACCGATATTACCAAAGATACTTTCTGCTTCATGCCCGTGGACAGATTGGCAAGTTTTACGCCTGCAAATCTGTCTATGCCGAACCTGGAAAACAGCTCCTGCTTTCTGCGGCGGCGCACATCCTCCGATATTCCGTATAGTTCGCTGAAAAAATTGAAGAGATAGTCGGGCGTGAAAAAATCTTCCAGCCGCAGTTCGCCCGTAAGAAAGCCTATCTTTGCGCGCACTTTGTCGGGTTCCTTTACTATGCTGTGGCCATCGATAAACGCATCGCCGGAATCGGGCGATATTAAAGTTGCCAGCATTCTGAGCGTGGTGGTTTTGCCCGCTCCGTTAGGCCCCAGCAGGCCGAAAATTTCCCCTCGGTTTGCAGTAAACGAAAGATTGTCCACCGCGGTGATTACTTTTTTATCTGTATTCTGCAGTTTCTGTTGTTTGTATGAAAGCCTGAACTGCTTTTTCAGATTCTGTACGGATAAAATTACGTCCATATCAACTCCGAATGCCGCAAACTGCGGTTAATATATAATTATTATAAATTATGACGCGCCGCAATGCAAGGAAAATTTTGTAATAAATTGAGCTGTTCGGGGTGAATGACGGTCACATTGAATATAACATCGCGTGAAAAACAATCTACACAGAAAAAAGGACGCATAAGATGCGCCCGATTTTTTAAAGTATGCCCGCAAAACTCAGCGTGCCGCATATTGCCGCAAGCACAAGCAGATACACTATGAAAGGTGTATACCTTGCCGAAGTGATTGCCTTTTTCATTATTTTTATGGCAAAAAAACCTGAAATTGCCGACACGGCTACCCCTGCGGCTATACATACCGCCGCATAAGGCGAAGAAACTGCAAATGTAACCCCTCCGCCACAGATTATTTTATACAGACTTACAACAAATCCGCCCGCAATGACGGGTATGCTCATAAGAAAGGAAAACTCGGCCACATCCTCCTTGTTTCCCCCGCTGATTATCCCCGCGGCAACCGTTGTTCCGCTGCGCGAAATTCCGGGAATGACGGCTATCGCCTGCGCAAGCCCCATACAGCCCGCGTGCACAAGCCGAAGAGGGCAAATATTTTTACTGCGCTTTGCAAAACTCTGCGCGGCGGTAAGAATGGCCGCGGTGAGCGCAAAACTGCCTGCAAGATAGGCTCCTCCGAAAAAAATTTTGTCTATTGCGTCGCCTAAAAACACTCCCGCAACGGCGGCGGGAATTGTTGCTAGAATTAGATATAAAAGTTTTTTGAAAGGCGGCTTGAACAGTGAAATAATCTGTCTGCGCAGCAATACGCACACCGAAAAGAGCGTGCCGATATGTAAAGTGAGGTCAAAAAACATATCTGCACCGCCTAAATCGATGTTAAAAATTTTTTGAATAAGCACAAGATGTCCGCTTGATGAAACGGGCAGAAATTCTGTCAGGCCCTGTACCAGGCCTAAAAGTACGGCATAAAAAATGTTCATGGGCAATTTAAGAGATTTTTATTTAATATATATTCCTCTGCCCATACATTTATGACACGCATGTCCCTTTGCCTGTTTCAATTATTGCGGAATGGAAAGACAGCATAAACGGAACGCCAAAACCTGCCAAGTTGCAACAGCATAAACATCGCATATAAAAACAGCCACACCTTTTACGGTGCGGCTGTCTTAGCCTTAATATTTAAGAATTTGTGGACGTACCGGACGTGCTGCCCGAGGTGCTCGTGGAACTTGAACTTACACTCTGGGTGAGACTGGTGAGGTCGCTGAATCTGTCTTCATATACGTTAACCGAAGTATCCTTCTGGTAGAGATTCTGTAAAAGATTGCTCTGCAGCGTTGTGGACGCATTGGTCATTTCCGAAGATTTAAGCGACTGATAGAACTCGTATTCAAAGGTGCCTTCCTTGTTCATATTGGCAACCCAGTCAACATCCGCATAGACATTGCCTGCATCGAATACGTAAGTTACATACATAAGGTGCCAGCCGTAGTCGCCTGCGCAGACGATAAAGCTGCCTACGCCTTCCCTTATTGCCTGCTGAGCGGCATACTCAAATTCCTTGATGTAGCTGGTCGAATATGCGCCTACGCTGTAACCGATATACTGCGAAAGCACGGCGGTATCGGTGGTGTATGCGTACTGCAGTTCGTTTACCGCGCTGAGCGCCTTGTAGTAATCGGAAGTCTTATCCATAAGTGCGGATGCAGTAAACTGACCGAGGTCAACCTTGCCTGCCGCATATATGAACTTGGAATAATCTACATCAGACTTGTCGTCAAGAGGGTCGGTGTTGAAGTTCTCAACTGCGTAGAATGCACTGTTGCCTTCGGTTGCAGTTGTTTCTGCCTTGCCGTCAGCCCAGTAATTCCAGTTGACCTTGCCATCACCGAGCACGAAGTTGAGATAACCTTCAAACTCGTTGAGGAGGCCGTCAATGCTGATGTAGTTGGGAAGAAGCGTATAGCTGTCGTCGCTGTTCTTTACGGCTCTGCCGTTGTAAGAATAGAGACCTGTGTATTTATCGAGTGACTCATACCTTTCATTGTTGGTATCCATAAGGTTATCTTCAAAGAAAAGTATGTTGCGGTAGCTCTGACCGCCGTTGTAATAATTGAGGCCGCTCTCTTCAGCGTTGAAGCTGTAATCAACGCCGCCGTTGAACCATGCAGAGCGCTGGTCGGTACCCTGTATGCCTGCAAGGAGATTGTTGCGCATCTGATAGTAGCCGTTCTGGTCTATCGCGTCGTTTTCAAGAAGAGTCGAATAGGTTGAAAGCAACGTGGACTGTGCAGAACTGAACGGAAGCAGAATGTTGTAAACATAGCCGAACTTGTTTTCGCTACCCTTTACCTCTGGTGCGTAGAGCACGAAGGACGTATCGGAGAGCGAACCCATAGCCGATTCAAAGTTATCGGAAGAGGAATCATAGTTGACAGTCTGCTGCTGAAGAATTTCGTTGTATCTTTCGGCAACGTAATCGGCGTCTATGCTGGCCTCGAGGTCGGCTTCATAGAAGTCATAGTAGTTGGAAAGTACCTGACGGCGGAGCATAGTTACGTACTCATCCTGCACGTAGCTTAAGTTCCATACGTCGGTTATATCGTCATCATCGGCGATGAGGTAGTTGGCGTCGAGCATCTGAATGAACTCGTTATAGGCGCGGCGTCTTGTAAGGCTTGTCGTGCCTTCGAGCGCGTCATCCTTATATTCACCGCTTTCGGGAAGAGAGTTCTTGCTGTAGCCCGTGTAGATATCGTAATCGAGCGCGCCATCCTTTACGGGATAGTAATTCTCTACCTCCGTATCAACTCCGTCGGGAAGTGTTGCCGAGGAAGTTTCGTCGGCAGAGTCGGTATCGAGAATTGTCTGTTCGTAGCTGTCGATGGTGTTGTTTATGGAAGACTTTATGGTGTACTGCACCAGCGTGACATAGTCAACGTTCTCTTCCCCTTCCTTGTCGTCGGCCTGGCTCTGATAACTGAGCAACGCTTCGTATCTTTCAACGTCAGATTTGCCCGTGAACCAGCTTACCGCATCGGCTGCGCTTGTTACCTGGTACTTATCTTCAACCATGTCACGAAGGGTTGCCAAAGTTGCATACTGAATGAGAATTTCGTTGTTGATAAGCGTTTCGGAAAGCGTTTTGAAGGCTTCGCCGTAAGTGCTGCCGTTCTGAACGAGGGACGCACCTGCACTCAGGAAATACGCTACAAGGTCGCGCTTATAGATGGCCGTGCTGGAAGAAATGGCGCCCGCATAATCTTTGAGTCCGGAATCAAGCTTTTCAAGGTTTTCCGAACTGCCGATGTTTACTTCGGCGATTATCTGCTGCATATCAGCCTGTGCATCGGCCGAAACGAGCGAGCAACCTGCAAGCGTTACGGAAGATGCAACCGTAGCCGCCATGATTATCGATATAATTTTGTACTTCTTTTTCATCAAAGTTTTCTCCGCGATGAGTTGTGCCTGCTGTATACCCGTGCTGTATCGCACAAATACCTTATCATTATATAATAATTTAAGCAGTATAGCAAATCTTTTTTCTAAATTTTAGGTGAAACTTGCGGCAAATTTTAAAAATTTTGTCATTTCCTGCATCGTTCTTGCAGGGTTTTTGCGAATTGCGAAGTTTATTCTGGGCGAATTTGTCATTGAAACCTGAATATAGCCCGCAAATTTATCCATTGCGGCGTTCAGACGCTTATCCGCAAGCGCGGAAACGGCTGAAAATTCTATATACGCCTCCTTGGAACTTACGCCTATCTTGCTTACCGAGAACACCGCGGCATACGCCTTCATTACAGCGATAAGCATGAGGTTGTAGACTTCGTCGGGAATGGGTCCGTAGTTCTCCTCTATGGAAAGGCATACGCGGTTGTAGTCCGCTACCGTCCTTATTTCGGCTATCTGCTTGTAGCAGTCCATTCTGCCCGCGGGAGATTCTATATAGTTTTCGGGGATGTATGCCGTGGCCTTTATGTCCAGTTCGGCAATGGACTCCCTCTTGCCCGACAGCTCCTCTTTGAGCATCTTGGAATAAAGTTCGTAGCCGACTTTATCCATATGTCCGTGCTGCTCCGCGCCGAGCACGTTGCCTGCTCCCCTTATTTCCAGGTCGCGCATTGCAATCTTGAAACCCGAGCCGAGCTCCGTGAACTGCATTATGGCCTTCAGCCTTGCGGCGGCGTCGGAGGTCATTACCTTTTCGGGTTTGTAAGTGAAATAGGCCTGCGCAAGTCGGTTGCTTCTGCCTACCCTGCCGCGCAGCTGATACAGCTGGGAAATGCCCAGTCTGTCGGCGTCTATCACGATTATCGTGTTGGCGTTAGGCAGGTCGATGCCGTTTTCTATTATCGTAGTGGTGACAAGAATGTTTTTTTCGCCCTTGTAAAAGGCCATCATATTGCCTTCAAGCTGGTCCTTATCCATTCTGCCGTGCGCATAGCAAACCTTGCCTTCGGGCACAATTTCGGCTATTTTGCCCGCAAACGTTGAAATTGTTTCCACGCGGTTGTAGAGTATGAAAACCTGACCTCCGCGCGAAAGTTCCCTTACGCAGGCATCGCGTATGAGCGTCTCCGTCTCCTCCACCACATAGGTCTGCACGGGCATGCGCTTCTGCGGGGGCGTGTTTATCGTGCTTATGTCCCTTATGCCCGAAAGCGACATGTGCAGGGTACGCGGTATGGGAGTAGCCGTCATTGTAAGGCAGTCGATATCGCTTTTTATATGCTTTATCTTCTCCTTGTGCTCTACGCCGAAACGCTGCTCCTCGTCAAGTACCAGAAGGCCGAGGTCATAAAATTTGACGTCGTCGGAGAGCAGTCTGTGAGTGCCTATGATGAGGTCGATATCTCCGTCTGCAAGCATTTTCAGAGTCTGCTGCTGCTCCTTTGGCGTCTTGAAACGGTTGAGCTTTTCAACCCTCACGCCGAATTCCGCAAAACGGGCGCAAGCCGTATTGTAATGCTGTTCGGAAAGTATCGTGCTGGGGCACATTATTGCGGCCTGCTTGCCTCCGAGTATGCAAAGATATGCCGCGCGGAGCGCAACTTCCGTCTTGCCGTAGCCCACGTCGCCGCAGAGCAGTCTGTCCATCACCTTGTAAGAGCACATATCAGCCTTTATTTCGGCTATCGAGCTGAGCTGGTCGGGCGTCTCCTCGTACTGGAAAGCGTCCTCAAATTCCTGCATCATAACGGCGTTTTCGGGAAACTTATACCCCCTGCGCGAACTGCGCTCGGCATAGAGTTTTTTGAGGTCGAACGCCATCGTCTTTATGGACTGGCGCACGCGCTCCTTTATTCTCTCAAAGTCCGCGCCGCCTATCTTGGAGAGCTGCGGGTCGTCCTGGCCGACGTACTTTGAAAGTATGTCCATCTGCTCTACTGGCACGTACAGCACATCGCCGCCGCGGTATTCTATGGAGATGTACTCCTTTATTCCGTCGGTCGTCTCTATCTTCTGCGTGCCGGTAATTTTGCCTATGCCGTGTTTTTCGTGAACGGCGTACTGTCCGATTTCGGGCGCGGTGAACATATCGCCGCGACGGCGGCGTATGCGCTTTGCCGAAGCCGCCTTGGTATACAGGTCGCTGCTGCCTAGAATTACCAGTTTGCTTTCGTGTATGATAATTCCGTGAGCCATCTCCTCACTCGTCACCGATATGCCTGAAAGAGCATATACGCTGTCAGGCAGAGGGTTTACGGGCAGACCCGCCTCAGTAAACAGTTCGGTGAGCTTTTCCGTGCGGGAGGGCGTGCCGCTGAATATGAGTATGCGGTAACCGCTCTTTATCCAGTTGCGCGCATCCGTCAAAAGAGCCTCGAATACGTTGAGATAGGAAGGCGCGGGAGTTGCGCGGAGCGTATAAGTTTTAAGCGGCTGAAAGAAGAAAGTGCTGCCGAAAAATGTCTGCAACGCCACTCCGCGGAAAGCAGAAATATGTTTTAAAAGCGCGTCCTCCGAAACAAGCTGACCGAGCGAAAAGTCAAACACCTCTCCGCCCGCTTTAAGTTCGTTGAATCTGTTTTCGTGCTCAGAGTAAAGCCCCTGAATTTTATCGTGAATGAGCTTACAGTCATCAAAATAAAGCGTTGTTCCTTTGGGAATGGCGTCAAAGAGCGTTGCGGCCGAAGAAAGAACGGGCATTAAAAACGACGCTCCCGCAAAGGGCGCACCGCCCTCCGCCTTTGCCATTATGTCGTCCGCTATGGAACGCGCCCTGTCGTACGCCTTTACGTCGGGAAATTTCTTCAGTCCCTGGGAAAGCGCCTTTCTTACGGCGGGCAAATCGTCCGCGGATATGACTGTCTCCGCGGCCGATACTATTTTAATGGAAGAAACCTCGGCAAGGCGTTCGCCCGATACCGCGTCGTAGGGGCGTATTTTTTCCACCGTGTCGCCGAAAAAGTCAATGCGGACGGGATTTTCGCTGTTTATGGGGAAGATGTCAATTATGTCGCCGCGCACGGCGAATCCGCCCTTTGCCTCCACCTCGTATTCGCGGGTATATCCCATAGATACAAGTACCGAGGGTAGCGAGGCGTAGTCGCATTCATCGCCGCACGAAAACGTGAGAGATGGCTGCTTTGCGGGAAAGAGCTGCATTGCCGCCTCTATATCGCAGACGACAATTCTCGCACCCGAATATATCCTCTCCGCGGCGGTAAGCCTTGAAAAGAGCGTATCGCGGGACACTGCATCCTTATACAAAAGCACATCGTCCTTTGCGGTCAAAAGCACTGCCTGCTCGCCCGAGAGAGCAGAAATCGATTCCGCCGCCCTTCGCGCCGAAACGGAATCGGCAGTGATGTATACGAAGTTGCCGCGGTTGAGCGAAGCAGTCAGATATTTGTGCGGTTCCTGCACGCCGAAAACCGCCGTCGGCACGCCGAGGCGGATATCGTTTTCAAGGGACAGATAGTCCCCTCCTAAATTTTCGTAAGAAAAAAATCCTCTTTTTAACAATTTATTACCTGATAATGCGCCGCAAGCGGCGTTAAAGCATGTCGGGATAAAACTTTCGGCAAGGCACGTAAAGCCATTGCACAGCTCTCAGTCAGACTGAAAATTTTGTTTCGGTAAACAAAACAAGGTCTGAAAATCAGCCGTTGTATTTTGTCATTACGTCTTCAACGGGCATGCCTTCGGCAAGCTTTACCGCGGCCTCTGCCGCTCTGCCGCATGCCGAAATGAACAGCTCGTAGTCCTCTTTGCGCACCTCGGCAAGCACGTAGTTTATTATGGGAATGTTTACCTCGCTGTCGTGTATGCCTATGCGTATGCGCGCAAAATTCTGCGTGCCTATTTCGGAAACTATCGAGCGCATTCCGTTGTGCGTGCCTGCGCTGCCCGAGGGGCGTATTCGTATTTTGCCCTTGGGAATGTCGTAGTCATCGTATATAACGACAAGGTTTTCGGGTCCGACTCCATACTTTGCAAGCAGCTGCTTTACGGCAACGCCGCTTAAATTCATATAGGTCAGAGGGCGTGCAACGACAATTTTTTCGCCGTTTACGTACGCCTCTGCAATGTATGAGGAGCACTCCTTCTTTTTGAATTTCGCGCCCAGCAGCGCGGCCGCGTCTGCCGCGGCGTTAAAGCCCATATTGTGGAAAGTTCTGGCGTATTTTTCTTCGGGGTTGCCAAGCCCCACTATTATATACATATTATAATAACTCTGCCTTTAAATCAAAACACAAAATTTATTCAAAACGCCACAGCGGTTAACTGTGGCGCGGTAAAAATCAGTCGTAAATTTTCGACATCGGTTTATCGAGATATACGTTTTCAATTGCCGAAGCAAAGATGGGTGCGGTAGAAATAATCCTGAACGAAGGAAGCATCTTCTCTTCGGGAATGTTGATTGTATCGAGGATGGCAAGTTCCTGTATGGGGGACTGTGCAAGTCTCTCGATTGCGGGACCGGAGAGCACGCCGTGCGAGCAGCAAGCGTAAATTTCCTTTGCACCTGCATCTTTGAGCGCCTTTGCACCCTGCACTATCGTGCCTGCGGTATCTATCATATCGTCGACCATGAGGCAGTTTTTGCCTTCCACGTCGCCAATTATGTTCATGACTTCCATCACGTTTGCCTTGGGACGGCGCTTATCGATTATGGCCATCTTGGCATCCATGCGGGCGGCAACCTTCCTTGCGCGGGAAACGGAGCCTATGTCGGGGGAAACGACAACGAAATTGTCGTCTACCTTAGGTTTGAAGTAGTTGTACAGCGTGGGGCCGCCGATAAGGTTATCGAGGGGAATATCGAAAAAGCCCTGTATCTGCATGCAGTGCAGGTCCATTGTAAGAACTCTGTCTGCACCTGCGGATGTAATGAGGTTTGCAACGAGTTTAGCCGTTATGGGCTCACGCGAGCGCGCCTTTCTGTCCTGCCTTGCGTAGCCGAAGTAGGGAATTACAGCGGTAATTCTGCCTGCGCTGGCACGCTTTGCGGCGTCAATCATTATGAGCAGTTCCATGAGGTTGGTGTTTACGGGTGCGCTTGTGGACTGAACGAGAAAGACATCTTTGCCTCTCACCGTTTCGTCATAGCGGACGTAAATTTCGCCGTCGGAAAAATGCGTAACTTCCATGTCGCCCAAAGTGGTGTTCAGCCTGGACGCGATGGCCTGAGCAAGAGGCTTGTTAGAATTGCCGGAAAAAATCTTTATCTCGCTGCCGTGATTAATCATTTTTAGGATATTCCTCCGAAATGCTTTAGTATTTTAAGCATGCCGCTTTACCGCGGTCATAACTTTTGTTTTCGGTATTGAATTTTTGTTTTTAAGCCGTAAAGGCATAAATTATTTTAAAGGTTAAACGCCCCGTTGTCAACCTTAACGGGCAACATTGCAAAATATTTTTTCACACATATTTTGCAAAAATTTTACATTTTCCGGATTTTAAGATTGGTTGCGCGCATAGCTGTAAAATATTAAAAAATTTTTGCAATGTAACTTCTGATTGTATGCAGTTATTGCTGCTCTGAATTGCCTTCCACGCAGCTTTCCCCTTCGCTCTGCGGGCAGGCGGGCTGTTTTTTGGTGCGCTCCCTCATCTCGCTGAAAAAACCTGAAAGTATTGCCGCGCACTCCTTTTCCATAACTCCGCCCTGCACCTCCGCCTTGTGGTTGAGTATGCCGGACCCCGCAATTATTTCCGTAAGCGAACGGCCCTTGGCCTCGTACGCGCCGAAATAGACTTTTTTTATGCGGGCGTTTAAAATTGCTCCCATACACATCGGACAGGGTTCTAAAGTGACATAAATTTCACACTCGGGCAGACGCCAGCTTTTAAGTTTGCGGCAGGCCTTTTCTATCGCCTCTATCTCCGCGTGAGCGGTGGCTATCTGCCTCGTTGTGCGGCGGTTGTGCCCGCGGCCGACCACTTTGCCGTCGCATACGACAACCGCGCCTATGGGAACTTCTCCCTCTTTATACGCTTTTTCGGCGCACTTCAATGCGCTCTTCATAAATTTAACGTCCATATCGTTCTGTGAAAAATTTCAGTGCGTTGTAGCACTTTTTAAGAAAGTGTATATCTTTTATCGGGTGAGTCAGCTCATCCGAACCGCATTCTATCGTATAGGAAGGAATGTTCAGCCGCAAAAGGCACCAGTCCTTGTATCCGCCCGCAGAGCCGCTTATTTTTACCGCACGGTAACCCGTGGACTGCGAAAGTATCTTTGCCCCTTTTTCGTCGCCGCGACCTTCAAACTCCCAGTATATCTCCTCACCCTTCGTATGAAAGGAAAAGGTTGCAGATGGCATTATTTTTAAGGTAAACCTTGCAAGAGCCTTGCTTTCCGGTTCGGAGAGCGGATAGTCGCCTATGCAGTTTTCCGCCCCTCTTACGCGGGTATTTTTGCGCCCGCTGCCCCAGAGCGCGTCAAAATTGCAGTTTAAGTCCACTCCTCGCGCATTGGCCTTCCAGAGCGGAGCACTTTCCTGCGAAATGGCAGCCCCGTCGGGATTGACGAGCGGAATTATCCAGCCGCCCCACTCGGGAGACAAGCCAAGTTTTATATGCTTGAGCGCAAGCCGAGCCGTTATGTATTCCCTGCCGTGGACGGCGTAAGCCGCAATAAGCTGTCTGCCTAAGATATTGCCGACATGCATTGCAAATATCGCCCTGCCGAGTAGTGAATAGCCTATTATGCACTTCTTGCCGCCGTACTCCGAATAGAATTTTTTCACTTCTTCATATACCATATAAATATGATATTCTCAAAAGTCAGATTTTATGGCGCGAAATCACAAGGCTTTATTTATGGTACTCCGACCCGCTGTTAATCATATATGCGCGGTAAATCTGTTCGCACAGCACAACGCGCATAAGCTGGTGGGGGAAAGTCATATCCGAAAAGGACAGTCTGAAATCGGCCGCATTTTTGACCTTTGCCGAAAGGCCGCAGGAGGAACCTATTATAAATGTAACCTCGCTGCCCCTGTCGTACTGTTTTTTCAGTTCGGCAGCCAGGCCCTCGCTGGAAAGTTTTTTTCCCTCCACGCACAGCGCGATAATGTATCCCTTCGCCGCACGAAGAATGTCGTCCGCCTCGTCCTCGGGGGTGCGCCCCTCGGCTATTTCGCGGATATTGAAACTTACAAAGCGCGAAAGACGCTTTGCATACTCCGCAACCGCCTCGCGGTAAAAACTTTCCTTTATTTTTCCGACGCAAACTATGTTTACTTTCTGCATATCACGCAAACAGCCCCGCTATCCATAAAATTACAAGCACCGCAATTCCCGCCGAGGAAGCAAGGAAAAAGTCCTTTATTCCCTTTTTGCCGTCAACACGCACGAGCGCGACGCCCCTGAACATAAGCACAATCGCGGCAATCAGCGAAAGGGTTGAAAGCACAGTGATTGCCGATGCCGCCCAAAGAGGCACCAAATCGAATATCGTGCCCGACGTGTCACCGCCTGCGGCCTGCATTATTATTATCACGGCGTTATTGAGAAAGTGTGCCAGCATGCACGGTCCTACCGAGCGGGCGCGAACGGCAAGAAGAGCAAACGCACAGCCGCAGATAAACTGATAAATGGTCTGCAACGCGCTTGCGTGGAAGAGCGCAAAACACATTCCGCAGAGAAGTATTGAAAAAATTTCGCCGATATCCTGCTTTATGCTCTGCAGAATTGCTCCGCGGAAGAGAGTTTCCTCCGCAAAAGCTGGAATGACAGCCATCACAAGCAGAGCAAGCGCCACTCCACCGCCAGAGAGGTCGGGAAAGTATGAGGGCTGATTTTTATAGCCGCAAAGCCTTAAAAGCCGTTCAAAGCCGACGTTAAGCCAACTGAGCGTGAACAGCAGTCCGAATGCAAGCAAAACTGCAACGATATACCACCTTACCCCCTGCCTTGCGGGTATTTTCAGCGGCATGAGCTCGCCGAAAGGGACCTTGCGCACTTTAAGCACAATTGCTATGCCCGCCGCGGCGGCTATCGGCGCAACGAGATAGTTTATGTAGATTACGGCGTCGCTTGTTTCGGCCGAAACGCCGAGTATGCTTACGACGACGGAATAAATGAGGCTTAAAAACAGATAAATGACAACGGTAGCGCTGAAAACCAGTCCTCCTGTGAACGCTCCGCCGCTTTTTTGATTTTCCATATATCAAATTATAACGTAAAACGCCCGTCAAGTAAAATAATTGATTTACTTTTATCGCAAAAAGTATTAAAATAATTTATATATAAGGAACTTCACATATGAGAATTGTAAACACGAAAGATATTGAAAACGCCGTATACCGCGCGGCTCTCACCGCGGGCGTGAACCTTACGTCATCTTGCAGGGACGCGCTTGAAAGTGCCTATTCTGAAGAGGACGAAGGCGCGGCAAAATTTGCGCTGGGCGAGCTGATTGAAAACAGCGAAATTGCAAAAAAAATGCAGATGCCCGTCTGCCAGGACACGGGAATGGCTGTCATCATTCTGGAAATCGGCAACGAAATATTCTTTGAGGGAGCACCTCTGCCCCTGGCCGTGAACGAAGGCGTGCGCAGAGCCTACCGCGACGGATATTTCAGAAAATCGGTATGCGACCCGATAACCCGCGCAAACACCACAGACAACACTCCCGCCGCTCTGCATACGGAGATTGTTGCGGGCGATAAAATAAAACTCACCTTTATGCCCAAGGGATTCGGCAGCGAGAATATGTCCGCACTGTATATGCTCAAACCCGCCCAGGGCGTTCAGGGGATCATAGACAGCATAGTGGAAACCGTGAAAAAAGCAGGTTCGCGCCCCTGTCCTCCAGTATATGTCGGCGTCGGCATAGGCGGCACGTTTGACGGTTGCGCATATCTAGCCAAAAAGGCGCTCACGCGCGATATAGGCACGCACAGCGACCGCGCAGACATCGCCGCTATCGAGAATGAGGCGCTGAAGCGCATAAATGAACTTGGTACAGGTTGCCAGGGTTTTCACGGAAAGGTAACGGCTCTCGGCGTAAGCTGCGAATGGGCTCCCACCCACATTGCAGGCCTGCCCGTTGCCGTAAACATTCAGTGCCACTGCGTGCGCTGCGTAAAGGAGGAATTATGAAAAAGCTTACCCTTCCTCTGACAAAAGAAGACGTGCGCAGTCTGCATGCGGGCGACAGCGTACTCATAAGCGGAACAATTCTCACCGCGCGCGACTGTGCGCACAAGCGCATAACGGAATATCTGCGCGACGGCAAAAAGTTGCCCTTTGAACTCAGGGACGCGATAATTTATTATGCAGGTCCCTGCCCCGCCAAACCCGGAATGGCTTCGGGAAGTTGCGGCCCCACCACTTCCGCGAGGATGGACAGTTTCGCGCCTTCTCTTCTCGACCTCGGTCTTGGCGGAATGATAGGCAAGGGTGAAATGTGCGAAGAAGTCGCCAAAGCGCTTGTAAGAAACACCGCCGTATATTTTGCGGCGATAGGCGGCGCGGGCGCGCTGTACGGCAACGCCATAAAAAAGAGCGATTGCATAGCCTTTGAAGACCTGCTCTCCGAAGCCGTTTACAGACTGGAAGTAAAAGATTTTCCCGCTGTTGTTGCAATGGACTGCCACGGCGGCAATATATACAGATAAAAACGCGGTCAATCGATTGACAAAGCGGTCAAAGACATTTATAATCGAATTAGTTAATTTTTAAAGGCAACGACCGGGACAGACGGACCATTTACACCGTTCAAAGAGAAAAGAATCCGCAGGCTGAAAGGTTCTTTAACGGCAAGGTACGGTATTCACCCGCGAGCCGGTGGGGCGAAATGCAAAAAGTAGTTCCTCCCGCACGTTCTGCGTAAAAGGACTCAAATCAAGGCGGAAATAAATTCCGCAGAATTCAGGTGGTACCGCGTTAGCTTTGTAAGTTATCGCCCTGTGCTTTTAGCACGGGGCGTTTATTTTTTTGCAGGAGATAATTTATGCAGGAAATTATAAATACGGATGAAATAAAGTCAACAATTGACCAGGCCGTAAAGGACATCAAATCAAGCGCCACGCTCCGCGAAATGAAGATGAAATTTCTCGGCAAGACGGGCGAAATTGCTGCGCTGATGAAAAAAATCAGGGAACTCCCTCCCGAAGAACGCCCCGCTACGGGCAAGATAATCAACGCCCTTCGCGAATGGGCTGAACAGAAGTTTGACGAGTGCGAAGCCGCCGTAAAACAAGCCGAGCTTGGCGAACGCTATCTCAGGGAAAAAATTGACGTCACTCTCCCCGGCAAAAAGCGCAAAAAGGGTGCCTTCCATCCCGATACGCTCATTGTGGACGAGCTCGTCTCTGTATTTTCGGGCATGGGCTTTGAAATTTACGAGGGCCGCGAAATAGAGACCGACTACTACAATTTCACCGCTCTCAATACGCCCAAGGACCATCCCGCGCGCGATATGCAGGATACCTTCTATCTCGGCGGCGATTTCCTTCTGCGCACGCAGACTTCGGCAGGCCAGGTTCACGTAATGGAGAACAAAAAACCGCCGATAAAAATACTTTCGCCCGGCAAGGTTTACCGTCCCGACGACGACGCCACCCACTCCCCCATGTTCTCGCAGATGGAGGGTCTTGTGGTTGACAAGGGAATAACGCTGTGCGACCTCAAAGGCATGCTTGACGAGTTTGCAAGAAAAATATTCGGCAGCGGCGTCAAGACCAGGTTGCGCCCCTCATACTTCCCCTTCACTGAACCCTCGGTCGAAGTAGACGTAAGCTGCTTTGAATGCGGCGGCAAGGGCTGCAAACTGTGCAAGGGCACGGGCTGGATAGAAGTGCTCGGCGCGGGCATGGTAAACAGAGCCGTGCTTGAAAACTGCGGCATTGACCCCGACGAGTACACAGGCTTTGCGTTCGGCATGGGCATAGAGCGCATTGCAATGCTCAAATACGGCATAAACAACATGAAACTGCTGTTCGAGGGCGACGTACGCTTCTCCAAGCAGTTCAGGGAATAAGGAGGCACACGCATGAAAGCACCTTTAAGCTGGCTTAAAGATTATGTCGACATAGACGTCACCGCGCAAGAACTCGAAGAAAAATTATTTTCCTGCGGTTTCGAAGTTGAAGAACTCATTGATGTAGGCAAGGATATTTCGGGCGTTTACGTCGGCGAAGTTACCGAATGCGAACCCGTAGAGGGCACGCACCTGCACGTATGCAAAGTAGATTGCGGCGATAAGGGCACATTCCAGATATGCTGCGGCGCCGACAACGTAAAGGTCGGAATCAAGGCGCCCGTGGCTCTCGAAGGCGCTACCGTCTATGCCACGGCTAAGGACCACGTAACGGTCGAAGGCGTTGTCAAAATCAAAAAAGGCAAGCTGCGCGGCATAGAGTCGTTCGGCATGCTCTGCTCAGGAACAGAACTGGGCGTAAACGGCGACATGTTCGACGGCGGCGACTACAACGGCCTTCTGATTCTCCCCTCCTCCTGCAAAAACGGCGAGGACGTAAAGCCCATTCTCGGACTTGACGACTACATTTTCGATATTGCAGTAACGGCTAACAGACCTGACTGCCAGAGCATTCTCGGCATAGCGCGCGAAGTTGCGGCCGTACTCGGCAAAAAACTTAAAGAACCCGACTACTCCTATACGGAGTCAAAAGAGAGCAACAAAAAAGTTGAAGTGAGCGTAGAGGCTCCCGAACTCTGCCCCAGATACATCGCTCACTATGTAAAAGATATAAAGGCAGGACCCTCCCCCATATGGATGAGAAGACGCCTCGCTCTGTGCGGACTCCGCTCCATAAGCAACATTGTGGATATAACCAACTTTGTACTGCTTGAAATGGGTCAGCCGATGCACGCATTCGACCTCGACACCATAGAGGGCAGCAAAATTGTGGTAAGGCGCGCCCGCGACGGCGAAAAGATTGTTACCCTCGACGAAAAACAGTTCACTCTTACCCACGACAACCTCGTAATCTGCGACGGCGAAAAACCTGCCGCACTCGCAGGCATTATGGGCGGTCTCAATACCGAAATAAAGGATACTACCAAAGAAGTGCTGTTCGAAGCAGCCAAATTTGCCCGCGACAGCGTAAGAAAGACCTCCCGCTCGCTCGGACAGCAGTCCGATTCATCTGCGATATTTGAAAAAGGTACAAACGAATACACTACCGAACGCGCAATGAAAAGAGCTCTTCACCTCATTGAACAGCTCGGATGCGGCAAAGTTACGAATATATCCGCAGACGTAAAGACGGAGTACTCCGACACAAAGCAGAAATATCTGCTCGTTGACCCCGAAAAAATCAACGCGCTGCTCGGAATAAAAGTTCCCCTTGACGATATGAGGAGAATTCTTCTGTCGCTCGGCTTCGGCGTAGAAGAAAAGAACAACCTTTTAAACCTTGCACTCCCCCGCTACCGCGACGACATATTCGCTTATCCCGACATAGCTGAAGAAATAATAAGAATGTACGGCTACGACCATATCAACGGCACTTTCATGCCTACGGGTACGATAACAAACGGCGGATACAGCGAAAGCCAGCTTAAAGTCAAAAAGCTGAAAAATCTGCTCGTCTCCGAAGGGCTGTATGAGGTGTCAAACTATTCTTTCTGCTCCGAAAAGGACTACGATATGCTCCGCATACCTGCAGACGCACCCGAAAGAAAGTATATAAAAATTCTCAACCCCATAAGCGAAGAACTTTCGGTCATGAGAACAACCCTCGCCCCCTCAATGGTAAACACCATGCTCAGAAATTTAAAGCGCGGAAACTATGAGGGCGGAACGTTCGAAATTTCTAAGGTTTATATTGCAAAGTCACTCCCGCTTGATGACTTCCCCGCAGAAAAACTCCATGTATGCATAGGCATGTGGGGCTGCGCCGATTTCTTCGATTTAAAGGGCGTAATAGAAAATATTGCAGACACTTTGCACGAAAAGTTTGAGTACGTAAGCGGCGAAAAGACCTTCCTTCACCCCGGCATAACGGCTGACATTATCTGCGAAGGCGAAAAGATAGGCTATCTTGGCGCTGTTGACCCCGCAGTACTTGAAAATATTGCAGCTGAAAGGCCTATGTATATTGCAGAGCTTGATTATGAATTGCTGGAAAAACATTCAAAACCTTTCAGATACACACCTATGCCCAAATTTGCCGAAATAGAACGCGACCTTGCACTGCTTGCCGACTCTGAAGTAACCTGCGCACAGATAGAAAAGGAAATATTCAACGCTTGCAAGTATGTGACGGAAGTAAACCTTTTCGATGTATACGTAGGCAACCAGATTGAAAGCGGTAAAAAGAGTATGGCATTCAACCTCACCTTCACCCCCGCAGACGAGCCTTTAAGCAACGAGAAGATTGACAGCTTTGTAAAGAAAATACTCTCAAACCTCAAATTCAAGCTTAACGTAACGCTCAGATAAAACAGTGAAACAATCAAAAGATTAGCGTTTTAATTAAGACACTACTTCCCTTTCAGAAAGAGTCCGTTTAATGCTTAAAAAATTCTTCTTTTAAATGCTTGATAAATTTCAAAAAAATCAGGCACGCATAGAGTGCCTTACAAAGAAGAAAAACAATAAATTACGTGCATAACGGACTATAAAAAAGAAAGACGTCGTCTTGATTACCGTTATCGGCTCAATGCTAAAACTGAATTCAATATCATAAAAATATTTTAAAATGAAAATCGCGAGGGACTGTTTTAATCAGCCCCTCGCTTTCACTTTTAAAATGATATATCTACACTTTCATATAGTACTATGTCAGATATAATTTGGTAAAAAACCAGCTAAATCAGC
>ERZ1090862.132-NODE-132-length-31333-cov-107.199821_pt1 | contig 31333 bp, 44 predicted proteins | sample MGYA00478481_ERZ1090862 | MGnify/ENA primary metagenome ERZ1090862 (study PRJEB33644, sample SAMEA5815745) | chicken gut metagenome | biome: Chicken; feature: Gastrointestinal Tract; material: Caecum | place: Ireland | collected 2019-01-01 | study: A study of... | reverse complement strand
AGACCTCGGCATCCCCGCAGACCCTGGCATTCCCGGAGACCTCGGCGTCCCCGCAGACCTTGGCATTCCTGTAGACCCAGGCATTCCCGTAGACCTTGGCATCCCCGTAGACCTTGGCATTCCCGTAGACCTCGGCATCCCCGGAGACCTCGGCATCCCCGTAGACCTCGGCATTCCCGTAGACCCAGGCATTACCGTCATGACTCAGATTTTCTTCTTTTTCTACAAAACCTCCGAGTTCTCCCTCTTTTACATTTCCAAATTCTACCAGTGCCTTAATCCTAAATAATTTCTTTCCAAAAATATTTACGATGCTCTCACTTGTCAATTCAAATTTCTTCATTTTTTTCCTCCTTATTTTTCTTCTAGAGCCAAAACCAATCCTCCACTTAACACCGTAGCTCCGATCACGACTGCTGCCAGCGTCTTTATTGTGCTTACGTCAAAAATACCAGATAGTACCGCCAACGCTGTTAATGACCCGATCAGTAATATATTTTTAATCATTTCTATCACCCCCTCATGCATTTTAGGATTTCTTCGTCGGTAAAATTCAATTTTTTAAAAATCGTTACCAACTCGGAATATTTAAAACTCATGTTAACTAGCTTTGCAGATATGGCTCTCTGTCCTATTCCAAATGCCTCACCTAATTCTTTTTGCGTGATGTTGCCACGCATTTTATTTCGGATGAGGTTTTCAGTGTCCTTGGACATATACTCTTCTTTTTTTTGGTGGATACGTGGCAATTTATCGCCTCCTTATGATTCTTCTTTATTGATTTTCTCGTTTTCTTTTTCTTTTTTGCTTGCCATAGCTTCTGCGTATCCAAGAAAATATCCCTTATCTCTCTCGCTCATTTTTGGCAACGCCTCAGCAACTGTTTTGATGATATTTTTTTCTTTTTCACTCACTGCTCTAATCACCTTCTTTCTATGGTATAATCCTCCCAGAAGGGAGGTGAGATAATGGCTGAGTTTCCAAATTCTGAAATTGAAGCACTGGCACTGCTTTATGTTCAGAATCAAGACTTGTCAGGACTTACGCCTGAAGAAATTTACGACAAGTACCGTGATGCATATAAGCGCATTCACGACCACAAACAAAAACCTGTTCTTAATCGTGTCAAGGGGTCTATTTAACCTGTCGTAAATCTCGCATATAGAGCTGGACATAACGTCTGGCTCTATATTTTCGTAATTGTGAGCCAATACCTCCATGTAGTTATGGAGTATTTCTTTTTCTCTCTTTCTTTTCGTTTCTCTCACCTCCCGTTTGTTTTGAAATGTATATGTACAACCTCTTTTTACACTGTACTTCCAAGAAATTTATTAATGAAGTATTGCTGACCTTTACCTGTCACCTTAGTAGTCCTATTAATTCTGACAGAGCCATCTGGATTATTAACTGTGGACTCCTTCACTTCAAAAAGTCCCATTTCCATAGATTTCTGAGTCGGCATGTTCCGGTCAACACCATTTCTTTTAATCAAATACCCATTTTCTCGCATCCAGTTGAACAGGCGTTTCTGTCCTGTCTCCACGCCGTTCTGCTTGAGGAGCTTCGCAAGGTCTCCGATCAGGATAGTTGTATGACTTGTTGATACTGCATCGGCAAAAATTTCCTTTGGTTTCATGCGTTCTATAATTTTACTTTGGTCAGCAATCATTTGCTGTGCAGCTTTTAAACCCCTGGCCATAACAAGCTCCGGTGTGTTCCAAGCCTTTTCAATATCTATCAAATACTGGCGGCACTGCTTCCCTTTACCCGTTCTGCTCATAAGGCAGATATGTTTTGCCATATCAACGGATAATTTGTAATCTTGTAGCTCTCTGTGTGCTCCATTATTTACAACCGTACCTGTAAGTACACTTGTAAAATCCTCTCCTTCAACAAAGCCCTGACTGTTTGTTTCAAACCATGCACTAAAACGTTTCTCAATTGCCAGTGCCTTATGAAGTTCTCTTGCCGATACAGTCGGCTGTTCTGTCTCATAATTAATTTTTATTAATTCGTTCATGCACCCTCCTTTTTTGACTTCATTATTTGAAAATATTTTCATATTATGATAAAATTCTTTCATAAACCCATAATGGGCAACGAAAGGAGTTGGTCGCCTTGACCGAGTTTTTGAAATTGCCCTGCTCCCATATATAAGGTAGTCTTATATTCTGTCAGCTAATGGGCTAACTAATCTTTTTTGATTAGGTAATGCAGAACTAAAACTGCATAAGTGACGGAGTATTCCATAGAAGTGCTTGGCGCCATCAGGTACGATAGAGCGTGTATGTGAATAGCTTGGATTCACAAGAATACGAGCCGGGCACTTAAGCGTGATATCTGCAAAATACATAGGGTGAACAAATTTAGACAAAAGCTGTAGGGAATGGCGCTCCTTACAGTTTTTTGTTTATACCACCTCCTTGTGATCTGCTCCTGAGCAACCTTCTAGCAGATAATCTGTGGATACCTTAAATAATTGACTCATTTTTATTAGAGCGGAGCTCGGTAAATCGGTATCGCAATTTATCCAGTTGTAATATGTTTTTACGCTAATACCGAGTTTTGATGCCAGCGATTCCTTTGTGTATCCATACCTAGCTCTTTCAGCTTCGATGTTCCTGAGCATTATCAATCTCCTTTCTGCTCATTTTGAGCTTTTATGATTATAATATAAACCCATAACGGGCACTTGTCAATACTTTTATTATATTTTTTTGCCCGTTTTGAGCACTTTATTATTGACTAACTGTATTTTTTTACATATAATCTTCTCATAAGGAGGTGATAACTTTGACGTTTGGTGAACGATTAACTCAACTTAGAAAAGAACATGGGTATGCTACAAGAAATGAGTTTGCCGAAAAACTCGGAATCCCTAATACAACTCTTAGAAATTATGAAACAAACGCAAGAGAACCAGGACACTCTTTTTTAAAACAGATTTCTGAACTATTTAATGTTTCAGTAGATTATCTATTATGTTTAACAGACGATAAGGAAGTTTTAAAGTCTTTCCGTTTACGCGAATCCGAACAATGTATGATTAAAAAATACCGCCTCCTTGACGATCACGGTAGAAAAATGGTAGATTTCACCCTCGAAGAAGAATATGAACGTTCAAAGGCTTTGTCTGAACCTCGTATAGAATTGCAAGCCGCCCACGAGCGTACCGATATAGAAGTTACCGAGGAAATGAAACAGCATGACGATAATATTATGAAAGACGATTCTGGATGGGAGTGATATTTTGACAAAATATGAAACCCTTCTTGATGAAGCACACAAGAAAAAATTAAAAGTAAAAGAATACCCATTGCAAGGAAATGATGGAAGAATATATAATAATAGAATTGCGATCCGATCAGATATTGAAACAGAGAAAGAAAAGGCTTGCGTGCTTGCAGAAGAACTTGGACATTACTGTACTACTACAGGAAATATCTTAGATCAATCCAAAGATATGAATCGGAAACAGGAATATCGTGCAAGACTGTGGAGTTACAATCATATGGTTGGACTTAGGGGAATTATAAGAGCTTATGACAATGGATGCTCTGATATACACGAAATGGCTGCTTACTTAGATGTGACTGAAGAATATCTAGAAGCAGCTATTTCTTGCTATAAAAGCAAGTATGGTATTTGTAAAATAGTTGACAATTATTTTATATATTTTATACCTCATTTTAAAGTTGGGAAAATTATCAATTAGGTTAATTCGCTTATGCGTTTTAATAATAAAAATGAAAGGGTTTGAGAAAAATGAAAAAGAAATTAGTAACATTATTATTAGCCGGAGTTATTGCAATTTCCGCAACAGCTTGCGGAGGGAGCGAAGAACCTGCTACGGAAGAGACTACTGCGGATAGCGCAGAAGAGGCCGAAGCTGAAGAAGAAGTGACTTATCAAAGCATATTAGATGATTATACAAAGCAAATCCAGGATGCTACACCAGGTTTGGTGGAAGAGTATAATACGGAATCTGCCGAAATATCCAATGATCTTAACGCACTCGCCGAATTGTCTAACAGCAAAATCGAAGAACTTGCGGATATTTCGAACGCAGGGATTGAAGAAATGGCAGAATTAATGACTAAGAACGGTGATGAATATGATACATACGAAGAATGGGCTGGAAAGTTGCAGGATGTTTATAGTGATTACGCATCCCAGATCACAGATGCTTATACTTCATCTGCCTCTGGAATGAGTACAGAAGATATAATGAATTCGCTTGATTCTTTGCAGCAGCAATAGTCATTGACTAAATCCTTGACTAAACCACCACTTTGTTGACTAAAAACCGCCCCAGTGCTACCAACACTAGAGCGGTCACGCACTATATCCTGGGTGGATACAGTAATACTTTGGTCGGTAATATTGTATCATCTCCCGGGACATGAATCAACCAGAACATATGTTTAGGAGATGAAGAATATGAAAATCGAGAAACTAAAATCCGGATCATATCGCATCCGAAAGATGTACAAGGGCGTAACTTACTCTGTGGTGACGGACTATAAGCCTACACAGCGAGAAGCAATTAAGCTTATGGATCAGGAGATGGATAAAACTCAAAACAAAAAAATCCGTATGAGTTTTGAGGAAGCTTCCAGTCGATATATTGAATCCCGAAGCAATGTAATCAGCCCATCTACAATCAGAGGTTATCAAAGCATCGTCAGAAACCTATCAGATAAGTTTAAGCGGCTTATAATAACCGATATTACAAATCTTGATGTGCAAACAGAAATCAACACCTACAGCGCCACGCACAGTCCTAAAACAACAAGCAACGCATGTGGATACATAACTGCTGTTCTAGGGATGTACTGTCCAAATCTAATACTTAAAATCAAATTACCTCAAAAAATCAAAAAAGATCCATATATCCCAACAGATAACGATATTAAAAAGATCCTTGATGCTGCTTATGGGACGCAATATTACATCCCTTTAATCCTTGCTACATTTGGATTAAGACGGTCTGAGATCTGCGCATTAACTATTGATGATCTGGACGGTAACATATTAACAATCAACAAAGCAAAAATATCTGACGAGCATGGAGAATGGCACATCAAAACCACAAAAACACCCGAAAGTACACGCAAACTTTATATACCTGATTCTATAGCCGATCAAATACGTGACCAAGGGTATATATACAATGGACACCCAAATAGCATCATATGTTTTCTGTCACGTACCGAAAAAGCTCTTGGTATGAAGCATTTTAGCTTACACAAATTCCGTCACTATTACGCATCTACTGCCAGCAGTCTAGGTGTACCTGACGCTTACATCATGCAGGCAGGTGGGTGGAAGACAGATCATGTGCTCAAGTCAGTATACCGACACGCACAAGAGGGACGAACGGAAGAGATGCAGCAATGCACGGCACGATATTTACAAAACGTGATATTATAATTTTGTCACAAATTTTGTCACGGATTTTAAAACTCCTTATAAATACTGCGTTTTTGGCACGTTTTTTTACGGGTTCGATTCCCGTCATCTGCTTATGCGTATTTATGAGGCTGATGCTTAAAATCCCTTGTAAATACGCTATTTTTTTACCTTTTGATAGAATTTATGTTTCTGCATAGATTACATAATTCTACGATTTTTTGTCACAGAATTTGTCACAGATTTTGTCACGGAGATGATACAATATTTTCACGACGCTATAAAACAAAACCACCCCTGAGCAATAAGCCCAGGGGTAATTTTTTAAATAGCAATCAAATCTTTCCAGGTGTTATTACCGCAGATCCCATCTACTTCCAGTACGCCTTTTCTGGATTTTTGGTAAGCTTTGAGAGCATATTGGACATTATCTCCAAATGATCGGTCAAGTTCTAACTCTTTTCCATCTTTGCCTTTAAAACCTCTGGCTCTGAGGATTTCCTGCAGCAATAATACAGATGTTCCCGTGCTTCCTTTCTGCACGATTTCCGGATTAAACATGTAACCACTCCTTCCAGGTGTTGTAGATGTGTTTTGTGATGCATTTCCGTTCTTATTCATCCATTCTATGGCAATATTCCAATCCATGCGGCAAAATTTTGTTCCGGGAAGTGTACTGTTAAGATAGGATTTTGCGCATACTCCTCCTCCATTTGCTACTACCCCAGATGCTCCAGAGGTGTTTCCCTCAATTGTTTCAAATCGATCTCCTACTACTTTTGTAACAATTCCGGTATGTGTAAAAGTTCCGCCACGGTAAAAGATCACGATGTCTCCCACCTCTGGATTCGCATATCTTGTAAACAAATTTCCTAACGTTGGGCAATACACATACGGCCAGTGTTTTAACAACGCTACTGCCGTCACCTGGTCAAAAGCCTTCATGAGTACCCATGATACAAAGTCAGCGCACCATGGTTGTCCTTGGTATGACGGATATGTATCACGCCAGTATTTTGTATAATTTCCGCTGCCGGAATTGGCCGTCTTACTGTCAAGCTGGCTGTTTGATGCTTTCTCAAGATACCCGATCTCAGCTTTTGCAATATCAATGACTCGATTGATTGCGTCGGATTTTGTATATGACACGCTATCACTCTCCTCTTTGTAGTCCTTATAAAATACATCCCGATCGACATATCCATCGATTCCCGGGATTTTTGCTTTGCTGCTATATTGCCACCCTACACCAAAATCGGGCCGGAGCCGCTCCTGCAGCCAGCCGTCATCATTGGCCGGATACCGGGCGACCCAGATATCATATTTGCCGACGTCTGGAAGCACATTTTCGATCCAGTCCAGATTGCTGTAAATTCCAAATTTATACCCCGCAGCCGTCACGACCGACCAGAAGGTCTTAATCATTGTGTCCAAAGTCGACTTCGACAAATTCCGCTGATCTTTATGTTCCAAATCTAAAAAAATTGGGAATTGTAATTTCCTTCCATCCAGGACTTCAATCACCCGGTCGGCTTCTTTTTTAATCTCCGATACCGACATAGCATAGCTATATTTATATACACCAACGGGGATATTATTGTTAACACATCCTTCGTAATTTCTTTCAAATGTGCTGTCGATCACATTCCCCTTCTCGGTAATTCTTAAAATTGCAAAACCCATTCCGTAGTCTGCTACTGTTTTCCAATCAATATTGCCTTGATAAGCAGACACATCAATTCCTTTGATTTCCATCCGATCACCTCCTGTTCTTTAGCATTTCTTCGTATGGGCTTACATCAGACTCGCATTTTTCCAGCTTTTCGATGTCATGATCCCATTCGATGGCGATAGAGTTTCCACCAAGTGCTTTATACACGCCAAAAATATCTTTCCAGTTTTGATATTGACTGTAACTGATCTTTCCCTGGATCATATACTCTCCATGATATCTTTGTAGCATATAGCGGAGGATCATCATAATTCCTTCTGACAATGCCTCCTGCCTCTCTTCTCGGTGAGTATCTTTTTTTCTCTGATTTTTTAGCATTACTCCTACCCACCCCACCAAAGCTGTAGCAATGATGGGGAGTAGGGTGTAATAAGTCTGTAATAAGACTTCCATATTATTCCTCCGTGGTACTTGAACTATCAGTCTTTTCTACAAATTTTGTAAACGCCTGATGCAATCCGGTGGAAGCCAGCCCCATTAAAGCACCATATACTACAGACTCTATGGATGCTCCACTCACAAAAAAATTGAGGATTGCTCCCAGTACTGCAAGGATTGTAGGTATGTACTTATTGGGGATCATCGTAAAAGTCTTTTTGATGAGATACCCCACAATCAGGCACGCTACCACTACTACGACTACAAAATATTCTGATAATGCACTAAAATCCATAATAATTACCTCCGTTATTCTACTGTTTCCCACGCCTGCGCATACTCGGAAGGACTGAAATTCGTATCCTGCACGCACTTATATGTAAATCCATCCTCCCAGATCATATACTCCCCGGCCTTATACATATCATGTGCCCCAGTCGGTGCTTCCCACGGAAGAGCATACTCTTTCTTCCGGCTGTGCCACGGCTTCCAGAGTGTCGGCGTGTCGATCGTCCAGTCCGGCTGCACTGTGCCGTCATAGGCGATCATGCACTCTTTCGGGCTTCCGGTCTCCGGGTGCCTGGCAATCTCGCCGACTGCGTGGTATTTTTCCTGCACGTAGACCGGGAATAGTCCTTTGCAGGCAATAGCGTCCGTCTTATCGTCCATCTGTGCTACTTCTTCCTGAAGCTTTGTCCGGGCGTAGCGGATCACGCTCTCCAGTGCGTCCATCATACTGTCAGCCCCCTTTCAATCGCCGCTTTCAGCTTTTCAATTTCTTCCAGTGTCTGGATTCCAGGGTCTGATGCTTCCGGCTGATAGGTATAGTCCAGATAGTCCCCCGGATGGGCCTGTATATCTTCCAGCGGCAGTGCATCCGCCGGAGCTATGATCTCGTTATAATCATATTCGTAATATGTTTCCGTGGTCTGGCCATCTCCCATATCCGGATAGGTCTCCTGCCCCTGGGTTTCATTTTGACAGATGTATACATAAGCCGTGCCATCTTTCTGGATGATTTTAACCGGCAGTTGCGGCTGTGAGAATCTTGCTTTCATGTTTTATCAGCTCCTTACTTTTTTGTAATATTTCCCTACGGGAAATTCACCCCGTAGGCCATTTTAATCGCAGGCGAGGCAGCTCCAGTCCCCGTACGAAAGCGCGACGCTCAGGGCCAAGCAGCCCACCCCGGCATTCGAATCGCGCCCGAGATAGCCACCCTGCAAATACTCACGCAGCGTATCTAACCCCGATCCTCCTGCATAATATCGATCACATACGCCTTGCGTTGAGCCACTTCCTTCCGCAGATGGCCACCATGCAGCGGTATTTTCGTCAAGGGAAAGATCTCCGATATACCAGTCCGCTGCGGTGCCGGTTGCGCCATTTGGAATCGTACCTGCATTTTTATAAGTAGATAAAATCGTTTCTTGATTATCTGAATGTGCAGTTCCTTTTTCGGCTGTGTATACCGTCCGCGACCCATCCGCATTTAGATACGCCACCGTGTCGCTTGCGACAATATATCCACCCACGAGGTACTCCCGTCCTTGGACGCGATATGGGTGCTTCGAATCCGTATTGCTCACCGGTGATCCGTCATGATGACCAAGGACGCTATCTGTCAGGCCTGCTACAGCGTGCATGGATGACAAAATAATCGGAGCAGAAAATGTATCGTCGTAAACATGCGGCATTGTGTTAAATGCAGATTCTTCTGGAATATCAAGATAAATCGCCGTGTTCTCACCATCCGGAAGCGCTTCTTTTCGCAAAACTTTCACATCGTCTGCGTATTCATGAATCGTTGCCTGTCCACGGTCATTATTTGCAGTTCCGCTATTGTTCCCGCCATATCCGACCGAAACACACGTTCCGATCGGTATGTTTGCCGCTTGCGCGTTTGTGACGGGGAAATAGGTGTGATTTTCTGCGCTTTGAATAGATGCTTCATACTGAATATTCCAATTCGTAACGCCCGCAAAAAGTGACTGCGAATTTTTCGTTGCTCCCTTGATCGCGTTGAAAATGAATTGGAAGGTATTTCGGCACGCTCCTGCGCCCCAATATCCGTCTCCTTTTTCCTGATAATCAGTAATCATACTGTTATGTGACTGTTTTCTAGCGGGCTTAAGATTCGGCTGAGACCTTAAAAGTCCGTCTGATGCTTCACCGGACACGTAAGCCGATCCGATACACCAGGGCAATACAGTTCCGTCTGCTTTTACTGATTCGCACCACGGCACAAGACCTAATTCCGGATGTGGCATATCAGATATTGTAATCAGGTCATATTCGGCGTTGGATGTATCCCACGACCACCAGAAGCTCATCTGCATGGCACCAACGTCCACCGCCCCGGTAGTCTCGTATCCTTCTGATCCTTCAATCGCAACTGGCCGGGCGGTTCCGTCAGCGTCCCGGATATAATTGCAGTGTACCCATTCAAAGAGCGGGTGCTGGCCATTCAGGTAATCATCCTGTCCTTCTTCTGTGTCTGTTGATGGCTCAAATACAAGTCCTTCGTTGTCCAGTTGCTTGACCCCGGTTGATGTGGGATTGGTAGCAAATTTCCACAGTTTTGTCTGATAGACCTTGCCGGTACGCCTCATGGCGTAGTAATTCTCTATGGATTTTTCTAGCAGCGCCTGTTCATCCAGCGGAGACGATACCGGCGTTACGTTTCCATCGCTACCGATCCCTAGCACCTTGCCGGCGTTTTCTGTCCCCTGATCTGTTCTTACCGCTCCGATATCTCGCAGAGGATATTCCCCTTGCGGTGTCTGTATGTATGCCGCATAATCGTTTTCAATTACTGCCATATTTAACCTCCTGTACTAAAAGTAATTACATGGTTCTCAACTTTTGGTAGCTCCGATATATTTTCAATCGCTGTCTGTTCCGCTGCCTGTACCGCTTGTACCGCCTGCGCTGATGTATTTTGCACCATCTGCATCAACTGAGCAATCACATCCGACTGCTCTTCTGTCGGCTCCGGTGTGTCTACTTCCAGCCCCTGTAACACCTGTGCCTGTGCAAGAGTCGTATTCCATTCATTTGTGATGGTCGCATTGTCATTGACTTTGACTGCGCAGACAATAAACTGGACGCTTCCCCGGTATGCTGTGACTTTCCTTGATAGGAGCCACGAAAAAGTTATGTTATCGCCATCTACGGAAACATCATCTACAATATACTGGTCTTTCTGTGATCTCGCATTTTGGTAATTAATCCTTATCTGGAGCTGTGACAGGTCGATATTGTCACCGACAATCTTCGGACACTGGAATTCCAGACGCTCTACTTTCTCATCAGATTCGACGCCCAGAAGCCGATAGGTGGTCGGTATGGAGATAGTCCTTGTTTCGGGATCAATGATGCATTTTCCGTCTTGCGCAGAATAGGGATCCACAGAATTATAATTTTGCAGTAATAGTTCTTCTGCTGTCATATCATCCCTCCTGTCTTACCGTAACCTTTGTGGTGGTTATCATACTTTTATTTCGATCCATGCCGGTAAGCGACACTTTAAATTGCTCCCAAGTTAAAACGTCATCAGGGATCATACATGCGTTTCCCTTTAAGATTACTGGGTATTCCTTACCAAGCTTCCAAAATGATGCCGCAATCACCCGTCCATTCCACTCAGGCGAGAGCAGGAAATGTGCCATTAGATAATTTTTACTGCCTCTGGCAATCCCCGAAAAATCGCAGGAGGGGTCTTTGGTAAGCTGCTGACCGTTGGCAATAAATTTAAGGATTCTCATTGTTGTTGCCTCCGACAAGACTGATTATATGGTTACTGACGGATAATTCTCCCGCGCTTACGGGATTCTCTTCCAGGTACTGATCCACGGCGGCCTGGATTTGTTCTGGGGTGACGGTGCCGCCTTGACCAGATTTTGCCGCTAATGCAGCTACTAAAACAGGATCTACGTCTGTATGATATCTCATGACCAATCACCCCATTCCCCGTTATTGTCAACCATAGCCAAATTAAAAGACGGAGTGACTGCGATAGATCCAGGAAGAAAGGTCTGATCGTCTCCCATATCTTTCACATCCTTCCCTGTCTCTGGGAGCGTATCTGATGTATTATCAGCTAAGATAACGCATCGAATAGCTTCGCCGTCCACGTTTTTGGTAGTTGCGTTTTTAGTTTGTTGAATTGAAAGTAATTGAAACATTGTATTACCTCCTTTACTTTGATATCAACGATTTGAGATCTTCTATAGATTTTTTCAAATCATCGATTTCTTTAGATTGCTTCTTAATTAGTTGCATCATTAACGGGATCATGGTTCTATAATTCCAGTCTTCTACCTCGCCCTTGTCGTTATATTGGGCTAAAACAGGATAAATTTCTTCTATCTCTTCTGCATAAAATCCTGGGATTTCCTTCCCTTTCATCGGATCGTTTTCATTCAGATAATTTTCTTTGTATTTAAACCACACCACCCTGGCATTTAAGAGTTTTTCTGCTTCTTCATCTGTCAAATCTCTGACATGATCTTTATATTTTTTAGATGATGATGCTAAATACGCTAATGTTTGTCCGTCTTTCGCAAAAACGATGTGCCCTCCAGACGTTACGTGAGAAAGGTTATACATTTTTGATGCAACCCAAAATTGAGCTTGTTCATAAAACCTCACATCAGAATCAAAAGACGCCGCAGATTCAAAAACCGTTCCTGAAAGGAGATAAATAGATCCTCTGCTTGAAATATCAACCCTGTTATTTCCATATATTTTTAATCCATCACCCTGCTCCGTGTTAATAGTTGCGCATCCTCTTCCGTTAACGTAAAAACTCATTGAAGTATTGGAATAAGAATGTGTAAAATCAACGGCTGCATCGTTAATCTCTCCAAATGTAACTCCGCTTGTCGTCCATTCACCAACTTCAACTCCGTCTGGGGATTCAATTCTTATTTCTCCGTAATCAACTCCGGGTTTTCTTCCGAGTCGTATAGTTCCGCCTGTTAACCTATCAGCAGACATTGAGCCTGATTTTATCAAATCAGCAGAAATCGATCCGCCTCGAATTAAATCAGCAGATATATGCCCTCCTTTGATATAATCAGCAGACAGTGTTCCGGCTTTCGCATAAGACAGATTAATGTACAGCTTTCCGTCTTGCATAAATATTCCCTGAGTCTCGCCATTATTGGTTAAAATATTAAATATCTCTTCCTGAGTGAGGTTATCTGTATCCCTCACAATCGTCACTGTCTGTACATCAAGAGCAGAATCTGTGTCATTTAATACGCACATTGTAATTCGTACTGCTTTGATCTTTTCCCCCTGTATCGTATATCCGTACTGCGAAAAATTGTACTCACCAGTTTTAGTAAAACTAGTTCCATCTTCGCTCTCTTCAAATACTAAAGTACCATTATAGACGCTTCTTTCAGCCGAATCACCGTCTCTGTAAAATGATCCTACGCTTATTCCGCTTGGGTTATAAGTTCCATCCGCTGACTGACTTACTACTATCGGATTCACAACCAAAAAATATGTTCTTCCAGGGGCTCCCTGCGAACCTTGCTTAATTTTTGCTATATTAAACTGTTTGGTCATAGCAAGGCCGGAATAAGTCACCGTAAAAGATACATTTCCGGTATCAGTTGTCATTCCCGTTACCGTATATCTATGATTTTCCACATCCCAGTTTCCAATTACACCCGAAGATGGATTAACTGTATATGTAACGACTTCACTTTCTGTGATATCAGTTGTACCGATATATACTTTAACGTCTGTATAGCATTCAGCATAATCTCCATTGCCGCCTTCTGAGTTGGTGGGCACTCCTGCAAACTCGTTTGTAAGCTGCACGGTAAGTGTCCTGATTTGAGCTATCTTATTGTCGATTTCTCCTTCGATATAATCTTGCGCTGTTTGGTCATCAATTTGAAAAGCATCAGCAGAAAGCCTAAACTCGCCTGTATCAAGGTTCCAGTAATTTCTACCGGTTTTATCTGATAAGATTCCGGTAATGATTGTATTGGCGACAATGCCTTGCGCAGTAATCGCTGTCGTCCAATCCCAATCCCTTCCGTCAGGTGTTCTCTGCGATGCAATTTGTAATCCTTGGGTGCCCCAGCACATTGCGCCGTATAAAGACGAGTCTTCGTCGGTGTCTTCCACTAAGAACGCCCTTCCTTCTACTTTTTCAGCAGCGTTGGACTGTATGCGTAATTGAGTCCAGATGCCGTTTAGGATCCCCTGGATTTTTTCTGCCATTAGTGATCCATCGGGCCTTACTACTGCATCAATTTTATTAACATTGGATGTCACACCATCAAAATACCCAGGCTCAAAATCTCCAATCACAACCGAGCTCACTTTTTTGCCAATTGAATCATATTCTAATTCTTTGACTCTTGCATCTGTAACAATATCAAGATGATTATTTATGCAATGGATCGTATCCCCTAATGACACGTTTTCTAATATTGCGAAGTCCTTGTATTGTTCTGTATTTTGGAGTAACACCATATCTGCTGAAATGGTTACTTTCGGTTTGTCAATACCATTATCAAATTGTTGTTGACAGGCAAGAGTAAGCTGAGAATCTAACTCCGATTGCGAATTACAGATAATTGATCCATTATCCTCATCGCCTTCCTGTGCATCCGCAGCCATTTTGATATTTTCGAATGTGATCGTCGCACTTTTAATTGTCGGATAATTGTTGATTAATGGGCTGTCAACATAGCCATTATTAGACATCATTACGCCATTATACCCTTTGGGATAGATTCTCGTCACGACATCCCTGGTGTCAACCTCTTCAGACATCCCGTTTGTAGGTATATTTTTTCCGTACCTCAGCTCTACTCCGTAATCTCCACCAGCCTCAGTATTGACAATCACCGTGTAATTATTAAAAAGGATTTCTCCTCCCCACCGATTGATAAAGCTTTGCTGGATATCTCCATTGAGAGCTTCCATAAAATTTACGTTTTGATAATACGCCGTGGCCGCTTTAGAGATGTTTGAACTTCCGGAATACTTACTATTCGGAGACAACATTAGGTTTAGTGCAGTTTGCCCGGAATCACCTGTAGGTCTAATATCATCCAGCCAACAGTCCCCCATAGAATCATAAAAAATAGGCTCCATCTCAGCAACAACACCGCTGTCTGATTTGGTAGCCTTTTTTATTCTAAATAATTGGTCGTCCGGAAGAAATGACGGCATTTTTATAACAGCCTCTTCCTGTATATATTTCCATCGCCCCTCATCGTCAATAGGATGTGATAATTCTGCCGACCATGCTCCATTTAAAATCACATGTATATTTGCCATTGTGGGAAGTAATGTAATGTCTCCATTTTGCGTATAATCTGTGTTTTCTGGGTTGTATAGCTGTATCATTACAGGCACCTCCATCTTGGCGTAATTTTTGCTGTAAATCCGCTGCTAATCGCTACTGTATTTACACCGCTTTGCAGCCACAAATCCTCATAATCACCAGTAACAAACGTACTCATATTTTGATTGTTCTTGTAGGAAATCATAAGATCGGAATCGATATACATAGAGCCGCTTACATTCGCTTCGAATTCTTTTCCGTTTATCGTGATCGTACATACACCTGTCCCCGAAATGTAGTAAAGCGGATGAGATACATCATAATTATTTGTGATTGACTGAGACGGCAAATTGATCTGCGTATTTCCAGATGTTAAATAAGTGTATGGATTGCAAACAAATTGAGCGGTGAAACTTCCTATTCTTGTCGACGATCGCTCTGAATCAGAAATTCTCACATAATAAACGTCATAAAAATATCCTGGATCATCGGAAAAACTAAGTTTTCCTTTTCCTGTAAGCCATTTCTTGGCGTTTCTAAAAGTTTGCGCCCAGCTATTAGGTTTTGACATAAAATTAAATTCTACATCAATTGTTATAGGTTTATAGCTATTATCGCTAGTAACTAATTCGCCATCTCTACCAGGTATTGTAGTTTCAGTAATATTTCGCTCTGGAGCGGGAATGCTTGGACGGCGAACCGGAACAATATTATATTCAAAACTACTTATATCGTTAAATAATACTTCATACATTCTTAATTCGCCCTCCCTTCGCCGCCATGCTGTTGATCTGTTTAGATGTAATATATCTTGTCGCTGCCTCACCAATCACTTTATCGTAAAGCATCACTTTACTTCCTTCGATGACAATTGTTCCTCCATATCCCGTTGTTGCGTTATTAACGATATTTTGCACAGGGCCGTCCATAGTACCACTAATTGCATTAGATACACTAGCAGCGGCTCTTTGCACTTTATCAATATTGTTTCTAATTCCATCAGCTAATCCCTGCATAAAATCGGGCATCCAAGTTTCGTAATCCTTTAGTGGTCCTTTGTCTGGCCTTGAAAAATGAAGGAAGTCTCTTATAGAATCAGCCACATCTGCAACGCAATCAAGAATATAATTAACTCCGGACATAATTCCATCCGCAAGGCCATTAATAAAATCCTTGCCCCACTGAATTGCCTTAGACGGAAGAGATTTGATAAAGTTAATCGCTTTATCAAACCCGCTCTTTACAGCCGTATACACCTTACTAACACTGTTCTTAATGCCGGAAACCATGTTGTTAAATATGTTCACAGCCTTTTCTTTAATGCTCGTTACGATATTAGATACCGTATCCTTGATCGAATTCCAGATATCCGAGAACGTCTGTTTTATATTCGACAGAATACTCGAAACCGTAAATTTTATCGCATTCCATACAGCCGTTACTGTCATCTTAGCCTTTTCTACGGCATTAGATATTGTTGTAGTGATCGCATTCCAGATATTTGAGAACGTCTGTTTTATATTCGACAGAATACTCGAAACCGTAAATTTTATCGCATTCCATACAGCCGTTACTGTCATCTTAGCCTTTTCTACGGCATTAGATATTGTTGTAGTGATCGCATTCCAGATATTTGAGAAAAAGTCTTTTATCGAGTTAAACACATTCGAGGCGGTATCTTTGATCGTGTTCCAGATTTCGGACAATTTCGTCTTAATCTTTTCCCATACTTCTCCAATCCATTCGGTGATACTTCCCCAATTCTGTATTACGACAATGATCGTTGTAATTGCCGCTGCTACCCCGGCTATTACGCCGATAAGCGGACCCAAAACAGCGGCTCCGAACGTTCCTACTACCGTTACGATTGCCGTTATGATCGGAGCAAGTGTTGTCAGCAAGGCTACAATCCCAGCTAGAACACCTATAAAAGTTTGCACGGGTCCCGGAAGATTTAAGAAGCCGTCTATCAGCTTTGTTATAAAATCAATAAACGGCGGCAAGATCTCGGTTGCAAGATTCGCAAGCTTTTCTCCGAGCGGTGCGAGCGCTACGAGCAACTCATTTATTGCCCCTTGAAGTTTCTGCATAGGAGTGGTCGTGTCCTCGCTCATCTGCTGAGCCGAGCCAGAAACGTTGTTGTAAGCATCTCCAAGCGTCGTGAGAGAGGTTACAACTCCCATGTTAGCATCTTCACCCATCGTTCCGAACGCTGTACTTGCCATCGTCAGCTGTTCCTGCTGGTTTGTGCAGTTTGCAATGTCAGAAACGATAGAATTAATCACGTCTTTCTGCGTGGCTCCGCCCTCTTGCCATGCCTTGAAAGTGTTCTGCGTCTCCGTGCTGAATTGACCGATTGCATCCGCAATAGTTCCATCAGAAAGACGCGTTGTCACCTCGTTTATAGATTCGTTTACCTTATCAAGGTTATAGGCGCCGCCCTCTAACCCGTTTTGCAAAAGCTGAAAGTATTCCTGTGCTGAATAGCCAGCCTGCGAGAACTTTCCAGAGTATTCAGAGAGATTGTCTCCGAGTTCCTGCGTCTTATCTAACCCATTCTGCGATCCGGTTACGATGTAGTCCATCGCTGTCTGAGCATCAAGTCCGAAGTTTACCATCAGAGCATTTACGCCACGCATAGTTTCGCTCATGTCAGATCCGAACACTTGCTCCATTGTGATTGCCTGAGTCGTGATCGTTTCAAGCTGAGACGGATCTAGATCTTTTAAGTTGTTGTTCACATAGATCACAGCGTCTCCGACTTCCTGCAAACTGTCAGTTACTCCAGTCTTAAACACGTTCTCTACAACCGCACCCATCTGCTCCGCAGAATCTCCGGTTAAACCAAAATAAGCATTTACCCGATTTATCGTTCCCTCCAAATCTGCAAATGCATCGTAGCTTTTTTGTCCGGCCTCAATGATCTTGTCTCCTACTCCGGACAAAGCTTCTGCCGCATCCATCATGTTCCCGGCATCAAGCTTTTTATTTGTCTCTTCAAGACCGTTAGCCGCTTGCTTGGACGCGTTATCTAATTCGCTGTATCCGGTAGCTGCATCTCGCGCTCCTGCCGCGATTTCAGCAAGCATAGCACTATTGTTGTTCATAGTCCTGTCAAGCTTGTTCATGTAGCTTTGCGTCTCATTTATCGAGACGCTGAGTTTTGATACTGTATCGGCTTGCTTGTTAAATGCAGTCTCTGCTTTCGCCGCTTCTGCGGACATCTCTCCGTTCTCGGTTTTCGCTTTCTGATACGCCTGCGCCAATTCGTTCAGCTTCTGTACTTGCTTATCGTACTGCCCTTGTAACAGGTTCATCTTCTGCCGTTGCAGATCCAGTTCCTTTTGCAGATTCTTATTCTTTGCAATTAGAGCATCTTGTGAATTAGCATTGTCGGCAAACTCGCTCGATAGAGCTTTCATTTCAGATCCGCATTCACGGAGAGCGTTATTAATTTTTTTGATCTGATTATTAAATTCTGATTCGCCCTGTATACCTATACGTGGACCAATATCGTAAGCCATTATCTCACCTCCGGTATGTATTGCTGATCTGACACACTAACCGTATAGCATCCGCCTTCCGCCTCTGCGTAAAAATCTAAAAGATCAGACAATTCCCCAATCGGCATACATGCGTATTCCAAATATGGGATGCCTGATCTCCTCGCCATTGCATCTATGCGCACAAGAGATTTTACCCCTGTGCGCTTTTTGCGTTTTTTCCTTCGCTCCTTAGCTCAACTTCTTTTTTACTTCCAGCGCCAATGCATTCTTCGATCTTAGCTGTTATCTCCTCAACATCCTCAATTCCAACCGCAATCTCGATCACTTCTCTTGCAAGTGGAGTCCACTTTCCGTCAATGATAGGATCATCCTCAGATGTCGGGATATCTTTCTCAAAGTAATTTTTGTATGCGCATCCTTGTGAAATTAAAAGAGATAATAGATCAGTAACCATATCGATCTTCTTAAAATCATCTCCTCCGCTAAGTAGTTCATTCATTTTTTTGGTACTTCCATATTTTTCAGTGATCTTTTTGGAAGCTCCAAGCGAAAAACTCATCGGATAATTTTTCCCAGCAATTTTAATGTATGTAATTTTTGCCATATACTACTCCTGTTTTGCGACTACTGTTACGGTTCCACATCCTAATGCTTTTCCGTCGGAGTCAACCTGTGCTACATACAACGTAGATCCATTGGTTGCGGTAATAGGTGTACCTTCATTCAACTCTGTCCATTCAGTCAAGTTTTGTTTGTAATTCGGGATTGGTCCCGATTTACTATATTTATAATCTGATCCATCAACTGGATTCTGCACAGTAATTAATGTCTGACCCGAAGTGCTTCCTTCTTCAGATTTCACAATAACCTGATTCAATACATTTAAAACAGTTTTTAAATATTCCATAGCCTGAGACTGCGTGTCAAACCATGCTTCCCTTTTCCATGGATGTCGATAATTTGCCGTATCCTCATCTGATCTGTTAATGGTCCCTTCGATTTCCCTTGTCTGCCACTCAATGGATTCTCCTTTGGTAGTAGCAGCCTCTGAAGGGATCGACATGCCAACCTTACACAAAATTACTGCCCTATACTTATCAACATCATTAATTTGGTGAGTCTCAATGATGCCGAATCCTTTCTCGGTTGTTTTCGCATCATCATCCGTAACAAGCTCTGTTACCGTGGCTTCACCAACTGTGAACTGCACTTCTTTTAAGCCGAGCAATCTTTTTGATGTATACTGATCAAAATCAGATGTATTTAAAGTAAGTGTTCCTGTATTAAACGTACCATAGTCATTCTCAATGATATGATCATCGCCATACAAAGGATTGTTATCCGATGTTTCAATTTCTACACCATACTCAATCGCTGAACCACACACAAATCCATTTGTATATGTTACTGATCCACCATTATAGTTGTATTCACCAAATACTGGCGTTGTTAAACCTTTAATAGCCATCTCAGTCTCTCCTTTATCTCATTCTCTTTTCAATCTGTTCATCAACTTCTTTTCCCATAATTTCTTGAGCTCTCTTCCTAGCACGATTTGTCGCTTTTCGGAATATGGGATTTTTTTGCCTAAATGATGTTCCGCTTTCGATACTTCTCATTAGCATTACATTTGGCACTCCGTTCGGGTATTTTTTTGTTGGTATGCTCCCGTATCCATCTACACCAGCTTTTGTCTGTATATAGTCATTATCATTTTGGATAGGAGCAAGACCGAAGGAATCTATCAGGTCTGCTTTCTGTCTTCGGCTCACACCAGTAAGCTTGTGTTGCGAGTCTCCCATAGGTGGTAATCCATTATCTCCTTCTTCAATCGGGAGTCCTTTAATTCCTTTTTTAATCTCATCAGCAACAAGAGCAGCACCTTTATATACAGCACTTTTTATGATTTCTTCGCTTTCATCTTCAAGGGCTGACAAGACTTTTGCGTATTCATCAATTCCTTTAAATTCGATCTTAGCCATTTAGCTCACCTCAAATACCCATTCGTAGTGGATATATCCTGCACCCGAATCATCTCTGCTTTCATACTGGACAGAATTTAGATAAAAAGAAACACAGGAAGCTATTAAAGCCTCCTGTATCTTATCTACATTTTCATCAAATTCTTCTCTTGTGAAGTAATCAATTGTGCCTTGTATGCTTTGATTAATTTTTTGATTATTCCCTTCTACCGAATCGCCTTCTGAATCTTCAGCCCATATAATGTATTTATCGTCTTGCCCCATAGCGTCATAATGGTAAACCTTTTCCGTTACGGACCGCAGGATTTCTGGAATTATTTTAAGTTTTGATTGCATATTTATCCTCGATCCTTTCTAAAGATAATTTTGTTATTCTTAAGCCATCTTCATCAATTGTGGGCTGCCTCATAACAATACGGAATTGATTTCCGTCTTCCAATGCGCAAATGTCAGTAGCTAATATATTTCCCCATCCAGGGATATTAACCACGCACTCAATTTGTTGTTGCGCTTGCAATGCCGTATAATATCGATTAATTCCAAGAGTGTCGAATCCATAATAATATGTATCCTTAAATACAAGCCCCGGAACCGGCATCATGCCAACATCTCCAATGTTTTCGACAGAGTAGATCGTCAATATTCCATCATCAAAAGTCATGATCCACGCCCCTTTTGGGTAAACAAAATATTATTAAGTCTCCATCTTAAAAATCTTGGCATAGACGTTTCATTTGATGCTCTCTTGCGGAAAAGATAGGCGGCATATTGTACTACCGCCATATCTATATCCATATCATTATCGACAAGTGTGATTCCTTCTTTTTGCATAGCTGATTCCGCTGAAATAATCAAAGATTTCAAGAAATCATCATTTGAAGACGTAAGCATTTGTAAATCTTGCTTTAAAATAATAAGCTTTTCATCACTTGTCATAAACGCCTCCTAATAATCACGCATTCTTAGTAATATTTACCGTATATACCTTTACAGCGTTTCCATTCTTGACCGTTACAGTAAGTGGATGAGCCGATCCATCAGCAACAAATGTAATTGTTCCCCCATTTCTTACATTTTTGGAATCATAATTAATTGATACCACAGCTGATGCCTGTGCAGCAGTAGCCTCAACTTTTCCACTCGTTCCTGTTGCTGCTGAAATTGTGTAAGTCGTTGTATCTGCATTAAATTCGCCAGGTGTCATAGTTTCTGTCCCGACAACCAAATTGATCAGATCAGCGTCGTTTGCGGTATCTGCTGCAAAATCCATAACCGTTGTAACATCCGTGTTATTGATATTGATCGCTACAAAAGCTCCAGGAATAACTGGTGATCCATCTGCACGAGCCTTGCCTCTAAATACAGTATTGTCCTGGATGAACTGCACTTCTCTAGAAGATTCGATCTGCATGGACGCACGGTCTACCCACAGATACAGATCTCCGTACCCTCCGATAATATCTCCATCTGGAATAAACTCTAAGATATCGATATCTCCATTAATAATAGGGAGAGTTCCAAACAGGTTTGCTACGATGTCTCCAGATGCAGTAAATGTAATCAGTTTAGATTTAAGCGTTGCGTAAGTCTTGCTATTCATCGCCCAGAACTGATTTCCACGGCTATATCTCGTAAATGTATTTCCTGCTGCCAACGCAAGCTGGGCCCAGAACTGCGCTCCTGTTAAAGATGCTCCATTGATTTTGATGATATTTGTTTCATGCAAGTCAATCCATGCAGGTGCATTCGCCGGATATCCTGACGGCTGTGACTCTTGAGCTAATCTTGTCACGATACCTAAAGGCATATGTGCAGCAGAACCTTTTCCATAAAGGATAGCTTTATCTTCAGCCAATCCGATAGACTCAGAAAGCATTTCGATAATCCATGATGCAAGATCAAGGTTGCTTACTGTATCCTCAAGAAGAGAATTACATACAGGGACGTACCCTGCCACTTTATACCCGTCAAGAGTGATCTGATTAAATACAAATGACAGTTCATTAATCGCTGCACACATTTCTGTCCACACAGCTTCCGGAACGGTTCCTGCGATAGTCTGTCTTGCTTCTCCAGGTACACTTCTTACACGTACACGATTCAACAACTTGCTATATCGATACATATTTTCAGAGATCAGCTCTAAGAATACGATCGGAATTTCCAGATCGCCACCCTGGATTGCTCTAGACTGCCCTTTCATGCTTCGCAGCTGTGATAAAAATGTTTTTACGTCCTCTCTCTGAATAATGGATTCTCTTACGTCGCCCGGAAGAGCATCAAAAGCTCTTTTGCTCATCGGAAGACTTCTGATATTAATATCTGCTTTAGTCATATTCACACTTGTCCTCACTTTCTTTTCTTTTCTTGCTGTTCTTTCATCTGGTTCAGGTGGATCTACTTCGCTTTCTTCAAGTTCTGCTTCCAATTCGCCAATCTCTGTCTCAAGGTTTGCTTTGGAAGCCTCATGCCCTTCTTTTTCCGAGTCAAATTTTTCAACCTCTTCTTCTACAATCTTCTGCTCTTCTTCTGTTTGAGCCTCCTCGATTGCTTTTTCCAATTCAGCTTCTCTTGTTTCAAAATCAGTATCTTTTTCTCTTAATGCTTCAAGCTCATTCTTTTTCTGCTCAATTTTTCTACTGAGCATAATCTGTTTTAATGCCATTATCTGTCTCCTTTCAAGCGACTCTTCATTAACGATCGCCATTCATTTCTCTTGTTTTCCTTTGCTTTTTCAAATTTTTCCTTTGCATTCGCAAAGTTTTCTTTGTTTCTTGCGGAGATACTCGTTGCTTTGTATGCCGGGAAGGTACAAGGGGAAACTTCGTAAAGAGGATCAACTTCCGTAATTTTTGTGTGATATACATCGTTTTCATCCCACCATTCTTCTTGGCGTGCGATATCAAATCCGAACGAACATCCGTCAACATCTCCACGTGCAACTCTAGCATATGCGCTTACTGCCTCTGAATCATTTTCATTGATCTCTACTGTTCCGAATAGACCAGTTTCATCCTCCATGAGCGATGCTGTTCCGTTTCCGGTTGATCCAAGTACGATATTACTATCGTGATTCCACAACACTTTAACGTCATTTCCGCTAGCCAGGTATCTAGCAAAAGCCCCTCGCTCAATGGTTTCTATCCATCCATCCCACACTTGATAAGGCTCTCCAAAAATGGAAAAATATCCTTCAAGGTACCTCTTTCCGTTTTCTTTTCTGATCTTCGCATTTTTCATTTTCATGATCCGGTGTTCCATTTACTCACCTCCCGTCTCTTGATTTAATTTTTTCTGATCTCCAATCATTCCGACCGGGATAAAGTTTTCTAATATAATTAGTTCTTCTTCGTCAGATGCTGGTGGCAGCCCTATCCAATCCCGAACCTCGTCTCTCGACATGATTCCTCTAATATATTGATCGTCTGCGATAGATGCAAGATCCCTAAGTTCATAGTTATACAAGGATCTAGAGTTAAATCTAAAATATAGATCAGGACTATATAAAAGTTTTTTGGTTAGTTCTTGCTCGATCATTTTTGCAAGCGGCATAATTGTTGATGATACAAAATTATTCCATTCTTCTCTATGGAAGTCTCCAATGCCTAATAAAAAAGGCGGGACACCTAAAATAGATGCCACCGTCTTCTTATCCAATTGGACCATATCTGCCAAGGCAAGATCAGAAAGTGATAATGGCTTGATCTGCTCCACCTGGAACTGCTCCGCTGGAATCATCCAGGGCTCTCCGACCTCAGATGTATTTATGTAATCATCCAATAACCTTGATCTCCCTTCTGGGCTTGAGAATTCATCTGTTAATGCATCGACCTTTACAATAATGCTCGGTTTCCACTTACTTCTCATAAATCCTTTTTCCGTAGCCGCTGCTTGTTTTAAATTGTTAGCTACATCCATAAGTACTACCTGCAATCCTTGTCCTCTCCATGGATAATAATTCCCTGGATTTAAAATAAAATGAAGAACTTGATCCGGATTGTATTCTTTTCCATTAATACTCACCGTATAGTCCCAAATCCCATCTGGTATGTACGATACCATAGCAGCAGGTACCGGTTTTAGATCACGAAGGAACCCTCTGCGAAATTGTGGATATACCACCGCATTGCCATCTCCATACAAATACATTGTTTGTATTATCCATTGGATAAACGATGATCGAGTCATATTTTCATTTGGATTAATATCTATTTTCCTACTCAATTCATTCCTGATTCTTATATCACCGCTATCTGTATTCTGCATTAAGTGTATAGTCATACTTCCAACGAGCTTCGCAATTTTATTTACAGCAGTGACAATTTCCGGATTATGATCGAGACTTGTATATCCTTGGCAAGTCAACGTTTCAAAAGCTTCTTGGCTACAAAGATACGATATCGTTTTACTTTTTGGTTCGGCCCGAGTCTTCATTTTTTTATTTTTATTCTTGCTCATTGTCTTTCTCCTTTCCAAACCACGCTCTTGCTTTTTTACTTCTTTCCATATTCTCTAAATAACGTACACATGCAAAAACCGAAGCATCGAACAAGTCAATTCGATTCTCTGGTTGGACTTTTTCATATTGGATCATGTCGTCTGTCTTTTCTACCGCTGTCACATTTTCAACACAATACTCATAAGCCTCTGAATGAAGATAATAAAGAGTACCATCCTTTGCACTCTTCTCAATATGTCTAAAACCTTCCGATTTTTTATAGTAATACTGCGGTTGATCTATGATATTAAAATGCGCTTGTTTCATGCCGATAAAATATTCCCTGCAAAATTTACGATCATGACCAATTTGTTTGATTTTAAACCCCATATCTCGCATTTCGCAGAACCACTTAATCACATCCGCCTGATTAACCGTGGGACTATTGCATAATGTTAACCATCCATCTTCCGCCCATCCGAACAGTGGTATATTATCCTGATCGGCTTTAAGGTGTGCAGCCACAACCGGGAAAAAAGCATGAGTAATAATAATATCTACTCCTTGATAATTTCCAAACAAAGCAGAAGCTGTAAGATCGTGCAGCTTCGATAAATCAGCCCCACCATACCAATTAATAGGTAATTTAGCTAACTGTTTAAGTTTCCAATCATACTTTTGATCGCTCTTCCTGAATTCATCTATATCAAAATACGCCTTCATTGCATTAGTATAGACGTTTAGTGATTTTGCAAAAAAATCTTTTCTCTGTTGCGGATCATTCTGCGCTTGCATAGCGTCATTCATAATATCATCAGGCCTGATTGTGATTCCATATCCTGGATTTGCCATTTCATGTATTTTAGGATCTGTAAAGTCCACTGATCCATCTTTTATGCCTTCCGGAGCGCAACACATAAAAATAAAATACTGTTCGTCCTGCACAGTTCCATCTAGTACTTTTCTGCAATATTTGAGTCTCTGTCCCAGAAATAACTGTTCATTATCTCCAGCAGTAGAAATCCCAATAATAAGTTTATTTGTATAAGCCTTCATAGCTTCTTTAAACAGATTGTATTGCTTTGGCTTCTTAAATGCGTGTACTTCATCGCAAATCGCAATATTGCAGTTAAGAGAATCCTGCGCATCCGGGTTTGCCGCAAGCGCACGTATAAAAAAAGAACCGTCAGGCAAAGACGATTCCATCGAATGCTCGTTATTGTTATCTATTACTTTTATACTTCCTCCGTCCTTCTGGTTTTCTCCCATGCGGCACACATTGTAATTTAAAAAGTTAAAACTTTCCAAAGACTGCATAAGCGCAGCCGATGCAATATAACACTTTGCACCGCTTTTTCGCCTTAATAGAGATAAAGCCCATGCAAGTGCAGCCACAAACGTAGTTTTTGTATTTTTTCTTGGAATATAAATAAGAGCTTCATGGTATTTTACAATATTTGTATCTTTTAGCTTAAATCCCACAAGATTGTAAATGCAAAACTTGTGAAAAGGCTGTAGAAAAAACGAAGTTCCTCTCATCGGAGTTCCATCTAAAGCCTCTCCTTGTTGGTGGCACAGCGTCTTTTCTATAATCTGTATACAAAATTCCGGATCCTTATAATCCATCCAATAATCCGGATTTTCCAGGTCACGGAAGAATCGTTCAACTGCCTGTTTCAATTCTTCACAGGCTATTTTCTTTCCACTCCTAATACTTTCTGCGTACTCCAAAACTATAGGCCAATTTTTATTTTTCAAGACTTAACAACGCCTTCTCCAGCGCACTTCCAGTAGTAGACGTAGGAGTATCCATCATGGCTTTTGGATTTAATTTCAATCTATCGGAGTACGCCAAAATATCTTTTCTAAGTGCTTCATGTTGTTTGACATCATAGCTTTGCTTTGGGTTTCCCCTGGCTCCATCAACGCTAGATGTGTATCCAGTAGATTTCATTCTTTTTTGTACAACATCGTATTGCTCCCATAAGTCACAATATACTTTTATAAGTGGGTCATACTCTGTTTTGTATGTTCCAAGTGCTTCCATCGCAGCTTTAATGTCTTTTACGGTTACTTTTGCCATAATCTGTCCTCCTTTCGTCCATTTTTAATCTGTAAACCCCTCAGAGTTGGAAATGCTTACCCTCAGCCAGTAGACCAAGGTCAGGGCTAGGAATCGTAGGTAGGGGGGATCTGTTTTGGTTCCTCATCCAGCTCTTCGATCTCAGCATTCAATTTCCATCCTTCGAGAATATCTTTTCTCATCATATATATTTCTCTTGTTAGCGCATCGATGCTTTTGCAGATCATCTTCGCTGCTTGTATTGTTGGATTTCCTGTCATGCATACCACTCCTTCAAATATATTATTTTATTTCTTTCTCCAGTTGACTCCCGGTGTTGTTCTTCTTTGCAAATCTATTCCTAATTTCGTGAGCTCTCCTGTCTTTCTATTCTCGATCTTGTTATGTGTTGATTGGCTTACACTGATTAGGTTCCAATCCTCCCAGGCCCACTCAGGATACTCATCAGCTGGATATATATGATGCACTACTGTCGCTTCTTCTGTGCGTCCGTATCGCTTAGCTACTTGGCATACATATCCATCCATCCTAAGTATGTGTAATCGCTTTCTTTTCCACTTGGATCCATAATAATCAAACATAGTATCATTCCTTTTTTAGGCGGCCACATATTATACACACAGTAAAAAATGAGAAATTATGGCACAAAATGAGAAAACCAAAAACAATATAAAAGTCAATTTACAAATCAATTGAGGAGGTGGCCGCCATGTATAGAAAAAGCCCCAGGAAGAACATGAAAAACCTGGAGCTTAATCTGTCGCATATTTAGGGGTTGGCCCACACATAGCAATTGTGCAGGCCTATGTCAAGGATTTTGCAAATTAGAAGGGGTATTTCCTTTGCTTTTTTTGACAATATCATAATATCATAAAAGTAGGTCGATTTTGTCCCCACTTTTTATTTGATCTAGATAGTGATAAAATAAACGCCGATATCCGTAAAAATCTGTCTTTCCGATAGGTATCCTCCCTAATTTCTCATCGTACTCGATAAACTGATACGATAGATCGTTGGTTACACTCTTGATTATGTACGGATATATCTCCGATGATGCTGCAATCGCTGCCTTTTCGATCATGTCACAATCTTTTTGGTATGAGACATTTCTAATCGCGTTATTTTCCAAGGGATTTTCTTTGTAGTTGCTTTTTGGCATTCCGTCGTTAATGACTGCACCAACACTTCGATTGATTTTTGATTTCTTTTCGTCGTATTGTAAACAAAAAGCTTTTAGTTCGTCGTACCGATGTTTTGATATACCGTAATCATCCCATGTCATATTTCTGAGCCTTTTATTCATTTTGGTCAGCGTCCCACTCCTCCTTGTCCCAGTATTTTCCAGATTCTGTACCCTCCACAATGATGCAGACTCCATCTTCCTTTTTGTTTTTCCAGTAAACGTCTTTAATTTTACGATCCATAATAGGTGTAAATGTATCAAGATATTTTTCACATTTTTTATATGGACGATAATATTTTTTAAGCTTTCCAATTGCTTCGACACGCTCTTTTGTCGCGCTCTCATGCCGGATCAAAATTTCGATTGCGTTTTCGATCAGGCTTTTATATCTCTCTATTAATCCTCTGTTGTAGTCTACGAATTTTTCTGATATATCGTGGATTTTAGAAAAATATTCCGCTCTTGTACCGATAAAAAAGAACGCCGATGCAGAGCCAATATTAATAATTAAATTATCATCAGCCATACTGATAGCATCGCTGAGTTTTTTGCCAATTAGTTTATCTATATCCTTAACCATTAATCATCCTCCTCAATCATTCCACTGCGCATACGATCAAACGCCCACCAGGTATAGCTTTCACAGTATCCCCAGGGAAGCAAACATCTCACATAGTTATCATAGAGTCCTAAGATTACAACTTTTATTTCCTTCTTTTTTGCGTAGTTTTTCTTGCCAATTCCCCCATCTTCATTTTTACACTGCCATATGGTTATGCTTTCACCCACCTTGACGCCGTGAAGCTTTTCAAGTCTCCTCTGCTTATCTACGTTGTATATTGCATGGTCCGCTGTTGGATCAGGTATCTTCTCATGATTCATATAATTCCCTTTCTATCGTTTTATTGTCCAGAAACTCGGTTATCTCTAGCATCCTGCTAAAAAATGCACCTTCCGATGTGATTCCCACGCACGGTATTCTTAATTATATTTTACCGCATGTGGGGTGGTGTCGTTGTACCCATATTTTCTTTTAATTCAAATCGAATATACTCAACTGCTGTTCTTTTGGAAATTTCAGCATTTCTTCTTTGGCTTTACGATAAAACTCTTTATTTATCTCAAATCCATAAAAATTTCTCTCCAATTCTACCGCCGCTCTTGCTGTCGATCCACTGCCGAAACATGGGTCTATAACTACATCTCCTGGGTCTGTAAATATCTCAATCAGTCGTTTTATCAGTTTTACAGGCTTTTGTGCCGGATGGATTTTAGGTATCTCCTTCCCATCCTTTTCCCACTGGAACCAATTAAAAATCATGTGTCCCGTTCCTCGGATTGTCTTGCCGTTTTCATCAAACTGTGCGCCATTTCGGAACTTCGGTAGCTTGTCTCTATAAAATACCAGTGCATATTCAGTAGCACCAACCACACGCATATTTGCTTTCAAGACCTGCGGACTATAATTTTTTATAAATACAAGCGGTATGTAGTGAATAAATCCATGCTTTTCTGCTGCCTGAATTAACGTATGTGTCTGCTCAAATGAGCAAAATACAATCATACATGGCGCATCGCTTGAGCGGCCTCGTTTGCCTGCTTTTTTCGGCTCTTTCTTCATCAGACGGCTACAAAAGTGAAAATACTCATAGAGATTAAAATTGAAATCACTTGCAAATGCTGCTTTCCCAGCAAGTTTGCTCTCGCCGTTTTTGTTATCTCCGCCGTTGTACCACATAGGATTGCTCCCATAAAAATTTTTTCCAACGTTATATGGTACATCTGCAATAATAAGCTGTGCTTTTTGTATGGGGTAACACTTCCACCCCTGCATACTGTCATTGTATAGTTCACATTTCAGTTTCTTTTTGTATTCCATCATATTAAAGGAACCTGATATATCGTTACCCCGGCCGGAGGTTCGGCTCCTTTCTGTATAATTTTATATTATCTGTTTCCCATTCAGTATCATATACCTGTTATACGTCTCTATCGTCTTCCGCCGGTATCCCTGGAAATTCTTTCGCCGCATTGAGATATTCCCCATGCGGTCATATCCATTACCGGTGTTTACCGTATGTGGGGCGGTGTCGTTGTACCCATATTTTATTGTTATTTCACATTATATCATTACAAAACTCCATCTATAATTTCTTTAATGTACTTCAAAGTTACCTGTGACCTTTCTGCAATATCTATCCTGCTTTTTTCATATCCTCTGTATTCTGCATTTCTGGCAAGTGTATCCACAAAATAGGATATAACATCTTCCACAAAGTCCATGTTATCAAGAACCTTGTTGTCAAAATTGCTTTCTCCTATGCTTTCTATTGGCCCAACCAGAGTATTAATGATAGACTGTCTTTCCCTCTGTCTTTCTGTCAATTCTTTTCACCTCACACAATCCGCTTTCCATTCAACATCATATACCTGTTATACGTCTCTATCGTCTTCCACCGTTCCGCCTCTCTTTCCACTCCGTCAATGACGGTTTTGCGGATATGTAAATATTTCTTGCCGATCTGTAAGTTCGCTTTGTTCATTACTCAATCCCGCCTTTACCATATTTTTGTTTTCTCCACTTTTCCTGTTTCATAATTTTTATTCCTCTGATCGCCAAGTTGCTCTACATATTTCCATATATCACTTTCATGTTCCAGGCAACAATCATGTACTTTTGCTTTTAGATTATTCATTCAATCCCGCCTTTCTCGACAATCTCTAATGCGTCTCGAAGTTCCACATGCCATAACCCATCCCCTATATTCAGATCAGCAGCATTCTGTAATTCATCCATTACCTTTTCCTTGTCAAAAGCTGTATATGCAGTTTTTATAAGCTCCCACACATTTTCTGGAATTAAATATCTCTGTTTACCGCAAAATTTTTCTAGTTCTGCAATCAGTGCTTTCCGGCTGATTAAATCATCACTCATTCGGCGGTCCTCCTGTCCCGGTTCCGCAATCGGCGAAAGCCCAAGGCAAACATATCCCGGTGCCAAGTACAAATCATCATCAAGAATGTACGTTATGATTTTCCAGTGTACATTTCCTGTATAACACCCTAATCCACGAATATCCTCGATGTATTCCCGTAATTCCAGCACGTCTCCAATCTTGTAAACCCTGTCGTTTTTCCTGATTTCAAAAGTCTTTATTCCACGCTCGCTGTCTTCATAATATTTGGCGTTAAGTTTCAACTTATGTATTTTCATCTTCCATTCCCTCCAAATTCTCATCAATGGCCTGTCCGCAGTTCGGGCAATACTTAATATCTAAGCATTGTTTTTGTCCTAGAT